>Ga0247740_1001073_pt1 | contig 12023 bp, 8 predicted proteins | sample UWRJL148409B2_FD_180942 | JGI IMG/M metagenome (GOLD analysis project Ga0247740, IMG submission 180942) | Plant litter microbial communities from Arlington Agricultural Research Station in Wisconsin, United States - UWRJ-L148-409B-2 | ecosystem: Environmental > Terrestrial > Plant litter >...
GAAAGGCCAGAGACCGCGCTCCTGGCTTGCGCGATGTCCTGGCTGATTTGCGCTTTCAGCTCGGGCAAACCAGCGAACTTTCGCTCTTCACGCAAGTGGGCGACGAGGTGCACGCGCAGACTGTCACCGTACAGATCCTCGGCAAAATCGAACAAGTGCACTTCTACGCTGAAGCCCGCGCTGACGGTGGGGCGCAGCCCGATGTTTGCCACACCCGTGCCGATGGCCGTGCTCACGCCGTCTCGAAGGCGATCGACCAAGACCGCGTACACGCCGTAAGGCGGCAAGGCCTCGGCTACGTGGTCGAGGTTCGCGGTGGGTACGCCGATCGTGCGACCGCGTTGCGCGCCGTGCACCACGGTGCCGCTCAGCGAATGAGGGCGACCGAGCACGGCCTCGACAGCGGGGAGATCACCGGCCGCGAGCGCGGCGCGAGCGCGGGTGCTCGAGTACGCCCCGTGCGCGTCGCCACTCAGGGAAGAAGCGTGCGCGGCAAAACCGAGTTCTTGACCGAGCGCAATCAGCGTTGGCAGATCTCCCGAGCGAGCGTGACCGAAGCGAAAGTTCTCGCCCACGATCACGACCTTGGCGCCTAGTAGTTCGACCACGAACTTGCGCGCGAAATCCGCCGGCGTGAGCTGTGACAAAGCCAACGTGAACGGTTCGACCACGACCTTCAGCTCGGAACCGAGCCGCTGGAACAAGTCGATCTTTCGCTCGAGCACGGTCAGCGGCGGTCGAGCGCCGCGGCCCAGCACTTCAGCAGGATGCGGATCGAACGTCAGCACCAAGGGCGACAGCTTGCTGGCTTGCGCTTCTGCCAACGCGGCTTGGATTACCGCGCGGTGACCGAGGTGCACGCCATCGAAATTGCCGATTGCGACCAGCGAATTTTGACCGGACTTGATTGCTTCCGAGGCACGCACGCGAGCTTTCACGACCTGCCCTTCTTACTACATGCCAAATGCCGCGTCGCGCTTATGTGCACGTGAACCGCCCCTTGCGGCCCCTCGGGCCCTCCGCAATGCTGCGCCAGCCAAGCCCATGACCCCCGAACAAGCGATTCGAGAAGCACAGGAGCAAAAGCTTCGGCCCGTGTATTTGATCGTGGGTGAGGAGCGCCACCTGGAGGGGAAGGTCGTTCAAGCATTGAAGGCCGCGGCCACGCTCGGCGGCATCCCCGGCTTGAACGATGATCAATTGCAGGCTCAAGAGACGGACGTCGAGACGGCGCTCGCGGCCGCAAGGACCTTGCCCATGATGGCCAAGCGCCGCTTCGTGCTCGTGCGGGGGTTGGAGCATTGGGAGCCACGCGACAACGCCGAGGGCAAAGACAAGACGAACCCGCTCGACCGCCTGCTCGAATACGCGCAGAACCCCTCCCCCAGCACGACGCTCGTGTTGCTCGGAGGCAGCCTGGACAAGCGCCGAAAAATCGTGACGAGCGCGCGCAAAGAAGATTGGATAGTCAGCTGTGAGGCACTCACCCGCGCCGACTTGCCCGGCTTCATCGAGCGCGCAGCGCGTGAGCGCGGCAATGCTCTCGAAGCTGGCGTGGCCGACCTGATTGCGGAGCTCGCCGGACCAGATCTAGGCCCCGTCACGGATGCCCTCGAACGCTGCTGCCTGTACGCTGGAGCGGGGGCCCCGGTGAGTGAAGATGTCGTGGCCGAGTGCGTGGTGCGGCTGCGAGCAAAGACGGTCTGGGAACTCGTAGGTGCCGTGAGCAAGCGCGATCCAGGAGCGGCCCTGAGCGCCCTCGACGAAGTGTATGACCCGCAGGATCGCGGACTGCGTTTGGTCGGCTTGCTCGCTTGGTCCGCGCGACAAATGCTCCGCTTCGAGTCAGCGCTGAGCGAAGGAGCGTCTCCGAATGATGCAGCGGTGCGCGCAGGTGCACCGCCGTTCAAGGCACGCGAGCTGGCCGATCAGGTCAAGCGCATCGCGCGCGCCGATCTCGAACGCTGGCTCGAAACCCTGGCGGAGCTCGACTTCGCGCTCAAAGGCGGATCCAAACGCCCCGCGAAATCCGTGCTCGAACACGGCATTTTGAAGCTCTGTCGAAGTTCCGCCGGGCAAGACCCGCGCGCTGCGGGGCGGAGCGGCGAGCGCCGCGCTTGACCTACGAGAAAGCCAGCCCCACATTCATGGGCGGAACCAGCGTGATGGATACACTGTCTCGGGCAGACCAGCCCACCGCTCGCATCGAGCTGCTCGCGCAGGCGCCGTTGCCCACACGACACGGCATGTTCCAGGTGCGGGTGTTTCGCTTCGATGAGCCGAGCGTGCACCCGAGCTTGAGCCGTGAGCATTGCGCGTTGGTCATGGGTGAAGTGCGCGGGCAGAGCCACGTGCCGGTGCGCGTCCATTCGGAGTGCCTGACGGGCGAAGTCTTCTCTTCACTCAAATGTGATTGCCGCGAGCAGTTCGATCACGCGCAAGCGGCGATCGCCAAGCAGGGCTACGGCGTAATTTTGTATTTGCGCCAAGAAGGCCGCGGCATCGGCCTGGCCAACAAGGTGCGCGCCTACGCGCTGCAAGCCATGGGGGCCGACACGATCGAGGCGAACGAGCTCCTGCACTTGCCGGTAGACGCCCGTACTTACGGCGCCGCCGCCGCCATGCTGCGTGAGCTAGGCGTCGACTCGGTAGAGTTGCTGACCAACAACCCGGCGAAGGTCAATGAGCTGCGCCAACTGGGCATCGTCGTGGAGAAGCGCCTACCCGTGCTGATCCCGGCCAACCCGTTCTCCGCTTCATACTTGGAAGTGAAACGGCAGCGCATGGCTCACGAGCTACCGGTCCCCGTGTCCGATACGGACACGGTGTCGACCCTCGTCGACACCGTGAGCGCGGCGGCCGGCCGGCGCGCCGCCCCGTAGTTACTTCTTGGCGGCGGCTTTGATGGCCGCGAAGCGCGCTTTCAACTTGGGCGCGTAGCCCTCCTTGTTCACCTGCTTGATGCGCCCGAGCGCGAGCGCGTCATCCGGCACGTTCGTGATGACGGTGGTTCCGCTGGCCACATAGGCGCCACGGCCGATCGTGATAGGAGCCACGAGCTGTGAGTCACTACCGATGAAAGCATCCGCGCCGATTACCGTTTTGTGCTTGTTGAAGCCGTCGTAGTTGCAGAAAATCGTGCCCGCACCGACATTGGCGCGTTCACCGACGTCTCCGTCGCCCAGGTACGCGAGGTGATTGGCTTTCGCGCCGCGCCGTACGCGCGTGCTCTTGGTCTCGACGAAGTTGCCCAGGTGTACGTCGGCCTCTATCTCCGACTGAGGCCGCACGTGCGTGAACGGACCAAGCTGCGCGGAGTCACCCACCGTGCTCGTGGCGATTACGGTATATGGCTTGAGCAGGACGCCGTCACCGATTGTCGCGTCGGTGATTACGCATCCTACGTCGACGACGGTGCCCTTACCGATGCGCGTGCTGCCACGAAGGACGGCCGTGGCTTCGATCGACGAGTCCTCGCCGATCTCGACGCTATCGTCGATACGCGGAGTGCCGCGCACGGTGACGCCATTTTTGGCGTGTCGCATGCGAATACGGCGCAGCATGATCTCTTCCGCCTCTGCCAGCTGCGCGCGATCGTTCACGCCCAAGAGCGCGTCGGCGTGGCCGAGCACGCCCGTCACTCGGCTCGAACGCGCGACCCAAGCGATCACGTCCGTCAAGTAGTACTCGCCTTGCGAGTTGTTCGGTTGCACCTGGGCGAGCGCGCGCCGCAAGGTCTCTGTTTTACCCGCATACATGCCGGCATTTACTTCGCGCACGGCTTGCTGTTCGGGGCTCGTCAGATCGCGTTGCTCGCGCACTTCGCTCACCTGTCCTGCCGCATCACGCAGGACTCGGCCGTAGCCATGCGGGGTATCGAGCGCGCAGGTCATCAGGCTGAGCTCTTCTGCACCCGGTTGCTCCAAGGCAGAAACGAGCTGCGCGAGCTCTTCGGCGCGCACGAGCGGCGTGTCGCCGCACAAGATGAGCACGCGCTCCGTCTTTACCTGTTCGATGCCGATGCGCGCCGCGTCACCCGTTCCCCGCGGCGGATCTTGAACCACGGTGCTCACCCGATCGCCGAAGTCGCGTGCGAGTAGCTCGTCAATCTGCCGATGCCCGCTGGTCACGACCACGGCGTGTTCCACCCCCGCCTCGAACGCGGCGCGCACGGCGTAGTGAAGAAGCGGGCGACCTGCAATCGGGTGCAGCACCTTGGGCAGCGCGCTTTTCATGCGCGTTCCGAGGCCAGCGGCGAGGATTACGGCGGTGAGACGGGACATGAGCACGATGTCCCATTTGTGCGCCGGAAATGCCAGTTCTACGGAGCGCCCACTTCCGCCGGGGCCGTCGCGGTCACACTAGCGGCGTCCGCAGCAGCGCCCGAGAGATCGGGGCTGGGAGCGTCCAAGGCAGGCTCCAACGGCAAGAGCGTCCCGCTCGCCAAATCGTCGTCGAGGCCGGCCTTGCGTGGGGTCACCGAGCGACCACGGTCGACGTACACGACGATGCTGTCGCCCGCGTGCAGCTTGTCGGTGCGCGAACGGCGATTGATGCGCTCCATGCTGCCCACGCTCATGCCATAACGCTTGCCGAGCGTGGCTAATGTGTCGTTTTCGCGCGCGTTGACCACCACGCGCTTTCGGCCGTTTTGGGCCTCGAAATAGTCGTAGAATTCGGGGCTACCCGCGACCAGCACGTGCGTCTCGGAGGGCGTAATGGTGCGTGCGGGAAACGTCTTGCCCTTGTCGACGAATAGCTGAAGCGCCATGCCCGCTTGCAGCCGCGCGTTCCCGTCGAGGGCGTTCCACAGACTGATGTCGGGCACGCTTACCGCGAACACGCTGGCCACGCGGCTCAACGTGTCGCCCGAAAGCACCCGATAAAACAGCCGCGAGCGCTCCGAATAAGCAAATTCGCGCGGGGGCACCACGACCACTTCATCGTTCGGGGTGGCCGCGGCCGCGCGCGCGGTGCGTGGCACGAGCAGCACCGTGCCGGCCGCGAGTTGCTCCTTGGGCTCGACGTGATTGATCGCGCGCAGCCGGGCCTCACTCACGCCATGCGTGTTCGCGATCGACTCCACCGTTTCGCCGAACTTCGTCACGTACGCTTGCAGCGTATCGTCGTCGCTTGCGACGCGCGCCAACACGGCCGTGCATAGCGCACCCTTGCCCAGCGGCACATGCACGCGCCAGCTCGGTTTGCTCGCGCCCGGTACCGCCGGCGGGGTGCGGCCTGCGAGAAACGCCGGATTCAGTGTGGAAAGCGCGGCCTCGCTCACGCCCGCGGCGCGCGCGACGTCGGCAAGGGCCACGCTCGGCCCCACTTGCACGACCTCGAACGTCTCCGGCGGGTCACTCTCGATCGCGTCGAGCCCGAAGGCTTTCTTGTTGTTCATCACGATCGCGAGCGCGAAAATCTTGGGCACGTACAACGTGGTTTCCCAAGGCACGCCGGCCTCGTAGCGAACGAGCTCCCAGAAATCGTTGCTGTTGAACTTGCGGATCGAGCGCGCGAGTCCCCCGTAGCCCATGTTGTAGGAAGCTATCGCCAGCTCCCAGCTGCCGAAACGCCGATACAAATCACTGAGGTAACGGCTCGCGGCTTGAGTCGAGCGCTCGGGGTCGAAGCGCTCATCCACCCAGCGATCGACGGTCAGACCATAGGTGCGACCCGCATCCGGCATGAATTGCCAGAGCCCGGCGGCGCCCGCAGGGGAAATAATGGTCGGGTTGTGACCGCTCTCGATCATCGAAAGCCAAACCAAGTCCGTGGGCACGCCAGCGCGCGCGAGCTCGGTTCGAATGGCCGTAGCGTAGCGCCCGCTCTTCTTGGTCCACACGCGCGCGATCGCTTTGCCACTCGGGCTGTCGCGATAAAAGCGCAGGTACTTGATCACGAACTCGTCGAGCACGACGGGCAAATTCGGCATCGTCAGGCTCTTCAGCCAGAGCGCGTCCGGCGCGCCTTCCACCGCCTCGCGCCGTGCGCCGCTCGGACGAAGACTAGGCGTGCCTTGCGTGACCACCTCGGGCCCGCTCTTCTGGATCGCTTCCGGTAAGTCCCACGACCAGCCCGGCTCGACACCGGTCAGCGGTCGCGGAAAGAGCACGCGCTCGGCTGCTTTCAACGAGCGCAACTCGGGGTCGTCTTTGCCAGCGCGCAAGTCTTCGTCGGTCAAGCCCTCGGCAATCTTCTGCCGTGCGAATCGGTCCGGCTGCGGACGTGGAGCGCCTGCCGGCAAAGTCGCGGCCGGCTTGTGCGGCGGCTTGCCCTTCTGAGACGCCGCCCGAGATTGGGATTTTTCCGGCTTATCGGGTTCGGCTTTGACCGACTTCGGCGGGCCGGGGTCGTCATTCGCCACCGGCACCGTCGGCACGGCCGGCAGAGTTCCCACGGAGCGCGTGCCGACGCCGCGTTGCGGATCGGATGCGACAGGAGGGTTCTTCACGGCTGTGGCAGGTTTGGAGGCCTCCGGTTTGGTGGAGGGCTCCGCTGCTGGCTTGGCGGACGGCTCCACTTTTGGCGAGTCGGCTTTGGCGGGCTCGGGGTGCTTCGGCAGCTCCACTTTCGCAGCCTTGGGCTTGTCTGGTTTGGCGTCCCGCGGCTTCGGTTCCGCTTTTGGCTCGGGCTTTACCTCCGCTTTTGGCTCGGGCTTCACCTCCGCTTTTGGCTCGGGCTTCACCTCCGCCTTTGGCTCCGTTTTGGCTTCGGGCTTGCTCTCGCGCTTGGCAGATTCCGCGGGTTTCGCGTCCGGCGCAGCCTGTGCGCCGAGCGGAATCAGGCCGAGCGCAACGGCGAGCGCGGCTTGGGCGACAAAGCGGGCTCGGGCCATGGGAAGGGTACTACCTACCTTGCCAAATTTGGTCAAATCCCCGTAGTTTTTCGCGAGGATCTTGATCCCGGCCTGGGTCATGTGCAGGTGCTCGGCCATGACCGCCAAGAGCACCCGCACCGAACTCGACACTTTCGGCCCGATCGAAGTCCCCGACGATCGCCTGTGGGGCGCTCAGACCCAGCGCAGCTTGCAGAACTTCGCCATCTCCGGCGAGCGCATGCCGGCGCAGCTGTTGCGCGCGCTTGCCATCGTCAAGAAGGCGGCGGCCCTCGTGAACATGGATCTGGGCGCGGTGGACGCGCGCCTCGGCAACGCAATCGTGGCCGCCGCGGACGAAGTGATCGCGGGTCAACACGACGCGGAGTTCCCACTCGTGGTCTGGCAAACGGGCAGCGGCACGCAGAGCAACATGAACATGAACGAGGTGCTCGCCAATCGCGCCAGCGAGATCCTCGGCGGTGTGCGCGGCGAGAAGCGCTTGGTTCATCCGAACGACCACGTGAATCGCGGCCAGTCATCCAATGACGTGTTCCCCGCCGCCATGTCGCTCGCGTGCGTCGACGCCGTGCGCGCGCGGGTGTTGCCGAGCGTGAAAGCACTGCGCGATACGCTGGCCGAGAAGTCCGCCGCCTTCAACGACATCGTGAAGATCGGCCGTACGCACTTGATGGACGCCACGCCACTGACCTTGGGTCAGGAAATCAGCGGCTGGGTCGCGCAGCTCGACCACGGCCTAAAACACTTGGAAAGCGCGGTTCCGCACTTGGGTGAACTGGCTCTCGGCGGCACCGCCGTGGGTACTGGGCTCAATGCCCACCCGGAGTACGCGGTGCGCGTGGCGGCCAAGGTAGCCGAGCTCACTTCGCATCCGATCGTAACCGCACCGAACAAGTTCGAGTCGCTCGCCGCCCACGATGCTATCGTGTTCGGGCACGGCGCGTTGAAGACCCTGGCGGCGTCGTTGATGAAGATCGCCAACGACGTGCGTTGGCTGGCCTCGGGCCCGCGCTGCGGCTTCGGCGAGATCTCGATTCCAGAGAACGAGCCGGGCAGCTCGATCATGCCCGGCAAGGTGAACCCGACTCAGTCGGAAGCGATGACCATGCTGTGCGCGCAAATCTTCGGCAATGACGTGGCCGTGAACTTCGGCGGAGCCAGTGGCAACTTCGAGCTCAACGTGTACAAACCCTTGCTCGCGCACAACTTCTTGCAGAGCGCGCGCCTAATCGCGGACGGTTGCGACAGTTTCCGCAAGAACTGCGCGGTGGGCATCGAGCCGAACCGCAAGCGCATCCAAGAGCACCTCGAAAATTCTCTGATGTTGGTAACTGCGCTCAACCCGCACATCGGCTACGACAACGCCGCCAAAATCGCAAAAAAGGCCCACAAAGAGGGCCTCACCCTGCGTCAATCGGCGGAAGCGTTGGGCCTCGTGTCGTCCGAAGACTTCAGCCGCTTCGTGCGGCCAGAAGAGATGCTCGGGCCGAAGGGCTGAAACCCGCGGCGAAGTTCAGATCTCGGGCGGATCCGGTTCGCGCCCGAGGTCGTCTTGCCACGGACTGCGACACTCCGGATCGCTCGCGAACAGCAGCACCGCGCGAATCTCGCGATAGTGATCGGCCAAGTGCGAAAGCGCTGACGCCGGCAGCAGCGTCTCGTTCATGCCATGAAAGTGAGAGGCCGAGCTCGGCTTCAGATCGTGGCCCGTGAGCGCGGCTTGGCGCTCGGAAGCAAACTCCAGCGCCGGATAGAGATTCAGGCGTGGCTCGACGCGCTCGGGTAACCCGATTCGGTCGAGGCCGACGGCCCAACACAACCAGCAGAGCGAGGTCCATTCCAAGCGCGCTCTCAGGGTCAAGTCGCGGTTCGACCGAGGTCGCGTTGGCGTCTCATCGACGTGTACGGTGATCGGCTCGTCATCGGACTCGGCCTCGAACGTGAAGCGGCGGAGCGGCAACGCAGAACCCGAGAAAACGCCGGAAATATCCGGCGGAACCGAAGTTTCTCCGCATTCGAGCAACCAACGGCGGCAAGCGAGCACTCGCTGTGCGGCTCGTTGAATGGCCTCCCGCATGGTCGAGAGTGATTGCTCGACGCTCGCATGCTGATCGTCGCGCGGGAGTGGCAGCGGTTGGCGCGCCGGCCAAAAGTCGTATGGGAACGACAGCACGTCTCCTTCACGCTCACGCAACGGCTCGGGCCAGCCCGGTGCTCCGGGCGCGCCATCGGCATCGTCCAGGCGCTGTCCTTGCTCGTCTTCGAATGTCTCGGCCAATAAGTGCCCGCGGCGATGTTCCTGCTTCATCGTTCGTGCTTCCGCGCGGATGCAGCACTCGCGAATGCTGTACGCATTGGCGCCGTCGCTTCGCATCAACAAGAGCCCGTCCAGCAGATCGTCGAAGTACCTCCCCTCCTGCGCCAGTCGCCCGGACTCGTAGAAGAGCCGAAACGGACCGTGGCGTTTTCCGTGTCGGTATTCGAACTCCGCCCAAGGCCTACCGTCGACCCGATAGCTGCGGAATGGCCCGTGCAACTCGCCGTTCGCGTCGCGCTCGCAGCACAACCACTCCTGGCTCACGAAGAACCAACCGGCATTGGCCGGAACGTTGCTCGGCCGTTCGATTGCGAGCTCGGTCGGACCGTTCGGAGACATGCGCAGACTTGGCCATGGCTCCGGGCTCGACGCCAATTTGGTGCTGAAAGCGGCAATTTTGCGTCCCCCTTCGCCACGCACTGTCCGTCTCGGATGCACAGCCCTAGGCTAGGCCCATGGTCGAGCCGCTTTTGATCGAGTCTCAATTCCCCATCGCCGATCGCTCCAAGCTCCAGCTCTTCTCCCTGAACACTCCCAACGGCATCAAAGTCGCCGTCGCGTTGGAAGAGCTGCAGATCCCGTATGAATCGCACACCGTGCGCATCATGAAGGGCGAGCAGTTCACCGACGCCTACAAGTCGATTAGTCCGAATTCGAAAATCCCGGCCATTTTGGATCTGGATGGCCCGGGCGGTAAGCCCTTCGCACTGATGGAGTCAGGAGCAATCTTGATCTACCTAGCGGAGAAGGCCGGGCGCTTGCTGCCCACCGACCCCGCGCAACGCTTCAAGTGCCTGCAGTGGCTTTTTTTCCAGGTCGGTCACATCGGGCCGATGTTCGGCCAGTTCGGGCATTTCTTCAAATACGCTGGCGACAAGTGCACCCACCCCTACCCGCTCGAGCGCTACACGAACGAAGCCAAGCGTCTGCTCGGCGTGCTCGAGGCACAACTCAGTGACAAGGAATACCTAATCGGTGAGTACACGATCGCCGACATCGCGACCGTGCCTTGGGTCAACGGCTTGAGCACTGCCTACGGTGCCGACAGCGTGTTGCCGCTTTCGCCTTTCCCCCACGTCAAAGCCTGGGTCGAACGGGTGGTCGCTCGCCCCGCGTATCAGATCGGCAAAGACGTCACTAAGTAGCCCGATTTTGCTGGAAGCCGCGAGGGAGGGACTCGGCGTCAGCGCGCGTCGTGAGCGCGCGCCGTCGACCCGAGCCAGGTCAGTCCGCCAACGGTGAGCGCGATCAAGAACACGAACAGCGACCAGCCGGGGCGCGCAACGCCGAGCCCGTTCCGGCCCACCACTCCCTCGAAGAGCTGAACGAGCACCGCACCGACGCCGTAGGCCGCCGCGCTGTACAGCACGACACGACGTAGGCGGACTACCATCTCCATCGAGCGCGGCGTACTGGGCCAGACATCGCGGCGCAGGTGCCGGACCCAAATCAATGCAGGGCTGGCCAGTGTCGCCAGCACTCCGATGATCGAGAGCGTGACCTCGGCGGTGCTCAGATCAGAACCCCGAACCAAGCGCACCAGCGCGGCCGCCACGACGACGACGTTGACGAAACCCCAAAACAAGCCGAACGCGCTGAAAAATACCAGGCCGGGCCGCGCCAAACGCACACTGCGCGCCGTCTCTTCCATGGCCTCGTGCACGGACCCGCTGGGCGGAGTGGCCAACAGCGTGCGCGCCGCCGCCTCGAGCAACGAGCTGGGTGCCGCCGGGCCATCGGAATCGACGATCGATTTGGGGGAGATGGCAGGCAGATGCGCATCAGGCGCGTCGAAAGGGGCTAGCGCTTGCTCTAGCGCTTCCATGGATGGGAAGCGCTCGTTCGGCATTTTGGCCATCGTGCGCTGCACGATCAGCTCGAGCGAGAGAGGGATGCGCGGCTCGAGGGTGGACGGCCGCTCGGGTTCCTGCGTCAGAACGGCGGTCAGAATCGCCATCGGATCGGAGCCCTCGAAGGGCTTCCGCCCCGTGAGTGCACGATACAAGATGGCACCGACGGCGTAGATATCTGCGCGCGAGTCCACTCGGTCGCCGCGCGCCTGCTCGGGCGCCATGTAGTCGGGCGTGCCCATCACCGTGCCGGTCTTGGTCAGGCCGTCGCTCGTTTCGGCGACCTTGGAGATGCCGAAATCGAGCACCTTGACGGTCGCGTTGGCCCCGGCGAGAAACACGTTTTCCGGCTTCACGTCGCGATGCACGATGCCGCTCGAATGAGCCGCGCCGAGCGCGTGGCACACCTGACGTACGATGTGTACCGCTTCCACCGTGGGCAGTCTGCCCAAGCGATCCAAGTAGCGCCCCAAATCTTCTCCCTGGAGCAGCTCGGCGACGATGTACGGTCGGCCATCGGCGCTGGTGTTGACATCGTAAACGCCGACCACGTTCGGGTGCGTGAGCACGCTCGCGGCCTCGGCCTCGCGTTGAAAGCGCGTGACGACTTCTGGTTGCCGCGCAAGCTCATGGTGCAGCAGCTTCACCGCGAAGCGCTTGGTGTGAAGCCGCGTGTGGCGGGCCTCGTACACTTTGCCCATGCCCCCTTCGCCGATCACTCGTAGCACCTCGTACGAACCGTCGAGCAATTGGCCAACGAGTGGATCTTCGTCGTCCGGCGCGTCCTGCAACGGAGTGGCGTCACGCGGGCAAACGCGAAAGTCTGCGGGGTAGCGCGCGCCGCACCCGGGGCACACCCGAGGGTTCACCGCGGCGAGGCTATTCTGAGAACTACGAGGTGCGCTGACGCCTTCCAAGACCCGGCCATGCTAGCGCTTCGACTGCGCGCTGGGTACGGACAACCCAGCGTCGAGAAAGCGAGCACGCGAGTGAGCGGCCTAATGGCCTGCAGCCTCGC
>Ga0247740_1001075_pt1 | contig 11988 bp, 7 predicted proteins | sample UWRJL148409B2_FD_180942 | JGI IMG/M metagenome (GOLD analysis project Ga0247740, IMG submission 180942) | Plant litter microbial communities from Arlington Agricultural Research Station in Wisconsin, United States - UWRJ-L148-409B-2 | ecosystem: Environmental > Terrestrial > Plant litter >...
AACGATGCCTAGACCGCCGTTTTGCTGCACAGTACCTACGCAAGAGCAGCCGCCCTTGGGGCTATCCGTACAGCTGGCCGAGGTGTAACCCAGGGCGGAGAAGCTGGCCGAGATGCGCGCGCAGGTGGTCGTGGTGCCGGAGATGTTTAGGCAAACCGGAGCCATCTCGACTTGATGGGTACCCGTCGTGACGGTGTTGTCGACGTAGGTGCCGTCAGCCTTCGCGGTCCACGTGCCGGTCACCGTGGTGGAGCCGGTGGCCGTCGCCGTGCAAGCCGGGTCTAGGCCGAAATTCACGATGTCCAAGTTGCCCGCGACGCTCAGACACGACGACGAGACCGTCCACGTGCCGACGACCGAACCGCCGCATGCGGTCACGTTGGTGCAGGTCGTACCCGAGCCACCTGCGGTGCCCGTTGCGGGACCGCCGCTCACGCCGCCGGGCGTCCCCGCGGTGCCTGTGCTTCCGCCAGTGCCGACGGTTCCCGCCGTGCCGGCGGGGCTCCCGGCGGTGCCGCTGGGGGTATCGCTGGATTGGCTACAAGCGCCCGAGATCAAGCCCAATGCCGCCATGGCGGTAGCTAGAGCAGCAACAGATTGCGTCTTCATCGAGATGTCTTTCAAAGTGAGGCTTTTAGTCTTGGTCAGCGTACGGGCGCACGAGGTCTGGGATTGCCTGGGTTACTGTCGTATCGACCCCTACCTTGTCGAAAAATCGACTCGTAAGGCAGGGTTCGGCCGAAAATTAACGCGCACCGGGGATTCGGGGGTCGAGTCCAGGGCGACGACTTCGATTGCCAGCGATCGGGGTAGATTTGCTGGTTCGCATTCTCCTTAGGTTGGGCGAATAGCCCCACGCCTGCTCGCCGGTCACCGCAAGCAGGGCTGGTTGCTCGGGCGTCTTTTGCGCCTCAGTCGCTGACGCCGAGCTGGGGCATCAGTTGATCATCACCGAAGTAGTCGCTCAAAAACGCGTCTTGTTCGGCCCACATTTTCACGAAGTGCCAGGCACGCGTGAAAGAGCGCCGAGTGGTTGCTTCGGATATCGCAAGAACTTTTGCGATCTCGCTCGCGGTCATGCCTTGCACGAAGCGTAAAACGAAAGTTTTTCTCTCCCGTTCGCGCAAGCGCAAGATCAGCTTTCCCAGACGGATCAATGCGTAGCTCGCGACCGCTTCGTCGCGTCGCGTCAGCACGCCCACCGTATCGATCTCGGGATCGAGCGTAATCAGCGCGAATGTGCGGCGACGGCGACGCTCCTGCAAAATCGTGCGCAGGGCGATGCCCGTGATGAAGCCGCGCAGGGCGCGCGGTTCGCGAAGCGTGTGGATGCGCCGGAACAGGCACAGAAAAACCTCCTGCTGGGCGTCGTCGATGTCATTCGGGTGCCCGAGCGAGCGCCTCAATATCGCCCGCACGAGCGGCGAAAATCGTTGCACGGCCAACCGCTGCGCCTCCGGACGATTGCCGATCAAGCCACCCACGAGATCCGCGTCGGAGGGCTCGAAGCCAAAGCCGCTCGTGCGCCGGGCGGGGCGTTCGGCTTCGACGACTAACGCTGCGAGCACAGGTCAGCTCCGGTGATTAGTTTCAAGGACAGCAAGGGTTCAATTCGGCAGTGTCGACCCTGGTCGGAATCCGTCGAGTTTTAGTCGGCCGAATGCGACAGAAATCCCAGCAAGTTGAGCTAGATCGTTTACGAAACCCCACCCTCGAAGGTTTGGGCGGGGGCAAACCGGAGCACATCAACCCACCTCTGGCGTTCCCGCTTCGCTCAACGTAAAAATTGTTGAGGGTAAACGGTGCCCTCGCGCCACTCATGATGGGGTCGGACCGCAAACAGAGGGATCACGACTCAATCAGCCATCATGAACCGAACCATCATCATCTTGTCCGCGCTCAACTGCTTGACTTTGGCAGCTTGTAGCTCTGAATCGAATCCAAGCTCACCTCCGCCCAACGTGGGCGGCGCGGGCGCCGGCGCCACTCCCTCAGCGGGCAGCGCCGGGACCTTACCGCAGGCGGGGAGTGGCGGAGCAACGGGCGGGAGTGCCGGCTCGGGTGTCGCCGGAGCGGTCGGAGGCTCGGGGGGCAACGCGGGCGCATTGGCTGGAGGCGCTGGAGGCAGTGGCGGCTCGTCGGGCGGGGCACCGTCGACCGCAGGTGCTGGCGGACTCGCAGGCGCAGGTGGAAGCGGCGGGGTCCCTGCTTCTGGTGGTGCTGGTGGTATGTCAGGTGCCGCTGGCGAAGGCGCAGGCTCGCTCGATATTGCGAAGGCGCTCGACGGTTTGCGCGTCGACGACGGCTGCGGCGACAAAACCGTGGACACCTCGGTTGGCGCCGTCTGTCAGCACGTCACCCTCACGGCGAGCGGCGGCGGAAAGTTCACCAAGTCCGCTTCGATAGCAGGCGTCGCCGGCGTTACCTATGATGTAACGCTGCGCATTCGGGGGGTCGTCGAGCCCACCCGCATCACGGGCGGAACCCGAGCGGACCTCAGCACCTTTCAGTACCGAAGCATGGACTGGAGGAAAGTCCCGTACACGGTTGGCGGCGCGGTCGCGAACTCGACCGACGCCGACTACAACCAGTGGCATATCGGCGTAGAGAGCCCGAGCGGGAATTTCTACCTGAACGACTATCAGAAGACCGGCCATTACATCTTTGCGCTCGACTACCAAGTCACGATCCCGATGGCCGCGAACACCAAGGTTACTTTGGACGTAACGGACCGCAACGAACGTCAAATCGTCAATTACGAGAAGTACGCGGTCGCGGGGATTCCCGGCTCCGTCAACTTCGGGCAATTCGTTCAAGTGAGCGTGGTCGCAGTCAAGCCTCGCTGACACGGTGTCGACGCAAGCGGCGGACGCGCGCTCGTCCGCCGCGACGACTACCCGGCGAAGCTACCGAGCGTCCGTCGACGCGGCTCGGTCGCAGACTTGCTTGGCGCGCCCGGCGGCGGGCGAGTCCGGCGCAAGGAGCGCAAGCGCGGCTCGGCCCTCGCTCACGCGTTCGAGCGCACAAAGTGCTTGCGCTCGAACGGCCGTGCGCTCGATCTCGAGCGCGCCTTTGGGGAACTTGCGCTGGTGCTCGTCGAGCACGCTCAACGCTTCAGCGGACCGTCCTGCCCGCAGCAGCCTCGTTGCGCGCGAAAGCAGCGCCACTTCTTCGGCTAGGCGATCGGCAGACGGCGCGGGGGCCTGCGGCTCGAGGCGTTTCGCCGCTGAAGGCAGTAACGCGGGAGCAGGCAGACTCGAACCTGCGGAATCCGCGGTCGACGGCGGGGCGACGCCCGCTGCAGGCAGGCTTAGTAAGGTCGCTTTAGACTGCAGAACTCGTGAGTCGACGTGCTTCGGTGTTGGCCAAAGCAAGGCCGCTCCGCCGATGGCGCCGAGGCCCACTGCAAGCGCCAGTCCCCGCCCTTTGCCCTTGAGGGTTCGAGCCGAATGCACGCCTCCGACCGAAGCTGAGGGAGTAATGGACGCAGCCAGACGTGCGTCGAGCAGAGCTTCGAGGCGCTCGCGTTCTCCGGCTGGGGGCAACGCGCCTCTGCGCCCCGCGAGAATCACGGCGCAGGCGTTTGCATTGAGATTGGCCATTGAGGTCACGATTGAATGGAGCGTCGAGGCGACGTGTCGTTCCGCTTGCAGCCCGGCCGATCACCTACAGTGCAGTAGCAGTAGGGCGCGTCATCCGTCAGAAAATCCGCTATCGAGCAACTGTTATCGTGCGTGCGCATTGTTGTTCGGCTCACACTCGATGGCTGTGGATCGCGCATGCAGAAATTCTCATCTTGACGCTACTTCACCCTGAGTAGCGCCGCGGATTCCCCGATTTTGGCCCCGCTCGAGTTCACGATGAACAGCTTGTAGCTACCAGCGGCGGCGGGCACCGCGATCGAAGTCGAGTCTCCCGGGGCGGTACTCATCGTCGAGCTGGCTGCAAACTGCGCCGTGCCCTGGGGCGCCAGCCACACCGCGCTCGAGGCGTCGCCACTGCTTCGAATGTCCAAGCGAGCAGTGCCGACGGCTACCGACGCGCTTGCCGGAAACACGTAGTCGGCGCGCGGAACGAGGCTCTGGGGAAGAATGGCGCGGTACGGTTCTTGGACACCCGATCCGAGGCAAGTCTTGTACTGGGCGGCGGGCCACACGTTGTCCGGCACCGCAATCGGGGTGTCGATCACGCTGTTCGGTGGCTTCACGCCCATCTTGTTGACCGTGGCGTAGGTGCGCAGAATGGTCAGATCGTGCTTGGCGCCGTAGTCTTCACAGTTGATCGTGTATTTGACGCCCGAGGAGATATCCAAAACATTGTCGTTCTCCGTGATGTAGGCGCTGCCCTCGTCATTGTGCAGCCCGTACGTAGGACCCGAGGTTGCGGGCGGGATCCCCTTCACGTAGTTCTGGTTGATGGTCGTTCCGGGCATTTGCCCGATCGTATAGATCGCGCCGCTGTCGTGGAGGCGGTTCAGCGTATCGATCAACCGGTTGTTGTTGACGACGTTGTTCTTGCAGGTCGTAGATGCCGGAAAGTTTTTCCAGCCCCAGCCTAGGTTGATGCCATTGTAGGCGGTGGCTTGAATATGGTTGTACGTGATTGACAGACTGTCCACGAAGAACGCCGTGACCCCGGCGTGGCCACCGAAACCCGGCACCGAGCTGATGTCATAGAGGACGTTGTTGGTGATGGAGACGTTTTTGCAGACGCCCTCGATGCCGGCCGCGTACTTCTCGTGCGCGCCGCCGTCCCCGATTACCACGTGCTGCGGGTGGCCGACGGTAATGCCGCTGCCCGCAATGTCCGTGATGACGTTGCCAACGACCTTGGAATTCACCACGTCGTTGACCATCGAGATCCCTTCCGAACCGCTGTGTTTGAACACGTTGCCGATGAACTCGAGAGAGTCGGCATTGCGTGCGCTCACCATCCCCGGCAGCGTGTCGGTGATTTGATATTTGCTGCTGTGCCAGTCACCGTTGCCATAGGCGACGTAGATGGTCGCCCCTTGCACGCTCGCCTTGCCGTGGGAGCCGGCCAGGGCGAACAGCGAGTAGTCAGTGTTCGCGAAAGTGATGCCTTGGAAAGTCAGATTCTTGACCCGGTTGCTGGTCGAACTACCGGCAAGGTCAATCAGGGTCTCGGCGACTGGAGCCTGGACGTCCGCGGTCGCCATGTTTTCACCGGCACGCGGATAGTAGTAGAGCGTGCCCGCGGTCTTGTCGAAGTAGAACTGTCCCGGTGATTTCAGGAACTCGAAGGCATTGTAGAGGGTGTGCGTGCCGGTCACGCTGAACCCCGCATTCCAACCTGGTAACTGCGCGATCGCGCCGTACGGCTGCTGAAAGAGCAGTGCTCGGTCATTGTCTGCGGTCGTGATGACGTCACGCACGCACACGATGTTCTCGTTCCACGTCGTTCCGTTGACTATCTCGAGGTCGTCCTTGTTGCTCGTGATGCTCGGGACATCACTCGAGCCGTACTTCGTGCCATCGCTATTACTGCCGCTTACCCACGCCCAGGAGGCTTGCCCAGACTGGACCGCGTAGCTGCCGTATCCGCCCTTGGATGCAACTGTTTTGCTCGACATCGCGGCTCGGCGATCGTTCACGTACAAGTTACGCAATTTCGTGGAACGCGCGAGTTGAGCTCGGTACACGCCGCCAGTGGCCGCCGTCCAATTGCCAACCGCCACCGCGCCGCTCAAAACCGCGGTCTCGCCCGGGTAGGATTGATACCGAATGCGATGGCCATTCATGCCCGAGTCCTGCACGCCGAAAGCGATCGCGCTGGACACGGGATACGTCCCACCACGCAGCACCACCTGAATGTCCTCGGTCATCTGCGCATTCACGGTGCGCACGACATCGCGGGCTTTGGCGAGCGTTAGGAACGGCTTATCGAACGTGCCTGCGTTCGTATCGCTGCCCATCGGGGACACGTAATATGCAGTGCCCTCCACGGCGGACGTCCCCCCGGCTGAACCACCGCTGCCCGCGAGGCTCGAGCCACCGTTGCCCGCGAGACTCGAGCCACCGCTGCTGCCCCCCAGCGTCGAGTCGCCGCCGGTTGCCGCCGCGCCTCCGTTGCCGCCTACCGACGCGGCCCCGCCAGTCGTAGGCGACCCGGCCACGGCTGCACCTGCGCTTGCACTCGAGCCACCGCTGCGACCACCCGTCGGCGACGCACCGGCCGAGCCGGCGACGGCTTCGAGGTCGGGACGCGATGAAGGATCTGAGCTACATCCGACAATCAGTGCCGCAAAGGTAAGTGCACTGACCAACTCGCGTGTGGCCCGCGAGTTGGCGAGCGTTGATTTCGCCGAGGCAGGGCGCGCTCGTCGCGGTCCCTGAGTGCGGGCCGACAGGGGGTCGGCGCGGTGTTCCGGCTGCTCCATTCGATGAGCAATAGCGACGGTTAGACTGATCCGTCGCCAAATGCTCGCACTGGGTCGAGTGAGACACGAACGGTGCGCAATTGCCGATACCAAGCTCTTGTTTGACAAATGAGGCTGCCTCCCGACAGCTGGCTCTGCTCAACAAGTGCGCGAAGGCATGCCCGCGACTGGGCACGAGGAGAACCTGCAGAGGTACGCTCGTTTACTACGGTCGCAGAGCGGGGCGTGTGTCGTCCGCTGTTGCGATTCCGACCGCGGCGCCAGTGGTGAGCGCAGCGGGCACTGCCGGGAAGAGACAACCCGGAGCACGGCTCAATCAATCACGCGGTTCGAGCATCGCTGTCCGCGCGAACTACGACATGAACAAGCCGCATCGGTTGTCGGCACTTCGCGCGGGGCCGACAGCACGTGCGAGGCGGCGCGATCAGAATCACTATTTTCTCGAACCGTTGGCGACGGCGGAAAAGCGTCAATGGAAACAGACACCCCCCCATCTCCTGGATGAAGGTCTTGGCGCAATTCTAGTTGGCGTCGCGCCGTTGTGCGCCCAGCACACGGCAAACGGAAGCGAACCTGACGCGCGCTGCCATTGTCGCTCGAACGGTGACGGCCGACCCGCGCGCCACGGACCAGTCGACCGTGGCTCGTGATGCCTTTAGGGCAAGCTCTGAAAGAAATCGAACATGGCCTTCACGCCAAAGCACGGAACGCCATGCATGGTCCCCGAGTAGGCCGGGTCGTTGTGAGAGCACCAAATCGTAGGCGCCGCGCAGCCGTCATAGGCAACGCACCCTGGATTGACGGTCGTTGACCCGCTTTGGCACCCCATCACGGCGGAGTATGGCGTGGAGCCTCCGCTTGCGCTGCAGGAGTTCGCGGTGCGGAACCGTGCGACCGTCTCGTGACCGTCACCGCCGCCCCGCTCCTTGTCCATCTTGCCTTGGATGTACATTGCCGGGATCGGCCCTGCCATCGCTCCGTAGTCGGAGGCTGCAACGGGCGCGACGCCCTTGAAGTTGAGGTGTTGAGCGTCGGCCTTGTTCTTGGTCGTGAAAATCTGAACCAAAAACTGTGACCCGGAGCTGTGACCCGTGGCGAAGACCCGGCCAGTGTCGACGCAATAGTTGGCGAGCAGGTCGTCGTACGCCTTGATGACTCGAGTAATGTCGGTGCCGTACGTCCAACAGCCACCCGTACTCGACGAAACCGGGACCGCGCGCACGTACTCAGTCGCGAAGCTCGAGCTCTTGGTGAGATTCATCCACTCGGTGTCGTCTTTGTTCGTCCCGCGGTTGCCCGAGCCGCAGCCGTGGAAACCGAACAGCACCGGCAGCGGCTTTTTGCCGTCGTAGCTTTCGGGGAACGCGAAGTAGTGATCCCCCGCGACGGATACTGCGCCGCCGGATGGCCGCCCGGCACCCTTGCTACATCCAGCGCTCGGCTTTGCTACGCCCCCCGAGGTCCCGCCGCCGGCGCCCGCGGCGGCCATGCCACCGCCTACACCTGCGCCGCTGACTCCGCCGCCGCTTGCACCTCCATTGCTGGTGCCCCCACTGCTGGTGCCGCCACTGCCTGCACCCCCGGTGGCGGAGCCGGCCGTCGCGCCACTTCCCGCCTGACCACCGGTCGAAACGACGGGGCTCCCCGCCGACCCCGCGCCAGACGCAGAACCGCCGATACCGCTGGGGTTGCCCGCCACGGGCGCGTTGCCGCCGCTGGCCTTCGCCCCGCCGGACGGCACCTGCGCGGCTCCCGCGCCCGAGCTGTTCGAGTCCGTGCCGTCGCTGGCCGAGCAAGCGAACACGAGCAGACCGGCGCCGGCGAGCAGAACCGAGAAGTGCGTCTTCGTCATCTCCACTGATTTCTGCTTTCGCCCGGCATGCTGGTCGCGCGGCGCGTTCATTGTTGGAGGCGCGGGCGCGAACCGCCAAAAAGCGACGCGCCCCCGCACCGTCGCGTGACTAGGCGAGCATACCGGCGATTTGACCGGTTCCCGAGCCGGCGCCGAAGTTCGGAATCGCGGGGTTCACATCGCGCATCGCAGCCGGGATGAGCGTATTGAATAGCTTGTTGTTGGTGACGTTACCCGCGTCGATGAAAGCGCCTTGCTTCAAGTACCCGCCGGCATCACCAGCGATGATGTGCGGAACGTTCCTGAAGCTATGACTCGGCCCATCAGCGACATGGTTCGTCCACATGATGAACGACTTGTCGAACAGTCCGCGCGCCTTGAACGCATCGAGGCCGTGCAGGAGCGTCTTCATCCGCAGCGCATCGATCTCAGCGTGAGCTTGCTCGGCGGTGGGGTTCGACCCCGTCGCAGAGTCCGACTGCACCCGGTGACTGATGTGATGGAAGGGCCAGTTCAGCCCTGCGTTCGCGGGAACGCTGTACTTCGTGCCATCCGTCCCCTCACCGTGCTGGAGGGTCGCCACGCGGTTGAAGTTACAGGAGAATGCGAGAGCGACGAGTTCGAGATGCAGCATGGCAACGCTCTCGATCATGCCGTCCATCTTGAACGCGAGACCGCTCTTGAGAGCGTCCAACTGAGACGTAGATAGCCCTGCCTGCGTGCAGGCCGTGCCCATGTTGCCCATCGTCACTTCGGCATCGCGGATGCTGTCGAAATGCTGCTGGAGGCGCTGACGGTCGGCAGTGCTCAGCTTCGGATTACCGAGCAGCGCTTTGATCTGCTCACGAACCAGGTCATTGACGCTCTTGCGCGTTGCGATGAGCTCCGCCGCGGCGGCATCACCGGTACCGCCACCACCACCCGACTGGGTCAGCCCAACGAGCTTCGAGTACAGGGTGTACGGATTGTCGTCGGCTGCGCGAACTTGTCCAGCTCCGCTACCACGAAAGGAGATGCGCTCCGCGATGTATCCCTTTTTATTACCGGCGTACAAGGTGAGCGGGTCACCGGCGTTGGGATTGACGGCCTTGGCGATCACCATGTCCGCGGAGATGCCCGTGGAGTAGGCGCTATTGGCATTTCCTTGCGACGGGGCAGCCGTGAGCGACTGGCATAGCCCCTGAGCGTGTCCACAGCTCGTGGGGCCACCCATCGGGAAGTTGATGCCCTTGATGAACAGGAGGTTCGCCGCGTGAGGCGAGAGCACGCTCGTGGCCTTGCCGGCCCCGGCGAGGGCGCTCGCCGTGAGGGGACCCGTTGCGTCCGGGAAGAACTTCTTGCCGACCACTCCGCAAGCGGCGACGATGAAGAGACTGAACACTGGCGCGTTGTCAGCGGCCCAAGCCGAACGTTCCGGCAAGCCCTCGAGAAAGGGCAGGCCAACTGCGAGGGTGCCGGCGCCGTAGAGAAAGGCTCGTCGATTGATACCTGGTCGTCGAAGCATGCCTACACCGTGTTTCATTGGTTACCTGCCGTGCGAACGCGGAATGCATCGCTACGCACGAGCTCGAGGATGACGCGCTTGGTTGAACCGGATTCGATACTGGCTTTCGCCATCGCCTCGAGCAGCGGCTTGTCTTTGGCGACGATTTCGCGCTGCATGGCGAAGCTTGCCAGCTTCTTCGAGTAGCACTGGTGCGCTTGCGTGCCTGCCGCCAAGTCCTGCATCAGATCCGCGGCATTCGCAAAGGCCTTTTTGCCTTCGACGAATTCGAACTCACCGCTGCTGTCGATCGGCAGACTGCCGTTTTCGGTCTCTTGGTAACGGCCGATTCCGTCGAAGTTTTCGAAAGCGAAACCAATCGGGTTGATTTGTTGATTGTGACAGGCGCCGCCGCAGCCCGCCGTCAACGTCGAGATGCGCTGACGATTCGTCTGCCCGGGCGCCAAGGCCGGCACCGGCGGTAGCTCGGTCGCGGGTGGGCCGAGCACGGCGCACAAGATGTCGAGATTGATCGATACGCCACGGTGAATCGAATCAGCCTCGCCATTCAGACCGTAAAGGCTCAAAAACGGCATCTGAGAGAAGTAGCCGACACGTTGCGGGCCGAGATCGCGCTCTTCGTAGCCGTTGGCGGGCGCTGCAACGCCGTACAGTGCGGCCATGCGCGGGCCAACGAAGCCCTTCGTCGACGTGAGGATGTCCTTGAGGCCCAAGCCTTGCGTGAAGATCCGGTCGAAGAAGCGCGTGGACGCCTCCAGGTACTCGGTGTTCAGGCTCTCGTCGTAGCCGTTCACCCCGAGTTTGCTGATGTTTGCGTAACGATCGAAATGGAGCAGCTCGGAGTGGAAGTGGTCGATGACCTTGGCCGCGGCCGGCTCCTCCAACATCTTGGTGGCGACCGTTGCGACGCCGTCGCTCGAATCGAGCTTTCCCGCCGTTGCGGCGGTATCGAGCAGTTCATCACTGGGCGTGGTATTTCGGAGCCAGAGTGACAGCTTGGCGGCAATCTCGTAGGACGAAAGCGCTGAGCCCGCTTCACCCAACTCCGTGCGGTAGACGAAGAAGGGAGACTGCAAAATGGCACGAATGACGAGGCCTGCACCCTTGGCAAAAGCGGTTGCCGTACCCGTCAGGGTGGCGCCGGAGTTGAACAGCTTGAGATACGCTGCGCTCTCCTCACTCGAGAGCGGTCGCCGAAACGCCCGCCGACCGAAGCTTGCGATGAAGCCCGCGCCGTCAGTCCCCGAATAAACTTGAGAGAGAGATGAGGTCGACGCAGTGACCTGCTTGGCCAGTGCCTCCGCCGCACTCTGAAAGTCGGCTACGGCGCGCTGGTCGACAGCGAGGACGAGCTCGTTGTTCGTGAAGTCGGTCGAGCCAGCCACGGCGGACTGGAAATCTCGCTCCAGACCGGACGGCGCGCTGAGCTTCAAGATGTCCTGCACGCTCTGAGCCCACTGCCCGTTGGTCAGGCGGATCAAGCGCAAGTACTGCGGTTCGCCCGCGAGGTTCAGCACCGTGGAAATGCCGGTACCTGCGCCGGTACCGGAGCCAGAGCCGGAGCCCGCGCCAGCACCACCCGGCACGGAACTCCCGCCGCTAGCGCCGACTGCAGCACCGCCAGCGGCAGCGGCCGTGTTGCCGCCACCTTGCGCGTCGGCACCGTTGGATTCCATCTCACCGCTCGTGCACCCCACCATGCACAGGGCGAGCGCCAAGCCCCGAACCGGTGCGAACCGCGCCGTGTTCAACTTCCAACCCTGCAGCTGCCGGATCTCGTCCATTGGCAAAGCAATGTCGGCTGCGCGCCTCTTCCGTCGAGAGTTCGAGCAGTTGAGGCGGCATGGTGTCGCTTTCCGTCACAGGCGCACATTTTCAACCTTTGGGGTGAAGTTAGAATGATCACCGCACCACACATCGCCCGCCCGAGCACGACATACCGCGCACCGTCCTAGTGCAAATTTCGAACGTCAACGCATTCCAAGACTGCGCCCGTGTGCGAGCGCGGATCGAGAGCGCCAAGCGGTCGATTGGAGCGGTCGAATAGTCATGCGCGAGTCACTCGGTCGCTCTGACGGAGACTACCCGCAAGGGTGATGCTCGGCTTCCCGGGACGACTCCACACGACACCTGCAACGGACCGAGCACGACGGCAATCGACGGCGAGCCGGAGCAGTACCGGAGTGGGGGGTCCGCTCGAACGGCCCGGCCCCAGCGCCGGTCCGCCGTTCC
>Ga0247740_1001077_pt1 | contig 11979 bp, 10 predicted proteins | sample UWRJL148409B2_FD_180942 | JGI IMG/M metagenome (GOLD analysis project Ga0247740, IMG submission 180942) | Plant litter microbial communities from Arlington Agricultural Research Station in Wisconsin, United States - UWRJ-L148-409B-2 | ecosystem: Environmental > Terrestrial > Plant litter >...
GCTGCCCTCGACGGTGCGTCCGTCGGAGAGGGTGGCGATCACGCCGTTCTCGGTGCGCTCGATGGAGTCGGCGCGGGACTTCGAGAGCACGGTCATCCCGTTGCGCTTGAAGACGTCCTCGATGACGCGGGCCGCGTCCTGGTCCTCGCCGGGCAGCACCTGGTCGCGCGACGAGATCAGCGTCACCTGCGAGCCGAGCGCGTTGTAGGCGGAGGCGAACTCGGCGCCGGTGACACCGGAACCGACGACGATCAGGTGCTCGGGTACCTCCTCGAGCGTGTAGAGCTGCGTCCAGGTGAAGATGCGCTCGCCGTCGGGCTTCGCAGTGGTGAGGATGCGCGGCCGCGCGCCCACCGAGATCACGAGTGTGTCGGCGTCGACCTCGTCGAAATCCGTTCCCGCTTTGCCCTTGCCGGTGGAGACCACGAGGCGCTGCGGACCGTCGAGGCGCCCCTCGCCGTGGATGATGCGCACACCGGCCTTGATGAGCTGCGACTTCATGTCCTCGGACTGCTGACGCGCCAGGCGCAGCAGCCGCGCGTTGACCGCGGCGAGGTTCACGGTGACCTCGGGGCGCACGGCGCGACCGGACTCGGAGCGGGAGAAGAACTGCACACCCAGGTCGGCGGCCTCGCCGATGCCGTTGGTGGCCTCCGCGGTGGCGATCAGGGTCTTGGAGGGCACGACGTCGGTCAGCACGGCCGACCCGCCCACACCCTCGCGCTCGACGAGCGTGACTTCAGCACCCAGTTGGGCTCCCGCCAGGGCCGCCTCGTATCCGCCGGGCCCTCCCCCGAGGATCGCGATGCGCTGCTTCCGCTCGAATTCATAGGCCATGGTTCAATTCTCCCCCAAAGACAAGGCGCTTGCCCGCCATCGCTGCACGACACAGACAAGAGCGCGCGGGCGGTCCGCGAAGGGCTCAAACGCACCGTGGAGTCCTAGAGTGTTGGGATGCCCAATCCCCTCGATGACGCTTCAGTAGACCCCTTCGCGATCGCGGCCGAGGCGGCCGCCCAGATCGCGGACCTGACCGGAGTCGAACACCACGACATCGCCCTCACGCTCGGCAGCGGCTGGGCGAAGGCCGCGGACCTGATCGGTGAGACCACCGCGACGATCACCGCGCAGGACATCGTCGGGTTCGGAAAGCCGGCTCTCGAGGGCCACGTCGGCACACTGCGCTCGATCCTGCTGCCGAGCGGCAAGCGCGCACTGGTCATCGGCGCCCGCACCCATTACTACGAGAACCACGGCGTGCGCCGCGTCGTGCATTCGGTGCGCACCGCGGCGGCGACCGGTGCGACCACGATGATCCTCACCAATGGCGCCGGCGGCATCAAGGAGACCTGGACCCCGGGCTCCCCCGTGCTCATCAGCGACCACATCAACCTCACCGCGGACTCCCCGCTCGAGGGCGCGACCTTCATCGACCTGACCGACCTGTACTCGAAGCGCCTGCGAGATATCGCCCGCGGCGTCGACGGCACCCTCGACGAGGGCGTGTACTGCCAGTTCCGCGGCCCGCACTACGAGACCCCGGCCGAGGTTCAGATGGCGAAGGCGATCGGCGGCCACATCGTTGGAATGTCCACGGCGCTCGAGGCCATTGCGGCCCGTCAGGCGGGCATGGAGATCCTCGGCATGAGTCTGATCACGAACCTCGCGGCGGGCATCCAGAAGACGCCGCTGAGTCACGAAGAGGTGATCCAGGCGGGCAAGGATGCCGAGGTGAAGATCAGCGCACTGCTGGCCAAGATCGTGGCGGAGCTGTAGATGTCCACGGTCGACGCTGCCCGCGCCTGGCTCGAGCAGGACCCCGACCCGGTCACGAGCGCCGAGCTCGAGGCCCTCATCGAGGCGGGTGGGGATGCCCTCGCCGAGCGTTTCTCGGGACGCCTCGCGTTCGGCACCGCAGGACTTCGCGGTGAACTGGGCGCCGGCCCCACCCGCATGAACCGCGTGCTCGTCACTCAGGCGGCAGCGGGACTCGCGGCGTACCTGCTGTCGAAGGAGCCGAGCCCGAGCATCGCGATCGGGTACGACGGCCGGCGCAACTCCGAGGTGTTCGCGCGCGACACCGCCACGATCATGGCGGGCGCGGGTGTGACGACGACCCTGCTGCCCCGCGCCCTGCCCACCCCCGTGCTCGCCTTCGCGGTGCGGCACCTCGGCGCCAGTGCCGGTGTGATGGTCACCGCGAGCCACAACCCCGCGAACGACAACGGGTACAAGGTCTACCTCGGCCGCGACGACCACGGCTCGCAGATCGTGCCGCCGGCCGACGCGGCCATCGCCGCGGACATCACCCTCATCTCGACGGGCTCGATCAGTGACCTGCCGCGGTCGACCGACTTCATCGTGGCGGACGATTCGATCCTGCGCGAGTACGTGCGGCGCACGGCGGCCCTCGCCGCTCCGGGGGCGCCCCTCACTTTCGTCTACTCCGCCATGCACGGCGTCGGCTGGGAGACCGCCCGCGCCGTGTTCGCCGCGGCGGGCTTCGGCGAGCCGTCCGTCGTGACGGAACAGATCGAGCCGGATGCCACGTTCCCCACGGTCGCGTTCCCGAATCCCGAGGAACCCGGCGCGATGGACCTGACGTTCGCCCGGGCGGCGGCGGTCGGTGCCGACCTCGCGATCGTGAACGACCCGGACGCGGACCGCCTCGCGGTGGCGGTCCCCTCCGTCGACGGAACGTGGCGTCGTCTCAGCGGCAACGAGGTCGGGTACCTCCTCGGCTGGCGCGCGGCGGAGGCTGCCGGCCCCGACGGTGTGCTCGCGGCATCCATCGTCTCGTCACCGGCGCTGCGCGCCGTCGCTCAGGAGTACCACCTCGAGTACGAGGACACCCTCACCGGCTTCAAGTGGATCTCGCGCGTGCCGCGCCTCGCGTACGGCTACGAGGAGGCGCTCGGGTACCTCGTGGACCCGTCGATCGTGCGGGATAAGGACGGCATCTCGGCCGCCGTCGAGTTCCTGTCGCTGGCGTCGCAGCTCAAGGCGCAGGGGAAGACCGTCGACGACCACCTGGGCGACTTCGCGGCCCGCTTCGGCGCGTTCGCGTCGGCCCAGATCTCCCTGCGCTTCGACGACCTGTCGCTCATCACCGCCGCCATGACGCGGCTGCGCGACAGCCCGCCAGCCGTGGTCGGGGGGATCGTCGTCGAGCAGATCGACGACTTCGCGGAGGGCTTCGAGCAGTACCCGGCCGGCGACATCCTGCGTATGCACCTCGCCGGTGGCGCGCGCATCATCGTGCGGCCGAGCGGCACCGAGCCGAAGCTCAAGGTCTACATCGACGCGTCGAACGACTCGGGCACACCCACGGAGCGGCGCGCGGCCGCCGAAGCGGTCGTCGCCACCCTCGATGCGGGGATGCGGGAGCTGCTGAGCTAGAGCTCGGGGTCCCCGATGCGCTCCAGCGCGTCCACGACGAGTGCCCAGAACTTGGGGTGATCGAGGTTCCGCGCGACCTGGGTGGTGCAGTCGTCCGGCGCCGGAGCGCGGAAGTCGGCCACGGTCATCCCGAGAGTGAGGGTGCCGGTGAGCTCCACGTCGAGCGGCACGCGCACCGTCTCCATCACCGAAGGATCGATGACGAATGCGACAGCGCACGGGTCGTGAACGGGGGGATGCTCGAACCCCTGCTGGTCACGGTAGGTGTGGCCGAAGAACTCGAGAAGCTCCCCGACGAACCGGGCGGGCCCGGTACCGACGGCGGCGATCGCGGCGGCCACGGACGGGGTCGCCAGCGCCTCGTGGGTGAGGTCGAGGCCGACCATGGTGAGCGGCCACGACTCGTTGAAGACGATGTGGGCGGCCTCGGGGTCGATGACGATGTTGAACTCGCTCGTCGCGCTCCAGTTGCCGACGTTCACACCGCCGCCCATGAGCACCACCTGCTTCACGCGCGACGCGATGCGCGGTTCCTTGCGCACGGCGAGCGCGATGTTGGTGAGCGCGCCCGTCGGCACGAGGGTGATCTCGCCGGGCTCGGCCGCCATGATCGTGTCGATGATGAAGTCCACGGCGTGCCGGGCGTCGAGTTCGATGGTGCCCTCGGGCAGCACCGGCCCGTCGAGCCCGCTCTCGCCGTGTATCGAGTCCGCCACCTCGACCTGCCGCACGAGCGGTCGATGGGCGCCCCGAGCGAACGGAACGCCGGTGATTCCGGCGACACGGGCGACCGACAGCGCGTTGCGCGTGACCTTCTCGATCGTCTGGTTGCCCATCACGGTGGTGACGCCCACGAGGTCGATGTCGGGGTTGCCCCACGCGAGCAGCATGGCGATCGCGTCGTCGTGGCCGGGGTCGCAGTCGAGGATGATCTTCGTGGGCACCGTTCGAGGCTAGTGCCCAGCACGGGGAACGATAGATTTGACCCATGAACGCGCTCAATGACGACTACATCATGCCCGGCGGTGGGGCGAGCATCACGGCGCTTCCCAAGGTCTCCCTCCACGATCACCTCGACGGCGGTCTCCGCCCCCAGACGATCATCGAGCTCTCCGAGGCGATCGGCCTCGCGGTTCCTGCCACGGATGCCCCGGCTCTCGCCGAGTGGTTCGCCAACCAGTCCGACTCGGGTTCGCTGGTGGAGTACCTCAAGACGTTCGACATCACCACCGGCGTCATGCAGACCCCCGAGGGACTCACCCGGGTCGCGCGCGAGTTCGTGCAGGACCTCGGCGCCGACGGAGTCGTCTACGGCGAGATCCGCTGGGCGCCCGAGCAGCACCTCACTCGCGGGCTGAGCCTGGACCAGGTCGTGGAGGCGGTGCAGGAGGGACTCGAGGCGGGTGTCGCGGACGTGGCCGCCGCAGGCGGGAGCATCCGTGTCGGGCAGTTGATCAGCGCGATGCGCCACGCGGACCGCGGGCTCGAGATCGCGGAGCTGGCCGTGCGACACCGCAACAACGGCGTCGTCGGGTTCGACATCGCGGGTGCCGAGGCCGGGTTCCCAGCGGGCAACCTGCGCGAGGCGTTCGACTACCTCGCCCACCACTACCTTCCCGCGACCGTGCACGCGGGAGAGGCCGATGGCATCGAGTCGATCCGCGGCGCGCTGTTCGACGGGCGCGCGCTGCGCCTCGGCCACGGCGTGCGCCTCGCCGAGGACATCTCGACCGCCCGCGAGGACGACGAGAACACCTACGTCACGCTCGGCCCGGTCGCGCAGTGGGTGAAGGACCGCGAGATCGCCCTCGAGCTGTCGCCGTCGTCGAACCTGCAGACCGGCGCGATCGAGCAGTGGGGCACCGAGCTCATCGACCACCCGTTCGACCTGCTGTACCAGCTCGGCTTCCGCGTGACCGTGAACACCGACAACCGCCTGATGAGCGCGACGTCGCTGAGCCGCGAGCTGTTCCTGCTCGCCGAGGCGTTCGGCTACGACCTGACCGACCTGGCCGTGTTCCAGCTCAATGCGGCCGCCGCCACCTTCCTGCCTATCGAAGACCGCGAGGAGCTCGCGGACATCATCACCTCAGGGTTCGAAGCGGCCTGACGGATGTCCCTGCCCTCGCTCCCGAAGAGCGCCATCGTGATCGCTGCCGAGGCGGCCGACTGGCGCGCCGCGGTGACCCTCGCGGGCGAGGCGCTGGCGGAGTCGGGGGCGGCGCGTCCGGCCTACTCGGCCGAGATGATCCGGATGATCGAAGAGCACGGGCCGTACGTCGTCATCGCTCCCGGGCTCGCGCTGGCGCACGCCCGTCCCGGCCCCGAGGTGCTCGCCGACGGACTGTCGATCGTCACCCTCGCGACCCCCGTCAACTTCGGGCACCCCTACAACGACCCGGTGAGGGTGGTGCTCGGTCTCGCGGTGACGAGCTCGTCGGAGCACTTGGCCGCCGTCGCGGCCGTGGCCAACGTCTTCAACGACTCGACAGCGATCTCGGACCTCGCGGCCGCGACGTCCGCCGACGAGGTGCAAAAGATTATGGGCCTATGAAGATCGTGACCATCTGCGGCGCGGGGATCGGCAGCTCGGGCATCCTCAAGGTCAACGCGGAGCGCGTGCTGCGCAAGCTCGACATCACTGCCGACGTGGTGGCGGCCGACATCGCCTCGGTCCGCGAGGTCGCGGCCGACGCGCAGGTGATCCTGACCTCCGCGGAGTTCGTGGAGGCGATCGGCAAGACGTTCGCCGACGTCATCGTGATCCAGAACTACTTCGACACGGCCGAGCTGACCGCGAAGCTCGAGGCCGCGCTGGGCTAACGCCGCTATTTGTCACCGCCCGACCGCGGCAGCTTCCTCTCGTTGGCTTGCCGAACTCCATACATTTGTTAGGCGTGCTGACAAATGTGTGGACTTCGGCAAGGAGCACAGGGACAGAGGCGCCTTGAAGGGATTGCGCGGGCCGTCGAGCAGGTGGGCGAGCAGCTAGTCGACGCGACCGGCGATGAGGGGGCCGCCATCCTCGATCGGGGAACCCGGGTCGCCGATCGCGTACGCGCCCGCCACGGCCTCGAGCGCGCGGTCGAAGCGGGCCGGGTCCGAGGTGCGCAGCGTGAACAGCGGTTGGCCCGCGGTCACGGTGTCGCCCGGCTTCGCGTGCAGGTCGATGCCGGCGGCGTGGTCGACCGGGTCCTCCTTGCGCGCGCGCCCCGCACCGAGCCGCCACGCGGCGATGCCGAACGGGAGGGCGTGCTGCGTGGTGAGCACTCCGTCGCGGTCGGCGGTGACCGTGTGCGATTCCGGCGCGGTAGGGAGCGGGGCATCCGGGTCGCCACCCTGGGCCGTGATCATGGCGCGCCAGGTGTCCATCGCGCGACCGTCGGCAAGAGCCGCCGAAACGTCGGCGTCCGGCTGGCCGGCGAGGGCGAGCATCTCGCGCGCGAGGGCGACCGTCAGCTCGACCACATCGGCGGGGCCGCCGCCGGCGAGCACCTCGACCGATTCGCGCACCTCGTTCGCATTGCCGATGGTGAGGCCGAGGGGCACGTTCATGTTGGTGAGCAGTGCCGTGGTCGCAACGCCGGCATCCTTGCCGATGCGCACCATGGTCTCGGCGAGCTCCCGGCTGCGGGCCGGGTCCTGCATGAAGGCGCCCGAGCCGAACTTCACGTCGAGCACGAGCGCGGCGGTGCCCTCGGCGATCTTCTTGCTCATGATCGATGACGCGATGAGCGGGATCGCCTCGACCGTCCCCGTGATATCCCGCAGCGCGTAGAGCTTGCCATCGGCCGGGGCGAGGCCCGAGCCCGCGGCGCACACGACCGCCCCCACCGACCGCAGCTGCGCCATGAACTCGTCGTTCGTCAGCGACGCGCGCCAGCCGGGGATGCTCTCCAGCTTGTCGAGCGTTCCCCCCGTGTGTCCCAGCCCGCGTCCGGAGAGCTGCGGTACCGCGACGCCGAAGGATGCCACGAGCGGAGCCAGGGGCAGCGTGATCTTGTCGCCCACCCCGCCGGTGGAGTGCTTGTCGGTCGTCGGCTTGCCGAGCCCCTCGAACGACAGGGTCTCGCCGGAGGCGATCATCGCCAGGGTGAGGTCGCGAATCTCCTCGCGCTCCATCCCGTTGAGGAAGATCGCCATCGTCATGGCCGACATCTGCTCGTCGGCGACGTAGCCGCGCGTATACGCGTCGATCAGCCAGTCGATCTGGGCCGTGGTGAGAACGCCGCGATCGCGCTTGGTGCGGATGAGGTCGACGACGTCGAAGGCTTCAACCATGGTGGTGCTCCTTACTCGGCGCGGTACGCCTCGAGGGTCCGCGGGCCGAACGCGTCGGGGATGACCTCGTCGATCGTCCTGATGCCCGACACGGTCTCGAGCAGCATGCCCTCGGCGGAGTGCTCGAACAGCAGCTGACGGCACCGGCCGCACGGCATGAGCGCGTTGCCGTGCCCGTCGACGCACGTGAAGGCGACGAGCTTGCCGCCGCCCGTCATGTGCAGCGAGGAGACGAGGGCGCACTCCGCGCACAGCGTGAGCCCGTAGGACGCGTTCTCGACGTTGGCGCCCGAGATCACGCGGCCGTCGTCGACGATTGCGGCGACTCCCACGGGGAAGTTCGAGTACGGCACGTAGGCGTGCGAGAGGGCATCCTTGGCGACCTCGCGGAGGGCATCCCAGTCGATGGCAGTCATGATTTTATGTACGGCTTTCCGGACGCGGCTGGCCCTCTGACCTGGCCCACCAGACCCGCGACCGCGAAGATCGTCACGAGGTAGGGGAGCATGAGCATGAACTCGCTCGGCACGGGCGAGCCGATGATGCTGAGCACGCTCTGCAGGTTCGACGCGAAGCCGAACAGCAGGGCGGCGAACGTCGCGCGGATCGGATCCCAGCGCCCGAAGATCACCGCGGCGAGCGCGATGAAGCCCGCTCCCGCCGTCATCTCCTTGTTGAACCCGCCGACCGAGCCGAGCGTGAAGTACGCCCCGCCGAAGCCGGCGATCGCGCCGGCGAGGGAGACGTTCCAGAAGCGCGTGCGGTTCACGTTGATGCCGACGGTGTCAGCAGCCTGAGGATGCTCGCCGACAGCCCTGAGGCGCAGGCCCCACCGTGTGCGGAACAGGGCGAACCAGACCGCGGCCACCGCGATGTACACGATGTAGACGATGATCGTCTGGCGGAACAGCACCGGGCCGATGATCGGGATCTCGCCGAGGATCGGGATGGGGATGCGCGGGAATCTCGGCGGGCTGTTGAGGAGGGCCGCGTTCGGCGCGAGCACCTTGGAGAACAGGAAGCTCGTGAGGCCAACCACGAGCACGTTGAGCACGACGCCGACGATCACCTGGTCGACGATGTACTTGATCGAGAAGGCCGCGAGCACGAACGAGACCAGCACACCGGCGATGATCGCCGCGAGCAGGCCCGCGATCGGCTGCTGGGTGACCGAGGCGACGACCGCCGAGGCGAACGCTCCGGCGAGCAGCTGGCCCTCGATCGCGACGTTGACTACACCCACCCGCTCGGAGATCACGCCGCCGAGTGCGCCGAAGATGAGCGGCACGCTCAGACCCACGGCGCCGACGAGGAGTCCGGGGATCGGGAGAGTCGCATCCGCGGCGGCCCAGGTGAGGAACGCCACCAGGAACAGCAGCGCGAAGATCCCGGTGATCCACAGCGGGGTCTTGCGCGCGTGGTAGGTGAGGTAGGTCGACGCCAGCGCCGCGACGAAGAGGAGCACGATGACGACGGTGGTCACCACGGTGACGTTCGCGAGGATCGGCGGCAGCTGGATGAGGTCGCTGTCGGTGGACAGCTTGAAGGTGGTGGTGCCCCCGCGGCCTCCGACGACGAAGAGCAGGAGGGCGAGGATCGAGAACGCGCCCAGCCCGATCGGCGGCTTCCAGTTGCGCACGGCCGCGCGCTCGAGCACGATCGGCGCCGCGGACGGCACCCCGTGGGTGGCTGACTCGACGGTGCTCACTTGCTGACCTCGACCTTCGGGGCGCGGCGCGACTTGACGACGCCGGGGGTGGGGAGGCGGAAGATCGCCCGGACGAGCGGGGGTGCGGCGATGAAGAGCACGATGAGCGACTGCACGACGAGCACGATGTCGATCGGGATGCCCTGCGCCGCCTGCATCGAGTAGCCGCCGGCCTTCAGCGCGCCGAAGAGGATGCCCGCGATGAACACCCCGACCGGCTTCGACCGGCCGAGCAGCGCCACGGTGATGGCGTCGAAGCCGATGCCCGCATCGATACCGGACGAGAAGCCGGTGGTGACGGTACCCAGCACCTGGTTCACGCCGGCCAGGCCGACGAGCCCGCCGGAGATCAGCATCGCGTAGACGTAGATTGACTTGACCTTGATGCCGGCCACCCGCGCGGCGTTGGGGTTCTCCCCCACCGCCCGGAACTGGAAGCCGAGCGACGAACGGTTGATCAGGTACCAGACGGCCACGGTCGCGGCGATGACCACCACGAAACCCCAGTGCAGGTTGAACTTGGGACCGAACAGATCCGGGAACACCGCGGTGTCGAGGATCGGCGGCGACTTCGGGTTGGTCGACCCGGGCGCCTGGAGTGCGCCCGGCGTGCGCAGCAGGTACGAGATCAAGTAGAAGCCGACGTAGTTGAGCATGATCGTGACGATCACCTCGTGGGCGCCGGTGGTGGCCTTGAGCAGGCCGGCGATGCCTCCCCAGATCGCCCCGGCGAGCATCCCCGCGATGACAGCGACGATGAGGTGGATGCCGAACGGCAGGTGCCACGCGAAGCCGACGTAGCCCGCCGCACCAGCGGCGACGACCATCTGGCCACGACCACCGATGTTGAACATGCCCACGCGGAACGCGACGGCGACACCGAGGCCGGCGGCGATCAGCGGCGTCGCGAACGTGAGCGTCTCGGTCAGGGGCCGGATGCCCGCCTCGAACCCAGGTCGCTTGAAGTTGTAGATTGATCCCTGGAACAGCGCGGAGTACGCGCCGGATGCGGCCTCCCAGATCGCCCTGAAGGTGTCGCCCGGGCGGGAGAAGAAGTACCCGGAAGCCGCCTGCACGTCCTTGTCGGTGAGGGCGATGAGGATCGCGCCGACGACGAGGGCGAGCACCACGGCGAGCACGGAGATCGCGGCGCTGCCGCCCATGATGTCGCGGACGACCTGCTGGGCCCTCGACGGCTGGGCGACGGGGGCGACGGTCTCGGGCTGGCCGGGCTCGCGAGGGTCGGGCAGAGCGCCCTGGGCGGGGATCTGCTCGCTCATGCGGCGGACTCCTTCGTGGTGGGGACGACGGAGGCGGGGACCTCGCCGGCCATCATGAGGCCGAGGACCTCGCGGGGGGTGTCGCCGGGCACGATGCCCACGATCCCGCCGCGGTACATCACGGCGATGCGGTCGGCGAGGGCGACGACCTCGTCCAGCTCGGTGGAGACCACGATGACCGGCACGCCGGAGTCGCGGGTCTGGATGATGCGGGTGTGCACGAACTCGATCGAGCCGACGTCCAGGCCGCGGGTGGGCTGCGCGGCGACGAACAGCCGCAGCGTGCGCGACAACTCGCGGGCCAGCACCACCTTCTGCTGGTTTCCGCCGGAGAGCCGCCCGACATGGGTGCCGATGCCCTGCGCGCGGATGTCGAACTCGGTGACCTTCTCCTCCGCGAACTGCGCGAGGTCCTTCAGCTGCAGGCTGCCGGCCTTCACGAACGGCGCCTTGTCGGAGCGGTCGAGCATGAGGTTCTCGGCGATGGTGAATTCGGCGACCAGCCCGTCCTCCTTGCGGTCCTCCGGAACGAAGCCGACGCCCGCGTCGAGAACATGGCGCACCGACTTGCCGATCAGGGATGCCCCGTCCAGTGTGATCGTTCCGGTGACCTTCTTCTGCAGTCCCAGGAGCGCCTCGGTCAGCTCGGTCTGGCCGTTGCCCTGCACACCCGCGATCGCGAGGACCTCGCCCTCGCGCACCTCGAAGCTCACGTTGTTGACGACGATCTGGTTGCGCGGGTCGATGACCGAGAGGTTCTTGACAACGAGCCCGGCGGCACCCGGCTTGGCGGGCCCCTTGTCCACGGTGAGGTCGACGGCACGGCCAACCATGAGCGAGGCAAGCTCCGCGTTGGTCGCGGTCGGCGACGCCTCGCCGACGACCATGCCGAGACGGATGACGGTGATGCGGTCGGCGACCTCGCGCACCTCCCGAAGCTTGTGGGTGATGAACACGATCGAGGTGCCGGCCTCCTTGAGCTGGCGCATGATCACCATGAGCTCGTCGGTCTCCTGCGGGGTCAGCACCGCGGTCGGCTCGTCGAACACGAGCACCTTCGCATCGCGGGACAGCGCCTTGATGATCTCCACGCGCTGCTGGACGCCGACCGGCAGATCATCGACCAGGGCATCCGGATCGACATCGAAGCCGAAGCGGGCCGAGATCTCGCGCACCTTCTCGCGGGCCCCCGCCAGGTCGAGCACCCCCGGGCCCTTGGTGTCCTCGTGGCCGAGCATCACGTTCTCCGCGACGGTGAAGACGGGGATGAGCATGAAGTGCTGGTGCACCATGCCGATGCCGGCCTTCATC
>Ga0247740_1001081_pt1 | contig 11940 bp, 8 predicted proteins | sample UWRJL148409B2_FD_180942 | JGI IMG/M metagenome (GOLD analysis project Ga0247740, IMG submission 180942) | Plant litter microbial communities from Arlington Agricultural Research Station in Wisconsin, United States - UWRJ-L148-409B-2 | ecosystem: Environmental > Terrestrial > Plant litter >...
GCGGTTCGAGCGTGCTCAGCCCGCCTTGGCCGCTCACGTGGCCGATGCCCTAGGCAAACCGCTGGACGAGACGGCGCTGGCTTTGGGCTATTTCTTGGCGTTGACCGTGTGGCTCGCGTTCGAACGGACCCACGGCACGTACATCGACGAAGTGAAAGAGGAGGAGTTGCAAGCCACCGACGAGCTGCTCACCCTCGACGAGGAGCTGCGCCGCGCCGATCCCGCCGAGGCCCTCGATAGCGATGACGTAATCGCGATGGAGCAGCCGCACGTGCTCGCGTACATCCACGAGCACATCGACGCCACGCTCGACGCCCACGCGGAAGAAATCGACGTTGACGACGTGCACACGGTTTACCGCGTGGTCCTGGTCGAAATCTTGGCGCTTTCTTACTCGGTTCGCCGTCCCGAAGGCTATCCCGTCGCAAAGACCGAGCTGCTCGCGTAGTCGCTCAACCCTCGGCCGTTACCACGCGATTGCGCCCGCCGTGCTTGGCGGCATAAAGAGCCGTGTCCGCACGCCCAATCAAGTCCTTCATGGTGCCTGCACAGCCGGGACCACAAACCGAAGCGACGCCGAAGCTCGAGGTCACGCTGAAGGGCCCATTCGCGCCGGGGATGACGAGCTCCTCGATCGATCTGCGGAGGCGCTCGGCGGCAATTTTTCCGCCCACGAGGTTGCTGCCGGGCAGGATCAGTAAAAATTCCTCGCCGCCATAGCGCGCCGCGAGGTCTCCCCCGCGCAGCTTCGAGCCGAAGACGCGGCCGACTCGCCGCAGCACTTCATCGCCCAGCAAGTGACCGTGCGTGTCATTGACCTTTTTGAAGTAGTCGATGTCGCTAAGCACGATCGTGAGCCAGGTCTTGTCGCGTTCGGCACGCGCCAGGTCTCTGATCAGCGCTTCTTCCAAGGCGCGCTTGTTGGCGAGGCCAGTCAAGGCGTCGGTCGACGCCAAACGGGTCAGCTGGGAGTTGGCTTCCAGCAGTTGCTTGCCCAGGAGTTCTTTTTCCGCCAGCAGGGACTCCAGGCGACGCACGGCGGCGTCGTAGTTCTGAGTCATCTCGAGCAAGCTGCGGTTCACGTCGACCAGAATGCTCTCGACGCTTTGCTGCGGCCCAACATCGCGGTCGAACGCGGTGGCCGCGGCGACAACCAGCTCGGGCAGGCTTTTGAGCGCGTGGTGCGCGTCGTCCGACGTGAGCCCGAGCGCGAGCACCGCATCGATTGCAGCCTTGCGGTTTTGCACCGCGTCGCCCCCCTCCCACAGCGCCGCGACCCGCTCGGCCGCCCACGCCACCCGAGAGGACAACGCCTCCGGCGGGGCTTCCGCGTGGTGATCGCGCACCGCGGCTTCGACGTGCGGGGGCAGCATGAAGGTGGCGGCGAGGGCAGCCCCCGCAACCGGATGGTCCATCAACCCCGCCGCGCGCTCGTGCGTCACGCGATGCAGCGCGGGCAAGCGAGCGACCTCGGCCGCGCCTTCCAGATCCTCGCGCGCCCGAGAGAGCAGCCCCACTTCGAGGAACAGGCCGGTCGTGAAGAACTCGTCGACCTCCTTCTGGCCGAGCTGCTGAGCCAGGAACTGGGAGGCAACGGCGCGGCGCAGGGAGTTGCCAAGCAAGATCCTGCCCGCCTCACCGACAGGCACCATATCGGAGAGTGCCAAGCTCATGCCGATGCCCCGTAGACCCCGAATGCCGACCATGGAGACGGCTTGTCGCACATCGGAGACGTGCCGCTGAGGCCCGAAAGCAGGGCTATTCACCACGGCGATGATGCGCAGCGCAAAGCCCGGGTCGCTCGCCGCGAGCTTGGCGAGCTCCGGCAGAGAGGCCTCTGGAGCCAGTGATTCGCGCACGATTTGCAGCGCAATCAGCGACAGTGGCGCCTTGCTGAGCGGCTTTACTGGGCGGGTCGCGTGCGCAATCATGAAACGTGCTTCGGAACCAAACCAAACCCCGTGTCGGGATCCGACACCCTTATTACGTCACGCTCGCGCCGATCCTAAAGGGCCTCTTGAGTGGCAAATCGCTACAGGTGTGCGCGATTTCGGCGATGGCAACGACTCAGTGCCTCAGCGGATGCTCTCAGCTCGCGTCCTTTTTGGCCGCCAGCGCCAAGCGCTCAGCGATGATGCGGCGCAGAGCGAGCAGGTCGTAACGATCGGGACGGTCATCAGACAGGTTTGCGACGTCTTGCGCGATGCCGTCGACGATGGACCGGGGCTTCTCGGGCACCTTCAACGCTTCTCCCAGCTTATGGAGCGCGGCCTGCTCGCCATCCGTGATTACCCCATCCAGGCGGGTGATCCAGGACGCGACGCCGTACACGAACAGCCGATCTTCTTTGGACAGATTTTTGCGATCGATCACCCCGATGTCGATCGGCTTCTCGGTGGCTTCTTCGATCTCGGCGATGGCATCGATGTCGAGACCTTCCTCCAAGGCGGTGCGCACGATCGCGTCAGCCTCTTCCCGGTCGAGCTGGCCGTCGGCCCAACCCACGGCAGCAAGTGCCAAGTAGACATCACGACCCAGCCCGGTCTTCCGTTCCGTCATTCGCAATCCTCCGAGAACCAAAAGAGATAACACAGTTCCCCGCTCGCCTCGATGGCAGCTAAGCTCGAGCGCGTGGTCCAGGTCCTTTATTTTGCGGCGCTCCGAGACTTGCTCGGCCTGAGTGAAGAGCCGCTCGAGCTGCCCGAAGGTGTGCGCACGGTGAGCGAATTCGTGCAGCACCTGCAGCGCGTGCGCCCAGCTTTGCGCGGCAAAATGGCCTCGGTTCGCGTCGCTCTCGACGAAACTTTCGCGCGGGATTCCGAGCTCTTGGCAGGCGTGCGCACGATCGCGCTGATCCCCCCCGTCGCGGGCGGCTGACTTCGCACGAGCCGCCTCGGCGCGCGGCGACGGCGGCAGACGCGGATTGCCCGCACCTGAACACGAGGCTAGGCTCTCGCCCCGGTGCCTGCCTCTTTGCCTTTCGAATTTCGCGTCGGCGCCGACGAAAACGGGCTCGGAGCGCGCCTCGGGCCGCTGGTGGTTACCGCCGTGCTGGCACGCGTCACTGAACGCGGACGCCGAACGTTGAGCCGCAAGCTGCCGCGCGCCATCCGCGCCGACTTGGATGACTCCAAGCGCCTAATGTCGCACACGGACGTCGCGCTCGGCGAGGCCTGGGCGCGTGCGCTCAGCACACGGCCCGTGGCTTCGCCCGCGCAGCTGTTCGAGCAACTGTCGCTCGAGGGTTCGAGCAAGCTGAAAAAACGCTGTGAATCGCACGTCGCCGGGCAGTGTTGGAACGACCGCGGCGAGGCGTTTCTAGCCGATACCACGGACGTCGAGCGCGTCGCCAAGCATCGCGATGCGTTGGCCGAGCGGGGCGTGGAGTTGCTCAGCGTGCGCAGCAGTGTGGTGTGCACGAAGAACTTGAACGACGCGAAACAGCGCGGCACGAACCGCTTCGTGGCCGACCTGAACGCGATGGAAGAGCTGGTGCTCGCGCTGCGCGCTCAAGCGGGCGGCGAGGTCGAGGCCGTGTGCGGAAAAGTGGGCGGCATCGCCGAATATTCCAAGTTCTTTGGACCGCTCTCGGGCCGCCTGCACGCCATCCTGGGCGAGGGGCGAGCTCGCAGTGGCTACCGCTTCCCCGGTCTCGGTGAAGTGCACTTCGTGCGCGACGCCGACGCGGCCGACCCTCTCGTGAGCTTGTCCTCGCTGGTCGGCAAATACGTGCGTGAGCTGTTCATGTCGCGCATCGGCCTGCACTATTCCGACCAAGAATCGGAGGACAAGCGTCCGAGCGGCTATCACGATCCAGTAACCGCGGGCTTCGTCATGCGCTCCGCGTTGCTGCGCCAGAGCCGCAAGATCCCCAATCATTGCTTCGAGCGCGAGCGCGCCGATCCTCTCGATGGAGTCTGAGCCGTGAGCGGTCGTCCGACGGATCGCATTCTATCTGGGTCGCTCGGGGTCGAGGTCGTGCGCTTCGGCGCGCCGCTGGCGCTCGGCATGGGGCTGCAAACCGCGTTCAATCTGGTCGATGCGTTCGTCATCTCGCGCATGGGTGGCGACACGGCCGGTCCGGCCCTGGGCGCGATCGGGATCTGCGATCAGTTGGCGGCGCTAGGCACCATCGTCAGTTATGGGCTCAGCGTGGCGACCGCCACACTGATCAGCCGCAAGGTAGGCGAGCGCAATCCAGAGGCAGTGAAGGAGATCGCTTGGCAATCACTGCTGGTAATCACCGCTCTCTCGGCGTTCTTCGGAATTTTTGGCGGAGTTGGCGCTGACTTCGTGCTGCGCCGCTTGGTCGGGGCCAAGGGTGAAGTGGCGAACTTGGGCGTGCCCTACCTACGGGTGATGCTCGCGGGCTCCTTCACGATCTTCCTCCTGATGCACCTGACCAGCGTGCAGCGCGCGCTGGGCAGCAGCAAAACCCCCGTGAGCCTGCTCGTTGCGTCCAACGTACTGAATCTGATCTTGGCCGTAGTCATGGTTTATGGTCCCGGTGAGGCGCCGGTCGTGCTGTCGTGGGGCCAGCCCATAGCCCGCCTGTTCGGGGTCCCGCGGATGGGGCTCATGGGCGCGGCCTGGGCCACGTTGATCGCGCGCTTCGTCGTGTTGATCCCGCTGATTGCGATCTTGATGAAGCGCTTCGGCCTGTTTTTGCCGAGCTCACGCATGGCCCCCCACCGCGAGACGATAGCGTCCATCGTCAAGCTCGGATGGCCGTCCAGCGCTCAGCTCGTCGTGCGGATCCTCGCCATGTTGGTCACGCATTCACTCGTGGCCCGCGCCTTCACCACGCCCACCGATCAGAGCGCGACCACCGCTCTCGGCATCGTTTTTCGGCTGGAAACGATGGCGCTATTCGTGGGCCTCGGCTGGGGTAGCGCCGCTCAGACCTTCGTCGGGCAAAACTTGGGCGCAGGGAACCCGGAGCGAGCCAAGTTGAGCGGCTGGTACGCGGCCATGTACAACGCGGCGATGATGGGCGCGCTCGCCATCGTGTACACGGTCTATGGCTCGAGCATCATCGGCTTCTTCGACGCCGATCCGGAAGTGTTACGGCCTGCTCTCAGCTACATCAAGTGGGTCGGCGCAAGCTACGTCGGCTTGGGCATCGGCATCGTGCTCGGCTCCGCGATCCAAGGCGCCGGCGCAACACTGCGCGCGCTACTGCTCGACACGCTAGTGATCGCCGGCTTTCAACTGCCCACGAGCGTACTGTTCGTCTTGTCCAAGAGCGCGACCTACGTCGGCGTCTGGCAAATCGTCGCGCTGACCAACTTCCTGTTCGCTCTCGTGTACGTGATCAGCTACCGCCGCGGGCGCTTCCTCAACGCAACTCCTGCCGCCGCGTCCTGAGAGCGGGCGATCCCAATCCAGCCAAGCACCTCGCGGGCCGCGCCGTTGTCGGCGCGTTCACGACTCCGCGCGAGTGACCGCACCCCGGGTGTGGCCCGGGGTAAGAAGTGACTGCACCCCGGGTGCGGGCGCGAGCCCAGTATCCCGTATTTTTGTGCCCTCTACCGGGGTAGCTAGAGACGCGGAGTGCGCTCGGATAACATCTGCGACGTGCCTGCATTCGAGCATTTCGACTTGGTCGTGATTGGAGCCGGTCCCGCGGGGGAGAAAGCGGCCGCGCAGGCGGCTTATTTCAAGAAGCGCGTGGCGATCGTCGAATCCGAGCCGGAACCCGGCGGCGCCGCGGTTCACACCGGGACTCTGCCCAGCAAAACCTTGCGTGAGACCGCGCTTTACCTGTCGGGCTACCACGCGCGCGAACTGTACGGCGTTGCGCTCGAGGTCGATCGCAACGCCACATTGCCGCGGCTGATGTCGCGCAAGAACGCGATCGCGGCCGCCGAGTCACGCTCGTTCCGCAAGAATTTCGCGCATCACGACGTGCACTACGTGGAGGGCCGCGGCCGCCTGCTCGACGCTCACACCGTGCAGGTCCGGTCGTCGAATGGCGAGCGCAGAATTGGTGCCGATTTCATCTTGCTTGCCACCGGCTCGAAACCGCATCGCCCGGCGGAGATCGATTTTGCCGACGAGTGGATCCACGACAGCGACGAGATTTTGACCATTCGAGACCTGCCCACTTCGATGACGATCTTGGGCGGCGGCGTGATCGGCTGCGAGTACGCTTGCATGTTCGCGGCCCTCGGCGTCGGCATCACGCTAGTCGACGCACGCGGCGAGATCTTGCCCTTCTTGGACGCCGAGATCGTGGCGCGACTGAAGGCCGCGATGAGCAAGCTCGGTATTCGCTTGGTGCAAGGGCAACGCTGGACCACCGTGCTCCGCGCCCCCAATGGTGTCGTCACCACCCTCACGGATGGCAGCACGATCGAGAATCAACAATTGCTGTTCGCGGCCGGGCGCACCGGCTGCGTCTCGGAGCTGGGGCTCGAAGCGGTGGGCTTGGCCGCTGACTCCCGCGGCTACATCCCAGTGGATCGTGATTTCCGAACTCAGGTGCCCAATATATTTGCGGCCGGCGACGTGATTGGTTTCCCCGCGTTGGCCTCGGTCTCGATGGAGCAAGGTCGCGTCGCGATGTGCCATGCCTTCGGCTTCGGCTACAAGAAGGCCGTGGCGACCGAGATGCCCTACGGCATCTACACCATCCCCGAAGTCAGCTCGTACGGTGAAACCGAAGAGAGCTGCAAACAGAAGCAAATCGACTACGTCGCCGGCCGCGCCCTGTACGAGAACAACCCGCGCGGCAAAATCACGGGCGACTTGGAGGGCATCACCAAGCTCGTGGTCGAAGCCAAGACCCGCAAACTGCTCGGTGTGCACGTGATCGGCGAGCGGGCGACGGAGCTCGTCCACGTCGGGCAAACCGCGATCCACCTGGGTGCGACGGTCGACCTGTTCATCGACATGGTCTTCAATTACCCGACCCTCGCCGATTCCTATAAGTACGCGGCTTATGACTGCCTCGCCGCGCTGGCGGCGAAGCAGTCATGAGCGCGCTCCGAAGTTCCGAGAGCATCACCGCCTCGCGAAGACGAGGCGGTGATGAGTCAATCTCAGAGCTTGCCGTTCAACGGGTCGTACGCGCTGCCACCTGACTTGAAGCCGCCCGCGGCGGCCGCTTTGCCGGCGCGGCGCGGGGCCGCGGCGGCCGCGCGCCCCTTCGCCTTCTGGGTCTTCTTGGTGGCTTTGGTTTTGTCCGCGGCAAGCAGGGCCTGCTTCATCTCGTCACTGAAACCAGCCTTGGCGGTCTCGGGCGCGGGGGCCGCGACCGGCTCGGGGGTGCTCGGCGCGACGGGCGCGGCAGGCGCGACAGCAGCCGCGGGTTCAGGCTCGCTCGGCTTGTTCTGGATATTGGACAGCGAGAGCGACGCTTGGCTGTGGCTTGCGGCCGCATCGAGCGCAGCTTTGTCCGGAATGCTGGAAGCCAGAGCGCTGCCACCGCCAAACGCGAAAGCCGCACCGCCACCGGCAACCGCCAGCACGGCCGCCGCAGCAGCAACGAGGCCCCAACGACGCTTCGGACGCATCGCAAGTTCGTCGAAATCCAAATTCGAGCTCGAGTCGAACACGTTGCTCGTCACCGGCGCGAAGCTGAGCGGGGCGGCCGAGGGTGCCGTCGGGACGACGGACGGCGCGGGAGCCACCGACAAGTGCGGAGCCGCGTTCACCATCGCGGGACGACGTTCCGGCATGGGCGGACGAGTTTCGGCGGCAACCGCCAGGTCCGGCGCGCGCTGCGGCATCGCAGGGCGACGTTCCGGCATCGGCGGGCGAGTTTCCAACACCGGGGCGGGCTCGGGCTGAGCTTCTTCTTCCTCACCCAGACCGGCGACCTCGGCGAGCGTGAGCCATTCGCTATCGCCTTCGCGACACACGAACGTGTTCGCGTGGATCTGCCCAGCTTCGAACGCCGCGGCGAGTTCGTCGAGCGTCATCAGCTCGACCTCGCGCGAATCGAATTGCGCGTAGAAGCGGTCTTCGGAGTCCTCGTGCGTGGATTCGTCGTGGGTCATCGGGGATCAAAGTAACCTGCGGTCACACAGGCGGCCACCACTCTCCGACATGCGGATAAAATCTGATCCGCACCCCGAGCGGATAAGTTCATGGACAGCGAAACTTGCGCTGGAAAATTTCTGCCGAGTCGCCATTCCGATGGGGCGTCGGTAAATTAAGAGCATTTCCTCGAGGCCCGAGCCAGGCGCAAGGCCGGGGTCACTTCGGAGGTGTCGAGTTCTGCCTTCGTTGATGGCCCGGGCCCACGATCTTTGGCCACGACTCGGTGACGCTCCATTCCGGCTTCACGTGCGGGGGGTGGTGGCATTGTGCAGCGCACAAGCTCTGCTCGGGCATGGCGGCGATCAGCTTGTCGCCCAGGGGGGTATCCACGTGGCGGGAGCCCGGTCCGTGACACACTTCACACTGCACGTTCCGCAGCTTGTCGACGTGCACGACCGTCGACCCGCCGGGCTTGTCGTAGCCGGTGACGTGACAGCTCACGCAGTCGAGGTTGAACTCCTTGTGCGCAGACGACAGCGTGGCGTACGCCCCCGAATGCTGAGTTCGGTTCCAAAACTCGCGCTCGCTCTCGTGACACGTGCTGCACACGTCGACACCCACGTAGTGACTCTCACCGGCGGCGGCTGGCAGCGGCAGTTTGTCTTTGAACACGTCGCGGTTGTGATCGTTCACGCGCTGGTAGTAGCCGGACATCAGGCTTTGCACGGTGGGCTCGGTTCCGAGTGAATCGCGCACTTCCACCAGACGATATTGGAAAAAGCTGCCTTCGGTCGGCACGCTCGGCGCACTGAGTGTCTTCTGCTGCGCCTTCATCCGCTCCAAATCGGCGCGGCGCGCGCTCAAATCAGCGCTCGAAATTTTGCTCGTCCCACTGGCCGGCGAAATGCGCGCTTCGAGTTCGGCGATGCGCGCGCTCAGGCTTTCTCGTTCGGCTGCGGCGGCGGTGTTCGAGCCATCGGCGAACTCGAACTTGTCGTCGCGCACGAACAGATCGACCACACCCATGGCTTGCAAGTGGTTCGGGGCTTCGACGACCAGCGTCGAGCCGATGACCTGGGGCGGCGTCGGGCGGTCGTTGCTCTCGCCCTGGTCGTACGGCTTCCCGATCACGAGTAGTTGAAAACCCGGCACCTGGTCGATCAGGCGCAAGGCGTCTCCGCGAGGCATGGCCGCGAGCAAGACGCGCAGCCGTGCGCCCTGCGCGTCGAGCGCCGCCTTCGCTTTATTCAGCTCGCCGAGCGTGTCGAGCGCGCTGACGCCGGTCGGCAATTGGCCTTGATAAAGCGGCAAGCTCACGCCGGCGACCCCGACCTTGTTCCCGCCCAGCTCGAACACGCGCACGGGTTGCATCCCGGGCCCTTTCAAGTTCGAAGCGAGTGGGCTGGCTTGGGCGGCGGTCGCCAAGGCCGCGAACATGTTTGCCCCGCCCGCCCAGTCGTTCGCCCCCGGCGCCCAGGCACGTAGGCCGGCGGCGCCTAGCGAACGCGCGAGCGCATCGGCTTTCCAAGCGTCCTGCGTCTGCCGCTCGCTGGTCAGCGCGGTGTTCATGAAAAACAAAGGACCCGCGCCGAGCACGGCGCTGTTTGGCGCATCGCCCGACTGGCTCTTCACGAACGCGGCCAGGTGATCGACACCACCCAGCATGTCCTTCACACAACCACATGGCTCGAGCGCACCGGCGGGCGAAGACACCAAGTACAGCCGCACCGTCGGGGTCTTGGGCGGTAGGCTCGCCGCTTCGTGGCTGCATTTGCAGCTACCCGCCAGCGAGGCCGCGAGGACGAGCAGCGTGAACCGGAGCAAATAGCGGAGCACGCAAACGCGACCCATGGGGCGGCCTTTATCACTTCTCGGGGCGAGAAGCCGGTTCGTGGAGAAATCGGTTCGGTGCAGCGTCGTTCAAACGCCGGGCCGGCCGCACCTACACGCGCCGCCATGCCGCCATGCCTCTCGTGGCCGCATGGCGCCATTCGTGGCTACGCCGGCAAGAGAGCAGGCCGCGCAGCGTGGCGTGTCGGTTTTGCCCCAGCGCGGCGGTCGCACACGTGCCCGGTCACGGTTTTAGCTGTCCCGCTCCGCGGAAAGCCGCTCTAATGGGGGGCTGTGGCAACCGACCGCAAAGGGTCCGGGGCCCAGCAACCATTCGGGCCATTCGTATTGGAACGGCGTATCGCCGTCGGCGGAAGCGCGGAGGTATTCCTGGCGCGCCCGAAGCTCGGCTTACAACCGGCACCACGCTTGGTGGTGAAGAAGCTGCTGCGCTCCGTTCGCGAGGGGGGTGATTTCGACGCCCTCGAGCGCGAGGCCGAGCTGCACCGCGCGGTAGTGCACCGCAACGTGGTGAATGTCTTCGGCGCGGGCATGGTTGGCGACGAGCCGTACCTGGCGATGGAGTACGTGGAAGGCGTCGACCTGTACCGGCTCTTGCGCCGGGCCGACGCCGAGCAACGCAAGTTTCCGCCGGGGCTCGCCGCATTCATCGCCATCCGTGTGGCGAGCGCGCTGTCGGCCGTGCACACCGCGCACGACGCGGAGGGCAATGCTCTGCACATCGTTCACCGCGATGTGACGCCTTCGAACATCTATTTGTCGATCGACGGGCAGGTCAAACTGGGGGACTTCGGCATCGCGCGCTTCGAGCAGCGTGTGAAGCCGGCGCAGCCGAGCGTGGGCCTCAAGGGCAAGTTCGGTTACCTCGCGCCCGAGCAGGTCGCGGGTGAGCCGTTCGATCACCGCGCCGATCTGTTCGCGTTGACCGCGGTGTTCGGTGAAATGCTGATCGGCGAACGCGTCTTTCCGGGGAGCGGTCAGCTGGCGGTACTGCTCGCTATCCGCGACGTGAACATCGGGCCTTTGCGCCAAGCCGCCAGCAGTTTGCCCGAGGGCGTCCTCGACCTGTGCGAGAAGGGCTTGGCGCGTGACCCGGACGCGCGCTTCCAAGACGCAGCCGAGCTCGCCGCCGCGCTCAGCGAGTTCGAGCAACCGTCGACCGAAGAGCTGCAAGGGACGCTCGCCGAGTGGGTCAATTGGGCCAAAGACTCGAGCCAGCTCGCGCGCCAAATCGAGGGCCAGGTGCGTGATTCGGTGCAGCGCATGCGCGCGGTGCGCGCGCGCAGCAGCGGTGGCCTCCCCGCGGTCAGAGAGCCGCCGAAGCCCACGGACCCGCCGCCCTCGCTGGCACTGTCCAACGTGCGCCGCAGCGACGGTCAAACGATCGCGGGCGTCACGTTCCCCAAGCTGATCGAAATGATCGCCACCGGCGATCTGGGAGCAGACGACGAAGTGTCGCTGATGGGCCAGGAATACCGCTTCATTCGCGACGTTCACGAGCTCGGCCGTCACCTCTTGCCGTCGACCACCGCTACTACCAGCCGCTTGTTCGAGCCGGGCATACCGGACTACCAAGTGCTGCTCAAAGACACGCCGATGCTCGACGTGCTTTCTCACATGCGTCAAAAGGGCGAGGGCGGCGCGCTGTTCGTCGAACGCAGCTCGCAAACGGGTAACAGTAGTCGCAAAGAGATCTACCTCGACAAAGGTCGGCTACTGCACGTCGCCTCCTCGGAGCGCGAAGAACTGCTCGGCGAGTACCTGGTGCGGCGCGGCCGCCTGACGCGGGAACAGCTCGACACCGCCCTGCGCACGCTCTCGAGCTACGGCGGCCGTTTGGGCGACACGATGATCGGCATCGGCATGGTCGACGCGGTCGACGTCTTCCGCGCCATCCGCGACCAAGGCCGCGATCGCGTCGCGACGTTGTGCGGTTGGTCCGAGGGCCTCGTCACTTTCTACCGCGGCACCGCTCCGCAACGAGTCGAGTTCCCCCTCGACCTCGACCTCGCCAGCCCGATGATGGCGGGCGCGATCGTGCGCGCCAAGGGCGAACCCAAAACGCTTCTTCCCGATGGCAAAAAACGACTTTTGCCCGGTCCG
>Ga0247740_1001083_pt1 | contig 11935 bp, 6 predicted proteins | sample UWRJL148409B2_FD_180942 | JGI IMG/M metagenome (GOLD analysis project Ga0247740, IMG submission 180942) | Plant litter microbial communities from Arlington Agricultural Research Station in Wisconsin, United States - UWRJ-L148-409B-2 | ecosystem: Environmental > Terrestrial > Plant litter >...
TTTGATAACCTGCATTAAGTTCTAATATATTTTGATCTTGGTTTATAGTGACGTAGTTTCCAAATAAAATATCCTTAAGTCCGTCACCATTAAAATCTTTAATTAAAATGCTAGTTGAGAAAAATTTCGGATCGTTAGCAAATGCATTTGTTTGTTTACTGAATTTTCCATCACCAAGATTTTTGTAAATGCTGTTGCCGCCTTTATTAGCGACTACTAAGTCAGTAAGTCCATCGTCATCCAAGTCGGCCGCTGCACATGCCAAACCAAAGTCAATATCTTTAATGCCGCTTGTTTCAGTAACGTCTTCGAAAAATATACCGTTTTTGTTGAGGTACAGACGGTTTGTTTGCGGATTGGACCACCAATTTTCACGGCCAAAATGACGTCGATTGCCCGAGCCTGTTATGAAAAAAAGGTCGTCCCAGCCATCGTTATTAAAATCGAAGATACAGACCCCTGAGCCAAGAGTGTCCTCAAAACTGGATAATGTTGTTTTCTTTTGAGCATGCCGATGAGTAACTCCTCTGATGAATGTCTCATCAGCAAAGTCTGTAAGCGATGTGGATTGTTTGTCAGCTGAAGTATTTGAAAATAGAGCTGGTCTGTCTTTGGCTTCAGGTATTTCACTAGTAACTGTTGAGCCAATCAGAAATCGTACGACAAATATGATACTTAGAAAAAACGTACTAATCCCTGAAATTGCTAAAATTATATTGCGTCCTGTCACTCGATATCCCTCGATTTTTAAATATTACGAGCATCTTGCCACACTTGTCGCAAGAGGCAGCAATGTTTTTTATCTCATTTTGCTTGAGTGATAAGGTAAATCCGCGCTGATAATATTTATCTTAATGTAGTATTTAATTATGATTTTCTGTGTATCGTTAATTTGAAATAAAAATTTTACAGGTCATTGCTTTATTTTCAACAATGATTTCTAATGCAGGCATATTTCTGGATTTTGCTTGGATGCATTTGGACATGATGACCATTCCCGCTGTCGTTTCTATCAATTACTCCTATCGTTTCATATCCTTCCTTAGACTATCAGCGCTGATGGCGGCTGCTATGTTTTTAGCATCTCCTGTTAATGCTGGGGCATCTGCTCATAATGATTTTTTTTCTGTAACGACTCGTAGTCAAACTTTTCTCCATTCGAATTTGAGAGCAAAAATTTGCATTCATGTCTGCGATATTTATGAATTTGAAAATTTTTCGCAGTTTTGTAACCCACCAAACTCTTCATTGAGTTTCAGTTCGAAATCGTTGCCAACAAATAATTACAACACGGAGTGTGAGCTTTGAGTATTCAGTGCAGAAGTAGGGTGATGGTAGGTAAGCTTCTATTTAAGGCGTTGACGTTTGCGTCACTGGCTTTTCTAATCGTATTTTCAAGTTTTGCGAGTGCGCAAGTTTTAGCATCACAAGGTAAACCCGCGATAGCCTCTTCATCTCGCTGGGGTGGACCTTCGGCTGTAACAGATGGCAAAAGCAGTACACGTTGGGGTAGTGAGTATAATGATGCTCAATGGATATACGTTGATTTGGGCAATTCTGTCCCAATAAATCGGGTTGTTTTGAATTGGGAAGTAGCTTTCGGTAAGGCCTATCAAATTCAGGTATCCGATAATGCGACTACGTGGACGACTATTTTTGCTACTACTACTGGTGATGGTGAACTTGACGATATTTCTGTAGCAGCCAATGGTCGCTATGTGCGTATGAATGGGATAGTACGTGGCACAGTTTGGGGTTATTCACTTTGGGAGTTTCAAGTTTGGTCAACACTTTCGTCTTCAAACTCCTCTTCGAGCAGTAGTTCTAAATCATCGATTGTATCGTCATCATCGAAGCCGTCATCTTCGAGTGTTCCATTCTCAAGTTCCTCGTTGAGCAGCAGTTCTAAATCATCGGTTGCATCGTCGTCATCGAAACCATCGTCTTCGAGTGCGCCGTCTTCAAGCTCTTCGAGCAGCAGCTCTAAATCATCGGTAGTATCGTCATCATCGAAGCCATCATCTTCGAGTGTGCCGTCTTCAAGTTCCTCGGTGAGCAGCAGTTCTAAATCATCGGTTGTATCGTCATCATCGAAGCCATCGTCTTCGAGTGTTCCGTCTTCAAGTTCCTCGTTGAGCAGCAGTTCTAAATCATCGGTTGCATCCTCATCTTCGAAGCCATCATCTTCGAGTGTTCCGACTTCAAGTTCCTCGTTGAGCAGCAGTTCAAAATCATCGGTAGCATCCTCATCATCGAAGCCAACATCTTCGAGTGTTCCGTCTTCAAGTTCCTCGTTGAGCAGTAGTTCTAAATCATCGATTCCATCGTCTTCCAGTGCTTCGTTATCGAGCGCGTCATCATCGGCTCAGCCTTTGGCCTGTAATAACAACTCGACTAATTATCCGATTTGCGATAATAACGGATTAGCAGTTGTCATAACCGAACCCAAATCTTTGCTGACTGTTGGGCACTCGCCGGTCAAGATTAAGGGACGAATCAATCGTCCGGATGCAGTTTTAATCCTTAATGGCAATCGCGTTAATCAGAGTGGCGGAGTTTTCGAAGCAGATGTGACCGTGCAGGAAGGCTATAATACGATTATAGCAAGTGCCACCTACCAAACTGAGCAGGTTACTGATTCTATTGCTGTGTCTCTGGATTTAACTCCTCCGTACGTCACCATTGATTCGCATATTGATGGTCAGCAAGTCAGTAGTAACTCCATAACGGTTACCGGCCTTGTTAATGACATTGTGCGAGGCACAATTGAAGCTGCTCAAGCCCAAGTACGGGTGAATAATATAGTCGCGGATGTCAGCAACCGCAGTTATTCAGCAAAAAACGTTTCGCTCGTCGAAGGAACTAACCAAATTAAAGTAACTGCATCTGATCAGGTTGGTAACACTGAGACGAAAATCATCACGGTTCGCTATAGTCCACCACTTGGGAAACGCATTCTGCAAGTTAGCGGACAAAATCAGACCGCCTCCATTGGCACCCAGTTAACTCAGCCTCTTGTGGTAAAGCTACTGAATGAAACGGGACAGCCTGTTGTAGGTGCCTCTGTAGTATTCCGTGTGGTGCAGGATTCTGGTGTGGTTGCAGTAGGTACGGCGCAAGAAGGTCGTGCAGTTATTGCGCAAACAAATAGCTTAGGCCAAGCAACTACGACATTTAAATTAGGGCTTCATACTGGTACTGAAAATAATAAAGTTCGTGCAGTAGCAGTGGGATATGAGGGCGATGTGTTATTTAGCGCATCTGCCGCGACCAAAATCGGTAATAAATTAAGTATCAACTCAGGGAACAACCAGAGAGGTGTAATGGGGCAGGTTCTAACCGCACCGCTCGTGACTGTCGTGACAGATGAAGGCACAAACGTGGTGAGTGGAGCCCGGGTTCGTTATGAAAGCGTTACCGGTGGTGGGAGCTTCGATGGCAAACAATCCAGTGTGGTGGTTGTAACTGACAGCGATGGCCGAGCTACAGCCCGCTTTTATTTGGGAGACTTACCAGGCTTGGACGCACAGCAAGTTCGCGCAACACTTATCGATTCCCCGCAGGGGCAAACGATAGTTGCCGGTTTTTCCGCTAGTGCCTTCAAAACCTCAGATCCAGGACAAACACGTATCACGGGTGTTGTATTGGATAATCAAGATCAACCTATACCCGGCGTAACCTTACGTGTCGAAGGAACAACCCGTAAGACCCAAAGCGATGCTCAAGGGCAATTCGTAATTAATTCCGTACCAGTGGGTCCTGTCCATTTAGTCGCGGATGGCTCCACAGCTAGCGTTGCAGGTGAGTTCCCTAACCTAAGTTACCATCTTGTCACTATTGCCGGAGCCGACAATCCATTGTCATCACCAATTTACATGGTGAAACTTAATACGAAAGAAGCGGTTTATGCAGGCAAGCAGGATGTGGTCCTTACTCTGGAAAAGTTTCCAGGTTTCAAATTAGAGATTCCAAAAAATTCGGTCACATTCCCAGACGGTTCGCGTGAAGGATATGTATCAGTAACTGCCGTAAATGCGTCGGCGGTGCCAATGGCCCCGCCCAATGGAATGCAACCGCAATTTATCGTGACTATTCAGCCGACAAATACTCGCTTTGATCCGCCTGCGCGTTTGAGCTTGCCGAATGTGGATGGTCATGCACCTGGTGCTCAGATAGAGATGTTTTCCTACGATCACGACTTGGAAGAGTTTGTTGCGATTGGACTGGGCAGTGTAAGTGAAGATGGGAGTGTAATTCGTTCGAATCCGGGAGTGGGTGTCGTCAAAGCCGGTTGGCATTGTGGTGCGCAACCTGGCGGTTCTGGAACGGGTGAGCATTGCGCAACTTGTAAAAAATGTGATGGTACCAGTTGTGTAAATGACCCAGCGCAGAAGGATAATCCTAAAGATGCTCAAATTGCTGGAGATTGTAATATAGATACCTGTGGTGGAAAAAAACCTGATCCTACCGATAAACCCACAGAAGATACGAGTAAGGGCGACTGTCATGCTCCAGGGTGTAATAACGGTTCAGTTGACCCGACTAAAGACATTGATGACAAAGATATAAATGATAAGGATAAACAGTGCAAAGAGTGTAAGAGTGGATCGTTAGATAACAGACCTGATAATTTTTCGCTGGATAAAAAGTCTTGCTGTATAAACGGAGAAAGCACACCCATAAAGCAAGCGTCATTCGCCGATTTAGGTAAAAACTGCCCTAACCGAGTGCAAGACACTACTTTGATGCATCCTATAGACGGTTGTTCAGGACCCGGAATACAAGATTTGGAAAGTAATTATGTCGAAACAGTAATGGCTGAAGATTTTGAATTTTACGTTGCTTTGCCAGTCTGGGGAGCGCCGCAAAGCGGCGTTGGTTGGAACAATCACTCACAAGTCACATTAGCTTGTAATAAGCATGACGTCTGCTATCAAACATGCGATTCAAATAGAAACCAATGCGATAACTCACTAGTTGCAGACGGTAGAGCGGCATGTGCAAAGGGGTATCCGCTAGATTGTCCTGCAAATTTAGTTGCATCAGGTGATTGCCCTGAATACTTTACTGAACAACAAAAATGCCTTTCCGCTGTTGGAATTATGTACGATCAAATTCTAAGAGCAGCCGGTCAGGGCGCATGGGAAGACCGTCAGATCCAACATTGCAATTGTTGTGGAGAATAATTTTGAAAAGACTAATTATGAAATGCCTGAATATATGTATTGTTTGTTCATGGCTGGGTGTGGTGGCTGAAGGGATTGCTGCAATACCTAAAGCAGAGGTCGCTTTTTCTTCTGTAGAGAGAGGAAATGAAATAGAAATTAAATCCCTCCTAGCCGAAAAGAATGACTTTTATGCAGTGATACGACGTAATACTTATGCGTTACAAGATTATAGCTATCGATTACTTGTTAGTGCACCAGAAAAGAAAATAATTAGCCTGGATGTATCTGGCGCTAATCAGCAATTTGTCAGAGTGGGCCGAATAGGTCTTGCTAACGATGGAGAATTAATTATTCCATTATCAAATAAAAATAAAGCATATTTTTATAAGTATGATAAAAAGAATGGAAAAGTTTCTACTTATATAGATATGGCTCTTGATTTTGACATTGACTCCATATTTTTTAGTGGCGGCAGATTTTTTGTGGCTGGCATCAAGAGTGGACGCTCCAAATTGTTTGAATTGATCTCAGATGATTTGAAAATTTATAAATTACGAGAGGTTGAGCTGAGTGGGTACATAGCCTTAAACTTCAATGATTTAATTGTAGAAAAAAATATATATATTGCAGCTGAGTTTGTTGTAAATAATAAAAAGGAGTTCGGAACATTAAGTGTAGCTAATACCGGACAATCAAAATATGTGAAGCTCCCACCTTCGGGACCAAATGCAGAAATTAAAATTATCGGATTTTTGTCCGGCGCTATTGCGGTGTCTATCAATGACTTAACACCTGGAAGCTATAAAAAAATCTCTGGTATCTTCTTTACAGATTTCAGCTCTACTCCGACTTATAAAAAGTTTTCTGGTTCATATGTCCAATCGAGCACCGCTCTTACATGCACTCCATTTGAAGTTGTAGCTTTAAATATTCAGAATGATGAAAAAAATGATAAATTGAGTTACCAATACCTAAACAATAAAACGAATATTGATATCGAATTTCCTGGCGAATACAGGAAGTTGTATAGCCAAATTTTTGCGTCCAGAACTGATTCGGGTATTTATGCCGGGCTTGTTTACAATGAAATTCGTAACTACAAATCCTTTCAAATTTTCTCGGTAGTTAAGGTTGAATTAGCTGATAACGCTGAGTGTAAAAAATAAATTTTTATTTCAATCGATGTGACTGGTATGGCGAGGATATACCGGCAGCGTTGCCGGTATATTTGATGGGTTAGCGACACATAGCCTTTAGGAGCTTGAGAAGTGAACAAAATATTATTTGCTCTAAGTGCCCTTTGTGTAAATTTTCAGTCATTCGGTCGTTCTGAGTGTAAAACTCTAAAATTAAATGCTTATAAAAAAATCATTGAGGCTAAACAGAAAGCTGATCTATTGCTTAATAAATTATCAGCAGACGCCTATTTCTACACGCAAGTTGTAAAAAACTGTTATGTCAAAGTTGTTGTCAACTCCAACAAAAATAACAGTGAATATTGGCTAAATTATTTGTTCGATCCTAACGGAGAGCTAGTGAACATTGAGCCTAGCTCAGGTTCAGTGTTATGACTTGCAATGGCAAAGAAAAAACGGGAATGGACTGTTTCGAAAAAATTCTTGCTCAAAAAAGAGCGACAGGTTTTCGTTTATCCGCTGCGCGAAAAAATCCTAAGAAGCCTTCGCTGCTCATGTTATTTTGTAACGTTATTTTTAGCGAAGCTTTGCAAGATGATGCAAAGAAACCATTTATTCATAGGGATTGGATGTTTAATAAAAATGGAAGCATTGTTGAATACAGTGAATTAAGAAGGTATTTAAAAATCTATGATCACTGAAATGTTAAAATATTGCGTGTGTGTAAATACATTCAAATATGTATTCGACAGGACTAATGCTTTCGAATATACCGTTCAAAAATTTACGTTTAATTTCTGCTTCGGCAGTCTGAAGAATTGGACGTTGAATGATAGGGCGGGCTTGGCTCGCGTCAATTCATTTTAAGGAAAGCAACAGGCGATAAGCTGTTGCTAATAAACATTTGAAATCGGATTTTTCATGAAAACCAAATTTAATTTTTTCGCCAGTTTATTGATGTTTATTTCTCTATCAGTTAATGCGCAAACCGTATTGAATGAGCGTTGCGTCATAAATGTTCTTAACCGAACTATTCAAGTTGGCGAAGACGGGGGGTGGGCATTGCCTAACGTGCCATCCTCAATGGGTAGGGTTCGAGCCCGTGCGACATGCGTTTTGGAAAACGGCTCTACGGTGTCCGGCCAGAGTGATTACTTTACTCTCACAAATAATAGCGTCACCAAAGTTGGTGATATTAAATTTGAAACCTTGGAGGCCATCCCCACTGAAATAAATTTCGCCCCCGGCAAACTCATTTCGCTAACAGGGATTGGAAAAACGCAACAATTAAAGGTGGTCGCGAGCTATCGCGCCGGTGACTCAAAAGATGTGACGGCTGCTTCAAGCGGTATTAATTATTCTACCACCAACTTACAAATAGCGACTGTTAGTGCAGAAGGTGTTGTGACGGCTCGTGGCAACGGCAACGTAGTAATAAATGCTCGTAAAGATGGTGTATTGGCATCTCAACAAATTTCTATAACAACCTCTGGTGATTTGGATCACGACGGTATTCCTGACGACTGGGAATTAGCAAATGGCCTAAATCCCAGTGATCCGGTGGATGCTCAGGAAGATAAAGACAGTGATGGACTAACAGCTTTCGCTGAATATAGTGCAGGCACAAATCCTTCGTTAGCTGACTCTGATGGCGATGGACTTAGTGACTATAGAGAGGTTAAAGAGACGCATACTAGTGCGTTATTGGCTGACACTGACGGCGATGGCTTGAATGATAATATTGAATTACTGACTAATACCAATCCTCTACTTGCAACAAGTGCTGACTATAAAACAGCCGTGCAATCGATTTTAGTAACTCCTCCAACCGTCGTATTGACTTTTAATGGTGTCGATACCGAAGTCAGCACTCAACTCAAAGTAACTGGCAAGCTTATAGACGGCAGTACTGTTGATTTGACGAGTAAGGCGCGAGGAACTACCTACAGCTCAAGCGATTTATCCGTCGTTAACTTTGGTGCAGAAGACGGTAAGTTATTTGCAGGCAAAGCAGGTAAAGCAGTCATAACCATTACCAATGGTACGCGTTCGTTCCCTTTGGCAATTAGTGTTGAAAGTTTTTCAGCAAGTGCGTTATCTGCGCTCGCTATGCCTGGTTACGCGAACAATGTAGATATCGTTGGTGACTACGCCTATGTGGCATCGGGTGATGCAGGTTTACAAGTAGTTGATGTTAGTAATCGTAAGTCACCAAAAATCGTTGGAAGCTTAGATACGGATGGTATTTCTATCGACGTGCGCGTGCGTGGCAATTTAGCTTATTTGGCAGATGGTGAAGCTGGCTTAAAAGTGATTGATGTTACAAATCCAACTCTTCCAGTTTTAGTTGGTTCCCTTGATACTGCCGGTGTCGCTCAAGATTTACAGGTTTATGGCTCTTATGGATACATCGCAACTGGAGCTAGCGGAATTGAAATCATAGATATTACTAAGCCACAAGAGCCACATTCTGTTGGTGTGCTCAGTGACTTTGGTGTTGCCAAAGGTATTGATGTCGAAGGTAATGTAGTTACCGTCGTCGCTGGCTCATCTTTATATACGATTGACGTTTCTGATAAATCCAACCCGATTAAAATTGGGAGTATTAATTTAGGTGATGTCAAAGATGTTGTTGTAAAGTCTGGTTACGCTTACGTAGCGGTTTTTGCGAACGGATATCGCGTGGTGAATATTGTCGATCCTACAAACCCTGTTGTCACAGGTGGGGACGCCATCATCGCTTCACGTGATGTCGAGCTCAACAATGGGTTCGCTTTTTTTGCCGAACAACTTTTTCCGAACGTAGTTGCGTATGTGAATGTCCAGAATCCAGAAACGCCATTTTTCCAAGGCACAGTCGATTTAGAGCCTTTGGGGGATTATGCAGGTACTGGCATTGCACTAGATGCGTCTTACGCCTACGTAACGGAGGAATCATATTACGTCGGCCAGGACTATGGCACCCGAGGTGCCACGAAACTGTTCATAGCGCAATACCGTATGCTAAATGATACCAATGGTCTGGCACCCTCTGTTTCAATTACGGATCCGTATCAAGGGCAAGTCGTAGTAGAGAATAAGAGCATACTAATAAAAGCAGATGCTTTGGATGATATAGCGGTAAAACAAGTCGAATTCTTGGTAGACGATGTTGTGGTCTCTACTGATACAACAATGCCTTATGAGATACCTTTTGTTGTCCCAGCAAACAAACGTTTTTTAAATATTCGCGCGCGCGCCACTGATCTTGGAAGCAATGCGGCGCTATCCGATAATGTAAGGCTTAACATTCAACCGGACAAAGATAAGGATGATCTGGGCGATGAACAGGAGGATGTCTACAAAACCAACCCGATGAATCCAGATACCGATGGAGATGGTGCCGCAGATGGGCTCGAAGTTGCTATCGGCACGAATCCACTAGTTGTAGATACTGATAATGATGGTTTAATTGATGGTGTTGAGGTGTCTCAAGGAACCGATCCCTTGAATCCAGACATAAGCAAACCCGGAGTGGAGTACAGCAGTCCCGTCGCTAATGCTGTAGCTGTGCCAGAAAATCAAGGCATATCTGTTAGATTTAACGAACCTCTTTCGCCGAAATCTATTAGGGCAGGTGTATTTTCGTTAAAGGAACAAGGTAGTTTGGTAATAGCAGGAAGTCTTAAGCTTTTGGCTGGCGGTAAGGAGTTACTGTTTACTCCTAATGACTTATTAAAAGACTATACAGAATATGTTCTTCGGATAGACGGTGTGCGTGATTTAGCTGGAAATCCATTAGTAACTCCATACACATTTAAATATACAACAGGAAATGTAATAGATGTAACTAGGCCCATTGTATCTACTATGACGCCAACTAGTGGGTCGACTAACATACCTGTCAATTCACTTCTTACGTTTGTAATGAGCGAACCGATTGATCCAACCTCTGTAAGTGACACCAGGTTGTATGTTACAGACACCAATTCCAATCAGACGTTGGCAGGGTCGTTATCCGTAAGTGAAGATAAGCAAACGATCAGTTTCTTTCCTAATCGCGCTTTTCTTGTAGGGCGAACTCATCAAGTATCCATGAGTGGTGTTAAGGATTTGTTCGGCAATGAAATGTACGCAGCTAGTTTCAATTTTACAACTGCTTTTGAAGCTGATGGGAAAAGTCCCGAGATAGTGTCGACTACCGTTAATAACGGCGACACTGGGGTATCGCCTAATTCAACACTCAAAGTGCTATTTAACGAACCCGTCAATGGATTGTCGGTGAAATTAATATCTCTCGAACAAAATGGTGTTCCTGTCCCAAGCGAACGTTCGATTGTAAACGCTAATCGCACACTTTCACTGAAACCTATTGCACAGCTGCAAGCCAATACCATTTACGAATTTGTAATAGGTGCCGTCGCTGATTTGAGTGGCAATCTTTTAGCGAAAGAAAAACGAATTCGATTTACAACAAATTCAACTGTAGATACTCAATACGGCACTGTGCTCTCTGTTTCGCCCGTCAATACTTCTGTAAACGTTCCTCTTACGTCTCGTATGGAAATAAAACTGAGTGAAGCTGTTGATCCAACATCGTTAAAACAAAATTCGATTCAGTTAATAAATGGTTTTTCGAATAAAAATGTAGAAGGTCGAGTGGAAGTTAATGCAGATAGAAAAAGTATTTTATTCGTCCCATCTCAGCCGCTAAATGCAGGAACTAGATACACATTTTATGCGCTTTCCCAATATGGTTGGTCTGATGTTCTAGACCCGGCCGGAAATTCATTTATTGGGGCAACAAGTACATTTTCAACGCTCAGTGCGCCCGATTCGACACCTCCCGCACAGTTAGCGTCAAGCTTCCCCGTCGGGACTACTAATATTCCCGTTAATACTCGAATTAGTATTTCTTTTAATGAAGCTCTGAGTGCTTCCTGTATCAATAATCAAACGGTAAAGCTTATTCGTAAAAGTGATTCGGCTGTATTTGCAGGAACAGTTGCATTAACAGCTGATACGTTTGGCTTTACTTTTACTGCAAACACTAAGTTAGATATATCTACAAATTATGAGCTAGTTGTGGATGGAGTTTGTGATATTAGCGGTAATAAACTCGGTATATTCAGGCACGGATTCACCACGAGCTCAAGTTCGACGCTGGATTCTACTCCTCCCACTATTACAACTCGATTTCCGGCAAGTGGTGAAGTTGCGGTTGCACCCGACAGTAAAATTATTTTGGCGTTCAATGAGCCAATAGATGGTACACAGATTAATAAGATTCAAGTATTTGCTGGTGAGGCCAACGGAACAAATAATTACATAAAGCCAAAAATGGCTGGCAAATGGGAACTTGGTTCTGATAATAAGTTAACTTTCACGCCTGCTGGTAATTATCCTGCCAATACAAATATATCATTGGATCTTTCCTCGGTAGCTGATGTTGTTGGTAATAAAATTTATTCAAATGAATATTATTATTATTATTTTACGACGTCATCTTTAATCGATAGCGTTGCTCCGACCGTACAACTCATAACTCCTGCAAATGGATCGATGGACGTTGGACCATTAAGCCAAATTGTTTTAACCTTTTCAGAAGCTTTGCGCGAAAGCACCATTAACAAAAATAATTTTAGTTTTTAT
>Ga0247740_1001085_pt1 | contig 11926 bp, 7 predicted proteins | sample UWRJL148409B2_FD_180942 | JGI IMG/M metagenome (GOLD analysis project Ga0247740, IMG submission 180942) | Plant litter microbial communities from Arlington Agricultural Research Station in Wisconsin, United States - UWRJ-L148-409B-2 | ecosystem: Environmental > Terrestrial > Plant litter >...
ACCTGCACCGACGCGCTGGCAATCGTCCCCGTGTCACCGATCTGACCGCCCGACTCGCCATAGAACGGGGTCTGGTCCGTGATCAGCTCGACGCTGTCGCCCGCGGTGGCCTCTTGAACCAATGCGCCGTCTTTGACGATCGCCAGCAATTTGCCGTGATCGCGGTCCTTTTCGTAACCGGTGAAGCGCACACCGCCGCCGGGCACCGCGGCCAACGCCTCGCGGTACACGCCCTCCACGGCGTGATTTTGCGACTTGAATTCGGAGCGCTCTTTCGCCTCCTCGAGGGCTTCGTCATAGCCCTTCTTGTCGACTGCGAAGCCTCGCTCGCTACAGATCACGTCCGTCAGGTCGAGCGGGAAGCCGTATGTGTCGTACAGCTTGAACGCGTCCGCGCCCGGCAGCGTGGTCGTGTTCTCCTTGGCCATCACATCGAAGCGTTCTTCCAGCAGCGAGAGCCCGCGCTCGATGGTTTGACGGAAGCGCACTTCTTCGTTCTCGGCTACGGACGCGATGTGATCGCGCCGCTCGCGCAGCTCGGGGTACTGGTCGCCCATCGCGTCGACCACGCTGAGCGCGACCTCGTGCAAGAACGGACGCCCGATGCCGAGCCGGTGACCATGGCGGATGGCCCGGCGCATCACCCGGCGCAGCACGTATTCCTTGCCGCTGCGGTCCGGCATCACGCCTTCCGCGATCAAGAACGCAGCGGTGCGCGCGTGGTCGGCGATCACGCGCATGGAGACGTCGTCTTTGTCCATGCTGCCGCCGTAGCGCTTGCCCGAGAGCTCGCTCGCGCGATCGACCAATTGGCGCAATAAATCCGTATCGTAGTTGTTGGTTTTGCCTTGCGTGACACACGCCAAGCGCTCCAAACCCGCCCCGGTATCGATGCTCGGCGCGGGCAGATTGGCGAGCTTGTACTCGCCCGCGACCAGGCTGCGCTCGAACTGCATGAAGACCAAATTCCAGATCTCCATCCAGCCGTAGCCTTCGACCGTTTGCTCGTCGGCGAACTTGCTGGGGTCGACGGTCGGCCCGTTGCAGAAGAAGATCTCGCTCGACGGGCCGCACGGACCGGTCTCGCCCATCTGCCAAAAATTATCGCTCGAACCCAAGCCCCGCACGCGGTCGGGGCCGAAGCCGGTAATCTTCATCCATAGGTCGCGAGCGAAGGTATCCTCGGGGATGCCGTTCTCACCCTTGAAGTAGGTGAAAATCAGGCGCTCGGTCGGCAGCGCGAGCTCCTTGGTCAAAAAGTCCCAGGCGAACAGGATGGCCTCTTCCTTGAAGTAGTCGCCAAAGCTGAAGTTGCCGAGCATCTCGAAGAACGTGTGGTGGCGTGGCGAAGGGCCGACCGCTTCCAAATCGTTGTGCTTACCGCTGATGCGGATGCACTTTTGGCTGGTCGTGGCACGCTTGTAGCTGCGCGTCTCTCGACCCACGAACACGTCCTTGAACTGAACCATGCCTGCGTTGGCAAACATGAGCGTCGGATCGCCGGACAAAACGACGGGACCGCTCGGGCAAATCTCGTGGCCGTTGCCACCGAAGAAGTTCAGAAACGCTGTGCGAAGCTCGGAAGAAGTGTTGCTACTGGAGGCCATGGCTGGGGCAGGAGGTGTAGCATGGGATAGTCAGTCGCGAATACTGGGCGGAAACGGCCCGATCACTCGGCTCGTTCGAACGTGATGACCGATAGCTCCCTGGAATTTGCGGAAGAACGCGGCCTCGGCGAGGTCCTCGGCCGCGTGCGGCTGGACTCCGGAATCGCGATCTCGAGCGGTAGCCGCGTTCGCGCCAGCCTGCTGCTGAGCGACAAGGGGCTGTGGCTCGTCGCCGCGCGCGATCGCTTCCACGGCCAGCACCTCGACCTGTTGACGCGTGGCGACTTGCGGCTCGTCTCGGGGCGGATCCGTGACCGGCTGTGTTTCGGACAAGAGGAGTTGACGATCCCGACCGGTCGCCGCCACGCGGTCGAGCGCTTGATCGCGCTTGCCCGCCTCGCCTCCGCGGGGAGTCGCGCGACGACAGAGGTCAAAGCTTCGCGATTGATTCAGGCTCCCGACGAGCTGGGCGCGGCCTGGCTCGCGCGCGAGTTGGCGGATGGAGAGGTGCTCATCACGTGGCTGCGCGGGTCGAATCCGCTCGCTCTCAAGTCACACCTGGTCGGAGAAACGCGCTGCGACCCGTTTCTGTTTTTGACCGAGCGCCGGGCTGCGATCGTCGCCTGGTCAGCCGTGGGAGACGTCAGCTACCTGCCCTTGCATGCGGACCGCACCCGCGTGCAAGACGACGACGACAAAACGGAGTTGTCGTGCGCGGGTGGTATGTTCGTCAGCCGACGCAGCGACGCCCGTGCGTGCCACGACGCCTTCCAGCTGCTCGGCCTCGAGCAAAGCAAAGCACGCTTGCTCGAAGCCGCGCGGCGACTTTGGCTCGGCCGCGAACGCAGCAAAGAGGACGCCGCGCAGAGCCTCGCTCAGCTCGAAGCAGCCGTGGCGCACGGCAGCCAAAGAGCTCGCTTCGCGAGCTTGCTCGCCGTCGCAGAGCTCTCGGGAGCCGAAGCTACCATCGACGTGAACGCCACGACCCGAGCGCTCGAAGCGGGAGCGCTGACCGCGCCCGCCCTCGGCGACCTGTGGGCTGACTTTGGCTTCTCGTCTGAGGCGGGTAGTTCGTTGGTGCGCGCGCTGCTGAGCGCGGGCCAAGTGGGGCTGCCCTTCGCGCTCGCCTTGCAGCGCCGCATTCACGACACGCCGGGAGCGGACGCTTTGGTCGCCCGAGACGAGTTGCGGCTGGCGCGCTTCGCGGTCGAAACGCGCCTCGGCTCGGCCGCCGATCGAGACCCGCGCGATCTCGCGCTGAGCGACCTACTCGCGGCCCGCGGCCTTTCTGCGCGCGCCGCGCCGCTCAGCCCGCCTCAGCTTGCGCTCGCGAGCGAGTTGCTCGAGGGCACCCTCACTCATCCCCTCGCCCGGGGCCAAAACTCGCTGGTCGCAGGGGCGCAGAAGCTGATCGCGCTCAGCCCAGAGCCCGACCACGCCGCGCTCAGCGATTACTGCGAGGCTCTGGACGACCGCGAGCACCCCGAGGCCAAACGCGCGCTGGACGCGGCGCGCCTGGTGTTCTCGCTGCCGCAATTGCACGCGTACGTCTCGCGCGGAAAGAAGTCGATTGGCCTGCGCGGCTACGAAGGCAAAGCCCCGTACTTGCTCTTGGGCAAGGCCCACCTCGACCCGAGTTCGCCATTCCACATGACCGAGGCGGAGCTGACGTTCGCAATCGGCGCCGAAGCGCTACACCTGAGGCTCGGGCAAGCGCGCCTGACTTCGCATGAAGTCTGGGCGGGGGCGTTCGCTCGCACCAAGGGAGGTGTCGAGCTCGTGCTCGGCGTGCTGCCATTGCTCAAGGGGCTACCGTTGGCGGCGTCAGCGGCAAAGTTCTTGGAAAAGATCCCGGAGCCGGCGTTGCGGCGCGGGCTCGAAGCGTTGATTCGCCTGGAGCACGCCAAGCGCCAAACACCCGACGAACCAGCCGCGCCGCCGAGCGCGCTATCCCACATCAACGAAAACTTGGTCGCGGCTCATCGCTTGATGCAAATGAGCGCAGATCGCGCGGGGTTGCTACTGTGCGGTGATTTGCGCGCTGGCCTGCGCGCATTGCTGCTCGTGAGACCCGACACGCGCGACGTGCTGGGCGAGATGATGGAACGAGACGTGGTGAGCGTGTTGCTCGAGGGCGAGATCGACCCGGCGCTGCGCGCGGATCTGATCGTACGGATCGCCGCGCTTCTTCATTTTTTCGTCGGCGACGACTACCTCGCGTTGCGCCGCGCGCTGCACGGCGCTTAACGCGCGAGTTCGAGGTACAGCTCTTCGTACGCGCGTGCCACCACGGAGGCGGCGTGACGTTTGGCCAAGGCGGAGCGCTGCGCTCTGGCCAGCTCAACGCAACGCCCCGGGTCGGTGAGCAGTTCGGAAACTTGCGAGAGCCAACTCGCAGCCTCCAAACTCGGCACTTTGGCCACCCCCTCCAGATCGCGCAGCGGCCCCTGATCGAGCACGATCACGGGCACGCCCAAAGCCATCGCTTCGAGCAGCACGATCGGCAAATCGACCTTGCCCCACAGATCATCGACCGGGAACACCACGGCGGCGGCCCCCGCCAGTAGGGCAAGGATATTGGGGGCATTCTCCAGAAAACGCGTGTGTGCCGGCGGCAAGCGGGCCGCCAGCCGCGCGGCCACTTCGGCCGCGCGCGGCGACTTACGTCGATAGGCAAAGACCGTCACCACGTCGGGCAAGGCCGCGGGCACGCGCTCGGCGAGCGACGCGGTGGCCTCTGCGCCCGAGCTCGTCTCCAGATCACCGGGATAGAGTAGATAGCTTTGCCCGGGCGCGAGTCCCAGGTCACGTCGCACGGCGGCGATCTCTACGTCACTGGGCGACGCGAGGTCCGGGACCGGTGGCGGAATGACTTCGATGCGTGGCGCCCGGAACCCGCTGGCGTCGTAACTCGTCTGAATCGCCTCACGCGTCCATTCACTCTGCGCGACCAACACATCGCCGAAGAACAGGCTCTGCGGGTCGGCGAAGCTGCGCGGTGGCGAAGCGATCGTCTGCACCACCGGCACCCCGCGCAGTCGGCGCATCAGTTTGCCCGCCCCGCTCGTGCGCGCGTTGGGGGCGAACACGAAGTGCCAAACACTGGCGCGCGAGCCGAGGAGCACCCAAACCGCGGCCCGCAAATTGGCTGAAAATGCCGGGGTGAATCCACCAGGGGCGCCGTACGCCGCCACTGAGCGAACCGGCAGCGCGCCCTCGGCCGCTTTCAGCGCGGGCGCGCCCGGCGTCGAGAGCACGATTGGCGCAACTCGCGTCAGGTGCTGAGCCACGTCGCGCACGAGGCACTTGCTGCCATCGTGAAAGGGCGGCGCGATTGGCTTCGATACGAACAGAACACTGGCAGGCACACGGGGGCGCGTACAATCACCCTGCCCGGGCGACAAGCACTACAGCCGCGCGGCCGCCAAGAGCGCAGGCGGCGCACGCCGAAGCGCGCTGGCAATCGCCGCGTCCAGCACCGAACGTCGGATTTCTGCGAGCCGCGACGCATCTGCCGTGTCTTGCTCCGTGGCGACGGCGCTGGCCCGACCCGACACCGTCGCCGCTATCGCCTGCTCGGGCATGGTGTGAACGACATACTCGACGCTGGCCGAGTAGGTGATCGAGCGGCCTTCACGCAGCGCCTTGAGCTCGGAGACGTTGCCCGTCACCAGCACCACCGGCACGTTGCTGGGCTTGCCTGCGCTCGAAACCGCACTCGGGCCGCTGCCATCGGCGGCCAACACACGCACCCCGGGAAACTCGCTCAGCTTTCGGCGAGACGAATCCGCGAGCTCACTCTCGATGCGCCGGGACTTCACGCCCGAGGCGTTCTTCATGATGCCGATCTTGATCAGCACCTTGGGTTTGGGACCAGAGATACGCTCTTCTTCGAGCGACTTGATCGCGGCCTTGACCTGCGTGCGCACCGCCTCCGATTTGTCCGCGCGGTGCGCGTTGAGCGCGGGTAGCGCCGCTTGATCGCCGAGGTTCTTCAACGCGGCCGCGGCCGCGGCGCGGACGGAGGCGTTGCTGTCGTCGAGAGCTGCTTCGAGCGGCTGGGCGGCGTCACCGGTCAGCGATTTGCCGAGCTGCAGGGCCGCTGAGACGCGCACTCGAAAGTCACCGTCGTCTTTCAGCTGTAGAGCCAGCTCATCGAGGCCGGGCGTGGCGACGGCGGTAGATACGGAGAACAGAAGGGCGAGGGACAGCAGCGAACGGCGGGACCAATGCATCGATATACTTTCGAACTCTACTGATCATCTGCCTCGTCGGTTCCGCTCGAACAAGCGTATTTGCTTCACCCGTTCAAGTTAAGTGCGCTTGCCGCTCTTGCCGCCGCACATGTCCGTTGCTTGTCCGCTGAGGGAATTCAGCTAGAAACGCGGCGGACGCCTAGTACGCGCGGGCGCCCCGCCCAGCGCACATTGTCGGTAAGCCACGCCTTCGCGTGGACGCTTCACTTCAGAAGTGAACGAATTTCCGACTCGATCGCCTGCTCTTCAGCGGAGTGAAAGCCGCTGTGCACGAAGCGCACGATACCGCTCTGATCGATGACGTAGCTGGTCGGCATCTTGGGCGGCTGATAACTCTTGGAGGTGATTTGGCCGTCGTCCCAAGCCAACGCAAACTTGGCTCCCGTCTCTTTGGCGAACTTGGGGATCCCCGCCGGGTCGTCATCGACGCTGACGCCGATCACGACCACCTGGTTGCCGAATTTCTCTGCGATGCGTTGATACGCGGGGAACGACTCGTGACAGGGCGCACACCAAGTCGCCCAAAAGTCGACGACCACCACCTTGCCCGCGTGCGCGGCGAGGCTGACTTTTTGCTTTCCGCCGGGCGCTTCGAGCTCGAATGCGGGCGCGGCCGCGCCGAGCAGCGGGTGCTGCTCGGCGGCCGCCGCGCTGTTCGCGCCGCCGCCGGCGTTGCCGCCGCCGGTCATCGGACCGCAGGCGAGCAAGCAAAGCGGCAAAGCCGCGCTTGCCGCATGCCGCATCACTGAGCGCATGAGCGACCTCACTTCTTCTTCTTGGCCGCTTTCGGATCGTCCGGGCAACCGTCTTCGTCTTCGAACTTGTTGCGGGTTTCGGGCTCGTCAATGCACTCGTCTTGAGCGTCCGGAATGCCATCGTTGTCGTTGTCCAGATCCGGGCAACCGTCGGTATCTTCGAAGCCGTCGGTGTCTTCGGCTGCGTCCGGGCACTTGTCGCGCGCATCCGGCACGCCGTCACTGTCCTTGTCGGCTTCGTCCGGGCAACCGTCTTCGTCCTTGAAGCCGTTCTTGGTTTCGGCCTCGTTCGGGCATTGATCGGAGACGTCGGGAATGCCGTCTTTGTCGTTGTCCGGTTCGGGGCAACCATCACGGTCTTCGAAGTTGTCTTGGTCCTCGGCCTGGTCCGGGCATTTGTCTTGCGCGTCCGGCACGGTGTCGAGATCGTTGTCCGGGTCGGGGCAACCATCGGAGTCTTCGTTGCCGTCGCGATCCTCTTTGTCGGTCGGGCACTGGTCGACTGCATCGAGAATGCCGTCTTCGTCCCGATCGCGCTTTTCGAGCGCGTACGTCAGCCCGAGAATGCCGCGAAACTTCGGCGCGCCCACGCCCTCGACCACGGCCGTGCCGCCCGCGAGGGAGATCGTCAGCGGTGATTCGAGCGGCGTGATTTGCAGACCAGCGGCGATCTCGAGCGTGTTTTCACCGGCGGCAGACGAGAAGCGCGTAGTGCCGAACGCATCGGCGATCACGCGAATCACCGGGCCGACGCGGAAGCCAGCGGCGACGCTGTAACGGCCTTCGGAGCCGATGGTCGCATTGCCGAGCTGCGCCTTGTCACGAAACACACCGGCCAAGTTGGCGCCGATCGAGAACGGCCCTTTTTCACCATCGAGGATCAAGCGCAGGCCGGCGCTGGGCAGCGTATCGCCCACGTACTTGTCCTTGGCCGTCGCGTGACCAAGCGGGGCCGTGGCGAAGCCAGCCAGACCGACGACGAATGGATCCGTGGGCTGCCCGACGACGCGGACCTTGGCTTCCAACTGCGGATCACCCAAGCCGACGCTCTTGATGCCGCCGTCGCGCGCGAACGTGCCATCGGGGCTGATGCCCTGGCCCTTGTTGTAGGAGACCGGGACCTTGAGCGCCAACTGCAAGCGCGGAAACGGCGTTAGCGTGCCGAGCAAATCTCCGGTGAACTGGTTTTCGATCACCTTGGCCGTGGCAAAGGCTTTCGCCTGCGGATCTTTGCAATCCGAACCCGCCGGCGCTTCGCAGCTGCCGACCTCGAATGGGCGATAGCTGTAGTTGGCAAACAGCCCCAAGCTCCACACCATCTTGCCGTCGGTGCGAGCGCCGCGCGTGGTCAGATAGTTGTGCGGACCCGCAGCGGGATCGAAGCGCTGAATCGCGAAGTCACCCGACACTTGGGCGTGAGCCTCGGGTGTCGCCAAGAAGCTGGCGAAGACCAGCGAAGCCGCGCCCGCAAGCAGCTTTCGACGCGCTGCGTTGGGAACGTGGGCTGCGAGCATCGGAAGCGCAAAGGGCGTGCGAAGTTTACGAAGCAACGTGGCTCTCCTCCTGTCCTCTGCCGCGCACGAAAACCCATACACGGCAGAATCCTCGCAAGACTCCCACAGAGCAGCCGCGGACCGCAACGCTCATCACCGCGCTCCGCAGACGCGCCGCGCGCCTCCGCGAGCGGCGTACATTTCAGTACGAATGCGCATAGCCGCCACGATTTCCGATATGCTTCCAGGCCGTGGCGATCTGTTCGGCATGCAAGAGCGAAGTGGTCGACGAAGCGCGCTTCTGCCCGTTTTGCGGCTCACTGATCCGCAAGGCGCTGAAGCTCAGCATTGGCCCGGGTGCCGAGCTCGATCTGGAAGACTGGGGTCGCGCAGTGCTCGGTCACACCATCGGCGAAGGCGGCATGGGCGTCGTGTACCGCGGCTGGCTCTATTACAATCCCGCCGGCCGGTTCGCCAACACCCCGCCCCACCCCATCGCGGTGAAGCTGCTGCATCCGTTGCTCCAGGGCAAAGCGCGTGCGCGCAAGCTGTTCATCCGCGAGGCCACGGCGCTCGCGCGCTTGTCACATCCGAACATCGTGCACTTCTTCGGTCTGTCGGATTTCGACGGACAGCTCGCGCTGGTGATGGAGCTCGTCCACGGTGAATCACTGAGCGATTTGATCTCGCGGGTGCGCACCGAATCCCGACACGGACCACTGCCCGCTTTGCCGCTCGCGCAAGCGTGGCACTACTTTGCGCAGCTACTCGGCGCGCTCGCCTCGATTCACGCCTTCGGCATCCTGCACCGCGACATCAAGTCGTCGAACGTGCTGGTGCGCGGCGATGGCGTGATCAAAGTGACGGACTTCGGTATCGCCCAAGTGCCGGCGGAAGAAGCGCGCAACACAGGCGGCATGGCGCCCGGAACCGGCGCATACATGGCGCCCGAACAGGTCTTGAATCAGCCGCTCGATCCGCGCGCCGATCTGTATTCGGCCGCCATCGTCCTGTACGAAATGCTGACCGGGGTCACGCCTTTCGACCGCCCGGAGCGGAACGAGCTGATGGTGCGCGCCGCGCAGATCGAGCACACGCCCGCGCCCCTCAGTTCGATTTTGAAGCAAGCGCCGCCCATCCTCGACCTGCTGATGGCGCGCGCGTTGGCCAAAGACCCCAGGCAACGTTACGGGTCGGCGATCGAATTGGGCGAGGCGTTCCGCACCTCGCTCGGCCTGCCCGAGTCCCCCGGTTGGTCCTCGCAGCGGGAGCTGGCGGACGTGGCCAAGACCATGTCCCAGCTCCAAATGCCCGTCCCCGGCGACGCCGAACTCGGCCAGCAAGCGGCCCGCGTCGGCACCGACATCATGGCTGCATTCCGCAAATAGGGGTCAAACCCCGGCTTTCTGAGACCTGGGGCCGCGCGGTTGACAGTCTTTAGCCGCGCGTGCGAAACCCCCCGGGTCCGCCGCCGGTACCTCGCGAAGATCCGCATGAAACACGCCTCCGTTGTCTCTCTAGTTGCGCTCGGTTTTTTGACCATCCCGGCGCTTGCGGACGCGCAGCCGAAACCCGCTGGCGCGGCGCCCGAAGCCGCCACCCGGGCAGAAGCTGACGCTGCCGAACCCGCTGACGCCCCCGCGCCGGAAGCCGCGAGTCCCGCGGACGACGACGCGCCTCCGGCGACGGCCGCCCCTGTCCCCGGTACGCCCGGCGGCAGTTTCGCGCCGCTGCCCGCGTGGCCCGAACCGGGCAATGACGCCGCGGAGCTCAAGCGTCAGAATAGCGAGCGCCCGACGGACGCGGCGGGCAAGCGCGGCGAGCGGGCCGTGTTCGCCGAAGACTGGTGGGCGCATGCCCGCCCGGTGCTGGAGCTGCACGGTAATTTCCGCGTCCGCGCGGAGATGTTTTATCAGTTCGCGCTCGGTCGGGTCGACAAGCCCGGAGAGGCGATGTGGCCGCAACCCGCCGACAACTTCTACCGCGTTGGCTCGACCTCGGCACCTCAGGGTCCCTCGCTGTGCACCCAAGACGAAGTGGGCCGCGGCAGCAACACGAGCGGGACGCTCGCCACGTACGACTGCAAGAGCGGCACGCAAGCCGGCGCGAACCTGCGCTTCCGGCTCGACCCGGAGTTGCACATCTCGGACAACCTGCGCGTCATGACGCAGATCGATCTGTTCGACAACCTGGTGTTGGGCTCGACGCCCGGCGGATATCGCAATAATCCCAGCGCCACCGGTGCTGGTTACGACGTGGCTGCGCGCAGTGGTTACACGCCGATTGGCTTCAACACCACGACCACCGCGCCGCCGACCTCGGGCATCAACAACCTCGGTGATAGCATTCGCGTCAAGCGGGCTTGGGCCGAGTACGCAACGCCCGTAGGCGAGCTTCGCTTTGGGCGCATGCCCAACCACTGGGGCCTCGGTATCCTGAACAACGCCGGCGACGGCTACGACGACAACTACCAGTCCACGGTCGACCGCATTCAGTTCACGACCGGCATCAAGCCGCTCGACCTGTACGTGACCGGCGCTTGGGACTTCATCAACGAAGGCGCGACCAGCGACAACCTCGGCATCACCCGGGGCCAAGCGTACGACGTTGCCCAGAGCGACGACGTGACGCAATACATGTTGGCCGTCGCGCGGCGCAAGAGCCGGGAGATGACGCGCTTGTCACTGGCACGCGGCGAAGTCGTGTTCAACGCGGGCATCCAGGTGCACTATCGCCACCAGTTGCTGGCGAACGACGGCGATGGCGCGTGCACGGGCAACGGCGCAGGCAGCTTGAGCTGCCAACCGGGCGACCTGAAGTTCTCGCGCCGCAACGCCACGACCTGGACGCCCGACCTCTGGCTCCAGCTCCTGTACAAGAAGTTCCGCTTCGAGGCGGAAGCCGTGACCATCCAGGGCACGATGGACAACAACCTCCCGGCAAACGGGCAGACCACTACCGCGAACGTGGGCTACAAGGTCCGCCAGTACGGCCTGGCCACCGAGCTCGAGCAACGGTTGGTCGAAGACAAGCTGCGCCTCGGCTTCAACTTCGGTTGGTCGTCCGGTGACTCGGACGTGAACGGTCTCGCTCCGCCCCTAAACAATGCGGCTGGTCAGAACGGCAACCGCACGGACTCGACGTTCCGCTTCAACCCGGCCTACAGCCTGGATTTGATCCTGTATCGCAACATCCTCTCGCGCGTGCAGGGCACGTATTATTTCAAGCCCAGCGTCACCTACGACTTCCTGCGCGATGCCTCGGGCCAGAAGCTCGGCGGCGGGGTGACCGCGATCTGGTCGCGCGCTTCGGAGTTCATGCAAGCGCCCGGGCACGCCCGCGACCTCGGCGTCGAGTTGAACGCCCAAGTCTACTTTCAGTCGAAAGACGGCGCCCGCAACGACGACCCGAGCAAGAAGGGCGGCTTCTTCACCAAACTCGAGTACGGCGTGCTCTTCCCGATGGCGGGCCTCGGCTACAGCCCCGCCGCCAAGAGCAAGATCAACCAACAGCTCAACTTCAACGCCGCCAACACCAACACGGCGCAGACGCTGCGTTGGTACATGGGCGTATTCTTCTGATTCGAGCCTCGCGCGGGCCACGCCCGCGGCGGCGAAATCGCTGAGAAACGCCCCGGAATGGCGGGGCGACACGGCCTTGTGTAGGCTTGGGCGCCCCGATGGAACGCTCGACGACACTGTGCTGCGGCCTCGCCCTGTTCGCCTCGTTTGGCTGCTCGTCCACGAGCGACGCCGCGAGCGATGCAACGCCAGTCCAGTGTGAGGCTTTGGACTATCGGGGCAACGCCGAGCCAA
>Ga0247740_1001086_pt1 | contig 11923 bp, 10 predicted proteins | sample UWRJL148409B2_FD_180942 | JGI IMG/M metagenome (GOLD analysis project Ga0247740, IMG submission 180942) | Plant litter microbial communities from Arlington Agricultural Research Station in Wisconsin, United States - UWRJ-L148-409B-2 | ecosystem: Environmental > Terrestrial > Plant litter >...
GGTGTTGACGCCGACCACGAGCGCGCCGCCCTCCTCGCGCGCGGCCTGCGCGCTGCGGGTGATGAGCTCGCGGGTCGCGGCGGCATCGAGCCCCATGTTGCGCTGGGCGGTGTCCATCGCGTCGGCGACACCGAGCCCCCACGACCAGACGTGACGGCGGAACGCGAGCGTCGCGTCCCAGTCGATGTCGGCGGGCTGGCCCGGGGTGTTGTCGGCGGTCGCGCGCGGCACGACGTGTGCCGCGGCGTACGCGACGCGGCTGCGCAGGGGAGTGGTCGGCTTCGTGTAGTCGGGGGCCGGCTTGAGCGCGACGGTGCTGGAGCCACCCGCCGCGTCGATGAGGAGGAGGTCGGTCACGGTGTTCGCCTTAGCGCTGGGTTTGATTGCTCTGGGGGAGATCGATGCGGCGACCCGTGGCGTTCGACTCGAGACCGGCCTCGGCGAGGAGTACCCCGCGCGCGCCGGCGGTGAAGTCGTACGGATGGGGCGCATCCTCGATCACGTGCAGCAGGAACTGTTCCCACTGCGTCTTGAACCCATTCTCGAACACGTCGTTGGTCGGAATCTCCAACCAGTCGGCCGTGTAGTCGTGGGTCTCCGCCAGGTCGGGGTTCCAAGTGGGGCGCGGGGTGGCGTTGCGCGGCTGGATCTTCGCACCGAACAGGCCGACGACGGCGCTGCCCAACGTGCCGTCGACCTGGAACTCGACGAGCTCCTTGCGGTCGACGCGCACCACCCAGCTCGAGTTGACCTGGGCGACGATGCCACCTTCGATGTCGAAGACACCGTAGGCCGCGTCATCCGCCGTCGCCTTGTATGCCTCGCCGTCTTCTCCGACGCGGGTCGGAATGTGGGTCGCGGTTCGCGCGTAGACGCTCTCGACGCGGCCGAAGAGGTTCTCGAAGACGTAGTTCCAATGCGGGAACATGTCGACAATGATGCCGCCGCCGTCTTCGCTGCGGTAGTTCCAGCTGGGGCGCTGGGCCTGCTGCCAGTCACCCTCGAAGACCCAGTAGCCGAACTCGCCGCGCACACTGAGGATCTGGCCGAAGAAGCCCGAGTCGATCAGCCGCTTGAGCTTCTGCAGCCCGGGCAGGTAGAGCTTGTCGTGCACGACGCCGTTCTTGACGCCCGCCTCTTTGGCCAGACGCGCGAGCTCGAAGGCCTCCTCGCTCGACTCGGCCGTGGGCTTCTCGGTGTAGATGTGCTTGCCGGCCGCGATGGCCTTCTTGATGCCCTTGACCCTGGCTTGCGTGACGAGCGCGTCGAAGTAGATGGTCCAGCGCGGGTCGGCGAGCGCGGCGTCGAGATCGGTCGTGTAGTGCTCGATGCCGTGCTTGTCGGCGAGCTCCTTGAGGGTGACCTCGTTGCGGCCGATGATCATGATCTCGATCTGCTGGCGCGTGCCGTCGCTTGTGACGACCCCGCCCTGGTCGCGGATCGCGAGCAGCGAGCGAACGAGGTGCTGGCGGTAGCCCATGCGGCCGGTTGCGCCGTTGACGATGATTCCAATTGTCGACTCTGACACTGGTGGGTCTCTTCTCGTGGGTTATGGCCCGGCGTGACCGGTGCGCGGGAAAGCGTTTACCAAACTATAGCCAGCGAGGTCGGTTAGGGCAAACATCGGATTTCGGATGCCCCAGGGGGGTGCGTGGTTGCGGGTGTCGCGCGGGGCGCGGGCGGGTGGGTGTCGTGCGGGGTGCCGGCGCTCGCCCGACATTCCCGCGCTCAGTGGCGGCATATTGCTGTTCCCGGGCGCCCGGAACAGCAATTCGCCGCCGATGACCGCGCCGGTGACGCAACGTCGTCGATTTGCGAGATCCGCACCTTCCCGACGGCCGGGAAGGTGCGGATCTCGCAAATAGGTGGATCGGCGCGGGCGAGGCAGGGCGGCGGGTCAGCCCGCGGCGATGCCCGGTGTGCTCGCGCGCAACACGACCGCGGTCGCCACGGCGAGGTCGCGCTCGGCGTCGGCCTCGCGCGGACGCAGCGCCACGGCGATCGCCGACTCGCCCACCTCGAACAGCGGGATGCCCACCGTCGTCAGCGCGGGCGTCACGTCGCGCACCGTCTGGATGTCGTCGAAGCCGGCGATGGCGATGTCGCGGCCGGGCTCGACTCCGCGCGAACGCAGGCCGCTCATCGCGCCGATCGCCATCACGTCGTTGACCGCGAAGATGAGCTCGATGCCGTCGAGGCCGCGGTCGACGAGTTCGATCGCGCCGTCGAAGCCGCCGTCGCGGGTGAATCCGCCCGACACGACGTGCTCGGCGGGGAGGCCGATGCCGTGCGCCGCGAGCCCGTCGGTGAAGCCGGCGAGCCGGTCGGTCGCGGTGAGCAGCGCGGTCTCGCCGGTGATCGCGGCGAAGCGGGTGTAGCCGAGGCCGACGAGCGACTCGGCGAGGGCGCGAGCACCGCCGTAGTTGTCGATGCGCACGGTGTCGAACGGCAGCTCGTGCTGGCTGACGAAGACGACGCGTCCGCCGTTGGCCTCGAACGATTCGAGTTCGCGCGCAAGCTCGGCCTGGTGCTGTTCGTCGGAGCTGCGGCTGCCGGCCAAAATGATCACCCGCGGACGCTGCCCGCGCAGCGCGCGTACCAGCTCGAGTTCGCGCTGCGACGACCGCTCGGTGACCGACATCGTCACGATGAGTCCGGCGTCTTCGGAACCCTTGATGACGCCGGCCGCGATCGACGAGAAGTAGGGGTCGGCGATGTCGCCGACGAGCAGCGCGACCGACGTGGTCGAGCCTTTGGCGACGGCCTGCGCAGAGAGGTTGGTGGTGTAGCTGAGCTTGAGTGCCGCGGCGAGAACGCGCTGCCGGTACTCGTCGTTGACGGTGCGGGCGCTGCCGTTGAGGGCGCGCGACGCCGTGGCGAGCGAGACGCCCGCTTCGCGCGCGACGTCGTGCAGGGTGACGGGCGCTGTGCGTCGGGCGGCGGGCATGGGGCTCCTTGTTCGGGTCGCCAGCGGGATGCCCCGGGGTCGACGGAGGAAAGCCTATTCCGCGCGTGCCCGCAGCGCCGCATCAGAGGCCACGACTCGACCGAGAAAGCGCTTACCCGCTAGGCTGGGGAGCGTTGGTCGATTGCGAAGAGGCAAAACAATGACGAGATACGCGGTGGATGACCGTTCCGACGGTTCCCTCGTTGTGTCGATCGACGCCGTGCCCGTGCTCACCTACGTCTACCGTTCCGGTGTCGCGCAGCAGGAATCGCCGCGACCCTACTTCCACCCCCTCACCACCCTCGGCGGCGCGACCGTCACGCAGTCGCGGCCCGCCGACCACGTCTGGCACCACGGGCTCTCGTGGTCGCTGCCCGTCGTGCACTCCGCGACCACCGGCGTACACAGCTTCTGGGGCGGACCGACCTTCGAGCCAGCCGCCGGCTACGTGCAGCTGCCCAACAACGGCACGGTCACCCACCGCGGCTTCACCGCCCTGGTAGCGACCGACGACGGCGTCGAGATCGAGGAGATGCTGCAGTGGACGTCGCAGGCGGGCGCCCTGCTCTTCACCGAGAAGCGCCGGCTGACGATCAGAACCGCGGATGACACGTGGTCGCTGCTCTTCGAGACGGTGATGCGCAACGCCTCGGGCGAGACCCTGTCGCTCGGGTCGCCCGGCACCGAGGGCCGCGCGAACGCGGGGTACGGCGGCCTATTCTGGCGCGGACCGGCGAGCATGGAGTGCGGCGAGATACTCGCGGCGGGCGGCCCGATCGCCGAGAACGACGCCATGGGCTCGCGCGGCGAGTGGATGGCGTACTCGGCCGAGGCCGCCACCGTCGTGATGACCGACCACCCCGGCAACCCGCGACATCCGGACACGCAATGGTTCGTACGCACCGAGGAGTACGCCGGCCTCTGCCCCGCCCCCTTCTTCTCCGAGGCGCTCGACGTGGCGGCGGGCGAGAAGATCCGCTTCGCGTACACCGTCGTCATCGCCGACGGTGTCTCAGACCCCGGCCGGGCGTTCGCCCTGGCCGCCCGCTCCCTCGAACCAAAGGACCCGTCGTGACCGACCCCACACCCCGCCGCGAACGCTACGCGCTCATCGGAACCGGGAGCCGCGCGCAGATGTACCTCGACGCCATCCGCGGCGACCACTCCGACGTGGCCGAGCTCGTGGCGTGGAGCGACACCAATGAGGGCCGGCTCGACTTCTACCATGGCCAGTTTCTGGCGTCGAACACCCCGGTGCCGGTGCGATTCTCGCCCGACGAGCTCGAAGCGACCATCGCCGAGCTGAAGATCGACCGGGTGATCGTCACCTCGCCCGACTTCACCCACGCCGACCTGGTGTCGCGGTCGCTGCTCGCCGGCGCCGACGTCGTGGTCGAGAAGCCGATCACGATCGACGCCGACGGCCTGCGCCAGATCGCCGCGGCGATCGAGACCAGCGGGCACAACGTCGTGACGACGTTCAACTACCGGTACAGCCCGCGTAACTCGGCGCTGCGCGAACTGATCCAGTCGGGCGCGATCGGCTCGGTGACATCCGTGCACTTCGAATGGGTTCTCGACACAGTGCACGGCGCCGACTACTTCCGTCGCTGGCACCGCGACAAGGCGAACTCGGGCGGCCTGCTCATCCACAAGGCGTCGCACCACTTCGACCTCGTCAACTGGTGGATCGATGCCTCGCCGCGGCGGGTGTTCGCGAGCGGCGGCCTGCGGTTCTACGGCGCCGAGAACGCTGAAGCTCGCGGGCTGGGGGCGCGCACACCGCGCAACACCGAGGCGGGCGACCCGTTCGTGCTCGACATGGCGGCCGACGAGAAGCTCAAGGCGCTCTACCTCGACAACGAGCACCACGACGGGTACCTGCGCGACCGCGACGTGTTCGACGCGGGCATCACGATCGAGGACAACCTCGCGCTGCTCGTCGACTACGACAGCGGCGCGACGATGTCGTACTCGCTGAACGCGCACAGTCCGTGGGAGGGGTACCGCGTGATGGTGAACGGCACGCTGGGCCGGGCCGAGCTCGAGGTGATCGAGCGCGGCGCTGTACTGATCGGCGAGGACGGCGTGGTCGTCGTCGACCCGAGCGCGACGCCCGTCACTGTCGAGGGCGCGAACCTGCGTCCCGAGGGCGAGCACCTGCTGCTGCAGCGGCACTGGGAGGCCGCGGTCGAGGTGCCGATCCCCGACGGGATCGGCAGCCACGGCGGCGGCGACGCCTACCTGCTCGACCACGTGTTCAACCGGGTGACCAGCGACCCGCTGGGCCGGCCCGCCGGGTATGCCGACGGGGTGAAGGCGGTCTCGGTCGGCATCGCCGGCAACCGCTCGCTCGCGACCGAGTCGCCCGTGCTGATCGCCGACCTCGGGGTGTAGCGCGGGCGGGTGGCGGCGCTCCCGGAGCGCGGCGGCCCCGGCCGGCCAGGCGCGCGCTCAGTGGCGGCATATTGCGCTTCCCGGGCGCTCGGAAGAGCAATTTGCCGCCGATGAGATGTTGATTTGGGAGTTGCGCACCTTCCCGGGCGCCGCGAGGGTGCGGTTCTCGCAAATCGCGGGCGGGCGTGGCGGCGCGGGCGGGCGTGGCGGCGCGGGCGGGCGGGCGGGCGCGGCGCGGGCGCGGGCGGCGCGACCTACAGCGGCGACCGCCGCACCAGCGGCACGCCGATGCCCGGCGCACCCGGCGCGGTGAGCGTCGCCCCGGCGAACAGGACCGGGCTCGGCCCGTCGAGCAGCCCCAGGGTGTCGAGGTCGGCGTCCTCCACCCGCTCGATGCGTGTCTCCTGCGCGATCGCCATCGCCACCTGGCCGCTCAGCTCGGGCAGCAGGTGCGGTGCGAGCACCAGGTCGGCGTCGTCGACGAGCGCGGCGATCTCGAGGAACGGCGTGATGCCGCCCACCCGCACGACGTTCGGCTGCAGCACGTCGGCGACCCCGAGCGACGCGAGTTCGCGGAACCGGTGAACCGTATGCACGTTCTCGCCCATCGCGACCGGCACTCCGATAGCGCCGCGCAGCTCGAGATAGCCGAGGGTGTCGTCGCTGCGCAGCGGCTCCTCGATCCAAGCGAGGTCGAAGCGCTCGAGTTCGTCCAGCGCGGCGATCGCGGTCGCGACGTCCCAGCGCTGGTTCGCGTCGATCATCAGCTCACGGTCGGGGCCGAGCACCTCGCGAACGGCGGCGACGCGGTCGACGTCCTCCGCGACATCCGGCTTGCCGACCTTGATCTTCACCGCGTCGTAGCCCGTGTCGACCCAGCGCCGCGCCTGCGCGACCAGCTCGTCGAGGGAGTAGTGCAGGTTCACGCCGCTGCCGTAGACGCCGACGGTGCTGCGGATGCGCCCCACCGCGTCGGCGAGCCCGAGCGACGCGCGTCGGCCGGCCGCATCCCAGAGGGCGAGATCGACGCCAGCCATGGCGATGGTGGTGACGCCCGCCCCGCCGGCCTCGTGCAGGTGCCGCCAGAGCTCGGGCCACAGGGTGCGCGCGTCGGCGCTGCGCCCCACGACGAAGGCAGCGATGTCGGTGTCGATGAGCGCGCGCACCGCGGCGGCGCCGATCGTCGGGGTCCACGAGAACCCGGTGCCGACGACGCCGTCGGAGCACTCGACGTCGACCCGGATCAGGTGCAGCCACGGCGCGCTCGGCACCCAGGGCCGCGGCATCGTGGCGGTGAGCGGCGTGGTCGTGACGCTCGTGATGGTGGTCACGAGCTCGCCGATGCGGGCCAGGCGAGCAGCGCGCGCTGGTCGGGCGCGAGCTCGGTGCGCCAGCTGCGCGTAGGCGCCCAGCCCAGCCGGTCGGTCGCGTGCGCCGAGCTGAACGCGGGCGCGGTTCCGGTGAGCGCATCAGCGGCCGGGTAGGGCAGCAGCCCGTCGAGCGGTGCCAGGGCCAGGGCGTCGGCCGCGCCGACGAAGAAGACCTCGCCGTTCGCGTCGGCGCCCGCGCGCTCGACCCAGCCCACCACGAAGTCCGCGGCATCCCGAGCATCGATGTAGTTGAACAGCGAGACGGCCGCGAGCGACGGGTCGTTCAACCGGTCGACGACGGTGTGCCCCTGCTGGGTCGGCTCGCCCGCCCATTCGCCGGGGGATATCACGAAGCACGGTCGGAAGGCGCCGAAGACGGTGGATGTCGCTTGCCGGGCGAACATCGCGACGAGGTTCTCCACCAGCTGCTTCGACAGCGCGTAGGCGTTCCACGGCCGCACCCGGTGTTCCTCGTCGAGCGGGAGGTAGTCGGGCTGCCAGCCTGTCGGGCTGCCGTAGCCGACGACGGTCGGGCTCGACGCCGCGAGCACCCGGCCAACGCCGTGCTCGCGGGCGGCATCGAGCACGGTGAACGCGAGCCGCGAGTTGGTGTCGAGGATCACGCCCTCCGGAGCGCTGAACGGCACGGCGATCGCGGCGAGGTGCACGATCGCGTCGGGCGCCTCGGCCGCCACGAACTCGGAGAACGCCGTGGTGTGCAGCAGGTCGATGTCGACCTGGCGTCCGCCGAACCCGGGAGCGACTGCCCGGTCGACGCTGACCGCCTCGTGGCCCGCCGCGTCGAGCGCTGCCAGCGTCGAGCGTCCGAGCCGGCCGGCCCCGCCGGTAACCAGAATCTTCATCTGTCCTCATCGTCGTTGATTGGAATGCGTTGCGAAGCGGGTCGGGCTCACGCCCGGGAAACCGCTTTCTCGGTTACACTCTAGGCGCGGAGCGATCCGGACAACACAGGCGCAGCAGCATTTCACGCAAGGGAGCGGGAAAGTATGGCGGTTCGACAGGCCGGTCGCGCGACCACCATCTATGACGTTGCGCTCGCCGCTGCCGTCTCGCAGGCCACCGTCTCCCGCGTCGTCAACGGCAAGAGCAGCGTCGACCCGGAGATCGCCCGGCGTGTCAACGCCGTGATCGACGCGCTCGGCTACCGCCCGAGCACCACCGCCCGCAACCTCGCGACGGGCAGCACCCAGACGGTCGCGGTGGTCGTGCCCGACCTCGGCAACCCGATGTTCCACGAGGTGCTGCGCGGCGTCACGCACGCCGCGGCGGCAGCGGGCTACCGCGTTCTCGTCGCCGACTCGGAGGAGTCGCCCGCCGACGAGGCCGACCTCGCCGTCGAGGCCCGCCGCCGCTGCGATGCTCTCGTGCTCGTGGCCCCGCGCATGCCCGAAGACCAGCTGCGCGACCTGCTGCCCCGGCTCGCACCGGTGGTGCTGGTGAACCGGTCACTGGCGGGGGTGCCCGAGGTGGCCGTCGACTATGCGGCGGCCGCGGAGGCCGCCGTCGAACACCTCGTCGGGCTCGGACACCGCCGCATCGTCTACCTCGCCGGTCCGTCTTCGAGTGAGTCGAACCGCCGCCGCCTGGCCGGCCTCGAGCTCGCCCGGTCGACGAGCCCCGAGGTCGCGGTCACTATCGTGCCGTGCGGCGCGACCGCCGACGACGGCGCGCGGTCCGTCGCCGCGCTCGGCGACGCGACGGCCGTCATCGCGTTCAACGACCTCGTCGCGGTCGGGCTGCTCGCGGCGCTGCGCGATGGGGGCGTGCGCGTTCCAGAGCAGCTCTCGGTGATCGGCTTCGACGACATCGAATTCGCGCGCTACGCGAGCCCGGCGCTCACCACGATGGCCGTTCCTCGGCGCGAACTCGGGGCGAGCGCCTGGAACGCGCTCCTCGCCGAGATCGCCGGGGGAGAGCCCGCGAAGCCCGAGTTGTTCACCCCGACCCTGGTCGTGCGCGCCAGCACCGGACCGGTGCCCGCGTGACCGCCGTGTTCGCCGACCGCGCGGCCAAGCGCCAGCGCTTGCTCGGCCTGCTCGACGAGGAATCCGCCGACGAGCTCGTGCTCACCAGTCACGGCGCGATCGCCTGGTACCTCGGCGGCAGCCGCACGCACACCAGCCTCGCCGGCGATCCGCTGCTCGCCGTCGTCGTCGGCCGCGCGGGCGACACCGTCGTGCTGTTCTCGAACGAGCGGGCCCGCCTCGAGGCCGAAGAACTGCCGGCCGACGTGACGCTCGTCGAGGTGCCCTGGCAGGATCCGCTGTCGAGCGCGTTGCCGCTGGGCCCGCTCGTGCTCCACGAGGCCGACGTCGCGCAGCAGCTGCGTGCCGCCCGCGCCGCGCTGCTTCCCGCCGAGCTCGACGCCTACCGCGCGCTGGGCCGGGAGTGCGCCGAGGTCGCCACGCGGGTACTCCGCGAAGCCCGCCCCGACGACACCGAGCGCGACATCGCCGCGGTCCTCGGCGCGGGGCTCATCGCCCGCGGCATCGACCCGCTGGTGCTGCTCGTCGCCGGGCGCGACCGGCTGGGCCACCGGCATCCGCTCCCCACCGACGGCCGACTCGGCGACCGCGCGATGATCGTCGTCTGCGGTCGTCGCGCCGGACTCATCGCCAACCTCACGCGCTGGGTGCGCTTCGGGCCGGCTCGGCCCGAGGAGGCCGACGCCGAAACGCGCATCCGCGCGGTCGAGGCCGCCTTCTTCGCGGGCACCGTCGCCGGGGCGACCCTGGGCGAGGCGTTTGACACCGGCATAACCGGTTACGCGGCCAACGGCTTCGACCCCGACGAGTGGCAGCGCCACCATCAGGGCGGCGCGGCCGGCTATAACGGCCGCGACCCCCGAGCGACGCCCGGTGCCACCGACGTCATCCACATCGGGCAGGCCTTCGCCTGGAACCCCACCGCCCCCGGCGCCAAGATCGAGGACACCGTACTGCTGACCGCCGACGGCATCGAGGTGCTGACCGCGGATGACTCGTGGCCGACCATCACGGTGGGCGGCATCCGACGACCGATCGAACTGGAGAGAGACCCATCGTGACCACCCCCCTGCGCGCCGCCATCATCGGAACCGGCGCCGTCGCCGCCCTGCACGCCGACAGCCTCGCGCTGATCGACGGCGTCGAACTCGCGGCCGTCGCCGACGTGATGCCGGGCCGGGCCGCGGCCTTCGCCGCCGAGCACGCGCCCGTGGCGCACGCCTACGAATCGCTCGAAGAACTGTTCGCCGCCGAGATGGTCGACGTCGTGCACCTCTGCACGCCTCCCGGGGTGCACCGCCCGCAGGCCGTCGCCGCCTTCGCGCACGGCGCGCACGTGATCGCCGAGAAGCCCCCGGCCCTCTCGCTGTCGGAGTTGCAGTCGATGACGGATGCCGCGGCAGCAGCCGACCGGCGGTTCGCGGTGGTGTTCCAGCAGCGCACCGGATCGGCCGCCGACCACGTGAAGCGCCTGCTCGACGCCGGCGCGTTCGGGCGCGCGCTGTTCGCCACCTGCAACACCCTCTGGTACCGCGACGCCGAGTACTACTCGGTGCCGTGGCGCGGACGCTGGGAGACCGAGGGCGGGGGCACGACCCTCAGCCACGGCATCCACCAGATCGACCTGCTCGCCTACCTGCTCGGCGACTGGCGCGCGGCCTCCGCCCAGCTCTGGCGGCAGGCACGCGACGTGCAGACCGAAGACGTGTCGACCGGCACCATCCTGTTCGAGGCCGGCACCGTGGCATCCGTCTCGACGTCCGTCGTCTCGCCCCGCCAGACCAGCTCGATCCGCATCGACACCGAGAGGGCGACCATCGAGGTCGACCATCTCTACGGCCACGACCCGAAGAGCTGGCGCATCACGCCGGCGCCGTCGGTGAGCGCCGAGGAGGCCGCGGGCTGGGCGTTCGACGACGCCGACATCACCCCGAGCGGCCACGACGCGCTGCTCGCGAACGTCTACGCCTCGCTGTTCGCGGGCGCGCCGCTGCCCGCCGTCGCGGACGAGCCCGCCCGCGCGCTCGAGATCGTCACGGCGTTCTACGCGTCGGCGCGCGAGGGCGGCACGATCGAGCGGGAGCGGGTGCAGACCGACGCCGCGCTGCGCGGAACGCTCGAGGCGCCGGTTGTCGACAACCGCGCGGGCGTGCCCGCTGTGGAGGCGTAGTGGGCGCGCCGATCTATCGGGACGAACTCTGGGAGGGCGCATCCGACCCCACCGTCATCAAGCGCGAGGGCACCTCGGAGTGGTGGATGTTCTACACCCAGCGGCGCGCGCAGCTCGAGGCGCCCGGCGTCGAGTGGGTGCACGGCAGCCGCATCGGCGTCGCCGTCTCGACCGACGGCGGGGCGAGCTGGCTATACCGCGGCGTCGTCGACGGGCTCGATCCGAACGGCGACGACACGCTCAACACGCACTGGGCCCCCGAGGTCGTGCGTTTCGGCGGCAGGTACCACATGTACCTCAGCTGGATCGCGGGCACCCCCGACGCGTGGGTCGGCCACGAGCGGCACATCGTGCACTTCGAGAGCGATGACCTCGAGACCTGGACCCGGGTCGGCCGGGTCGACCTGGGCAGCGACTTCGTGATCGACGCGGCCGTCGCGCGAACGCCCGACGGGCTGCTGCGCCTGTGGTTCAAGGATGAGGCGGCGGACTCCACCACCTGGAGCGCCGTGAGCGACGACGGGTACGACTGGCGGCCCGAGGGCATCGTGATCGACGGCGCCCCGCACGAGGGTCCGAACGCGTTCGAGTTCGGCGGCTCGTGGTGGCTCATCGTCGACGAGTGGCGCGGGCAGGGCGTCTACCGCGGTGATGACGGCGTCACCTGGCAGCGGCAGGAGCGCCTGCTGCTCGACCGGCCGGGATCCCATCCCGCCGACCGCCAGGTCGGCCGGCACGCCGACGTCGTGGTCGCCGGCGACACGGCGACGGTCTTCTACTTCACCCATCCCGACTTCGACGGCATCGAGCTGGCCGAGGCGACGCCGCTCGCGGCCCGCCGCACCGCCATCCATGCCGCGACACTCACCATCGGAGAGGAGGGCGACCTCGTCGCAGATCGCGACCAACCTGCGCAATCGCAGGGATTTCTGCCACCCGATTGACGGTTGAATGGATTCAACCTATGCTCTGGATAACGCTTTCCCAGCGTGATCCACGGACTACAGCGACGTTATCCAGGAGGACAACGATG
>Ga0247740_1001087_pt1 | contig 11918 bp, 12 predicted proteins | sample UWRJL148409B2_FD_180942 | JGI IMG/M metagenome (GOLD analysis project Ga0247740, IMG submission 180942) | Plant litter microbial communities from Arlington Agricultural Research Station in Wisconsin, United States - UWRJ-L148-409B-2 | ecosystem: Environmental > Terrestrial > Plant litter >...
GCATTCTCGCTCACTACTGTATTCCCTCGTGCCGCGCACGAATCACCAGGGTCCAGGCACGTCCAGCTGTACCTCTGCGGGATCGCGATAGTGCAACCCACCGCATCCAGCATTTGGACAGATGGACAGATGGACAGACGAGGGCGGGGCGTTGACGTGGACCTGCCAGCCGCCAACCGCCAACCGCCGACCGCCGATATCGCGTCTGCAAAGTACCTCGCCGCTTGTGTGGACGCCGTCGAGGACCACCGACATGCGCTTGGCACCTGTGGGCGTGAGTCGTCTGGCATGAACGCGCGCGTTCGAACACCTGGAGTGCATTGTGTTCTGTTTCTGGCACGAGGAACAACACTGACGGCGCTTTGGAACCCGCAGAAAGCCCGCGTTTCGAAGCACACCATCTGCAGTCGTCACCTGCCGCGCGCACGGGGAGCTGAGACTTTGCCAGCTTCACCGTTGTTTGTGGTTCTGTTCGGAAAGGCTTGACGTGCCAATGGATGCTTGGGAAACACCGTTTCCATTTGTCTCGACTTCGCCCTCCAGCGGCTCTGGGGTGGAAGAGGACATGCATCACCGTATTGCCTGAAGCCGACCGGAGGTTGTGGTTGGGACGCGGCGCAGTACGTCTCGCAGCATCGCCCGCGGTCAAGGCCGCACCAGAATGGCGTCACTGGCATAGATGCACAGTTTAAGGTTGAGATGGCGCAGTCGATCTCGGAATCGTCTTGTCATACTGGTACTGGCCATTGGACCACGGACGTTCGCGCTGATGTTGCGGATGTCCTGCGGCTTGCCCGAAGATCCGAAACATCGGACACTGGAAGCGTAGGCGTTCCCTCTGACACTCTTTTGAGAATCCGGTCTTCACTGTCGATGCGATTGCCGCCCACGTGGCCGGCACGACGGCCTGGCAGCTTGATCAGCGAGATGAGTGTCGAAACGGAGGCCGCAGCCTACTCTGTCGGCGTGTCTTGGAGCGCGTGCTCAGACCCTGTCAGCGACTCAGCGCGAACGTCAACGTTTGGCGATCGCTCGGACAGCCGATCTGCCGCTTGCCTGATCAGGCCTGTAGCTAGCTGTATAATATCGATGGTTAATGGCGTTCTCCTGAGCATGGACATGGTGTCTCTTGTTGGATGAGCCCAGAGCCCCAGGCTCCAGTCCGTCTCCTGGCATCCCCCATTCAGCCTTGCCTCGAAAGCCACCGTCAACCACAACGTCTTCCTCGTCATCGTCAGCGCTTGCGACACCGACCGACACAGTCCGAAGGGCGATGGTTTCATCCTCTTTTGGCTGGTTTCTGAGATGCGACTGGTTGCGACACAAGGGCCACACGACCTGCAGGGCTTCCCGCCCCGTGCACGCCGTCGCAACCATCCGTCGAATCAGCGCCCGCAGCCAAGCTAGCAGCAACGCCACGCTCAGGGACAAGCGCACATTACATGCAGGGTAGAGGTTGTCCTGAACGGCACCCTGTCTTTGGTCGTCTGCCATTTTCTGTTTGATTGCCCTCATGTCTGCCCATCGAGCTTTCGCCTTGTGTGATTGATCCCTCTGGCATGGTTCATCTTATTGCATTTCATCGATTACAGTGTATCCGACATTACCTCTAGGGCTAATCACCTCTCAGACCGGGTGCTGGTGGCTCGACAAGTCTCAAACGTGCAAAAGACATCCCGCAACCAGCCTCAGATCAGACCCGCTTTGAGCTCCAATTCCGCACCATCTGTCCCGATTGGGAACGTCCCACCGTATCTAAGAACCCCGTCGGCTCTTGGAGGGCCCCAGGAATAGCAAGGATAGTCTTAACGGACACACTTGCCGTCCGGCACCAACTCCTACGGTACAGCCTCACCTCCACTCCACCTCACCGACGTCAAAACATTACCTCTCCAACAGCTGCTGGACATAACACTACGAACCTCCACATCTTGCGCCCAGAAACACCGACTGCATACGCGCCGCTGGCAGAGCGCGGCCATGGAACAATTGCCTAAGATCAAGTGTTCCAACTGCAGTGTCGACATCGACATTCTGCAATTAGCAGACCATATTTGTGCAACCAGTGCTACCAACGCCCCTAGTGAGTACTTCTCCACGAACACGCATTTGAGTATCGCCAGCTAAACAATCACCGCAGCCGTTGATGAGCCATACCAATCAAAACTCGAGCGCGCTGCGACCTTCGACAGCCCATCGTTCAACAATAGATGGGGAGATGAACAACGATCGCGGCGCATGCCTCCGCCACCGCGGTTGGATTCAAATGTTGCTAGTAAGTATACCATATGCCTTTCTCGTGTGCTGCGCTAAGTGTTGAAGACCAACCATTCCTTGCTCCCGATGTGGTTCTGGCACCGTCGCCTCTGGACAACCACGACGATTCGATAGCCCGCTCTCCGCTTCCATACGGGAGCGAACGCTCGCCCCACCAAATGAACCGTAGTGCGACAAGCCCGATGCCTCGCCCTCTGCGTTCCAACCTAACGCCAAATATGGACTGCGCGTTCCCACCTTTTCCCGCTCGACGAGCCGACACACCAACAAGCGCAAGCACCAACAAGTCAAGAGAACGTTTGGAGCCTGCCTACGATCAGCTATATGCGCAACCTAGTCCCCTCTTCGCTCCCGTAAGCCCACGCACAAATGGAGGAGAAAGCGTCATGAAGCGCATGAATACCATAGCACCCGGGCCATTCGATGGACGAGCGGACGGACGTAGGCCCAGCACAAGCGGATCCGGAAGTGCACGTACAGTTGGAGAAGAAACGCCGCCGCGTGGCCACAGGAGGACGAACACGCAAGGTAGTGCGAAAAGCAACAGCTCCGCGCCCACCCAAAGGACGTCTGTTACTTCTACACCTCCGCGAGGCTCTCCATTTTCAAGTGCTGGCAATGGCTTGTCTCTGCGAACAAAGGTTGGATTGGGAGGGGGGGAAGCGATGCCGCCACCGCCACCACCTCCGCCTCAGCAGACTGAGGGCATCGATGCCTTCCTCCGGCGTCTGCAAGAAGAGACTATGAAGCCTTCAAGGATAAGTCAAGAGAATCGATCAAAACCCCATCCGATGCGAAAAGTAAGTGGAGATCGACAAGCTAGTGGGTCAGAAGCACCCCTTCCGAATAGCACGTTTCCTCCGCGTGGCAGCAGTGCCGATGACTCCAAATCGACGCGACTTCGAAAAGACCTGCCAGCGCTGCCACCCGTCCCGAGTTACGCACGAGAGGCGGAACAGCTGAACACACCCTCGGACTCCGGCCGATCTGAAGATTCATACGCGAGCTCAGGATTCAGAAGTGCCACAAGTTCTCGGTCGAGCCCGCCAACTTCGGAAGCTGCCCATTCACGGCAAGCTTCTAAGGTTGGTCGCTCTGACTATCTTAGTGAGGAGCCGGAGCGAAGAACTCACAGTCCGGAACAATTCGTGGAGCCCAGACCTGCTCCATCAGTCCCCAGCAATGCCAGGCGGAATGAGAGCTCCAGCCGGGGACGAATGCCGGAGCCTCGTACGGAACCAAGGTTTGCGCCTTCATCGCCAGAGGACCACAGACGCAACAATAGCTCCAACCGTGGGCGCACAGCCGAGCCGCGCACTCAGATGCCTTCTAGGCCGCCTTTCACTTCCAACGCAGAGCTGCCTCTGGATCCTGCGATTCAACTCGGGATTCCCTTGGAATCCCCACGGGACCCCGCGCTCAAATTTTCACACAGCCCACCACCGCTCTCACCTCCAGAACAACGACAAGCGCCACCAGCTCGTCGCCCAACAACAGCGACCCGAGGAAACTGCCGTGGCTGCGCGCAACCCATCGTAGGCAAGTCCGTCAAAGACTCCTCAGGCCGGCTTGCCGGCCGCTACCACAAAGAATGTTTCGTATGCCGAACATGCAGCAGCCCCTTCCCCACCGCAGAGTTTTACGTCTACAACAACTTTCCTTACTGCGAGCACCACTACCACAAGCTCAACGACTCGATCTGCCGAGGCTGCAATCGGGGCATCGAGGGGCAGTATCTTGAAACGGACCAGCGCCTCAAATTCCACCCAAGGTGCTTCACGTGCTCCACCTGCCGTATTGTCTTACGAGACGACTATTATCAGGTTGGTGGGCGCAATTTCTGCGAACGCCATGCTTTTCCTGGAGTCCAGAAGCAAACTGATTTTCTCGGTGCTGGGGGGCCTGGCGGAAGGGGCCGCAATGTGCAGAAGAGAAGGACGAGGCTGATGATGATGGTCTGATGGTATTTCACTATGCTGTGCTATTTACTCCTTGTCCTCTTCCTCGGTCGCTGCCACATACTTTCATTTTCTCTTGTCATCCCAAGCGTTTCAGTTCGTCTTTTTTCAGCGTTGCATTTGCGTTTACTTTTGCGACGGCGCGCGCGCATTCTCTTCTCTTCTGCTCTGGTGCTCTGGCCACATTTTCCTTCAACATTCAGATACCCGTCTTTTCGTCCGCCCATTATACCCCAAGAGTATGATTTCCATTCTTTCACGCCCTACATTCTATTAATCCTCGTTTCCGGTGGTGCTGTTCCGATCGACTTGACTTGCTCTTCATCGTCATGACTGGAGCCTTTGCGGCTTGCACGGGCTGTGAAGTGGCACTTTATTGCCTACATTTTCATACCTTTTCTCCTTATGTTATATCGAATGCGAACACATGTGTAGGATACGAGGAATCGAAGTCACGGCTAGATATATGTAATATGTAGATCGTGCTGGCCCGAGTGTGTGTATGAATTGAATTGATCGCGGTTGTTTGAATGGTTCTTCTTTGCTTTCGTGACCTCACCCTGGGACAGTACATGCTGAGAGTTCTTTTTAGACAAGCTTTGCGGACTATTAACAGATCTTCGAAGGTCAGACTTGGTCTGCCTCGTATAGAAGAGTTCGGATTGAAGACGAGGTACATGCATGTCACCTCTGTACTCACACCTATATATACACCGACGTCGTGTAACCATGTCTTTACTTTCCCTGCAGGTAACATGGTGGCAAACACCATCTCCGCAGCTTGGAAATCGGCAAGTCCCGCCTCGCTAAAGCACAAACACGCTACTCGAACAGCTCAAGGGACCTTACGTACTTGGTAGCAATTCGTCATCCCGGAAGCTGTTTCTCCTTCTGCTTTTGCTTCCACTTCTACTCTTAGTCCTGTTCCAGCTCCGCCCGCTAATCCACAAACGCGCTATTCGAAGAGCCCAGGTACCCTTGATACTTGATAGCAGTACTTTATCCCAGAAGCCGTTTCTTCTTCGGCTTCTACTTCCACTTCCAATCTTAGTCCTGTTCCAGCTCCGCCCGTGCCCCATCCTCCGATACTCCACCGCCCTTCCAATCTTATTAATCGCCGCGGAGAAGGCTGTATGAAGGGAACATGCAAAGTCAAGGATCTAAAGCGAGCGAAAGAGAGGTGAGGAGAGGATGGGAAACCAGATAAATAGTTCATCTTCCTGGAATGGGATCCAACGTCTAGTTAGCGTATATAGAAGGGCCTTGATATCTCTTGAAAGGGGTGTAGATCTTGCTCTTTACAAAAGGCGATACGGAGTGTACCATGGGCTTAACGCTGTGCTAGTAGCGTGATGATTGTGCCCGTGGGAGCAGCAGCTATGTGCAAGAAGCAGTGAAAATGACTAGCAATAGAGCTGGGCAATTGTGGAAAGACAGCTGATATCTACCATACTACGCGGTCCTTCGGCGCTACGAGAATTCATCCGTGACCGCCTTCTAGCTACCCAAGGCCCATTGCCGGGAATAAAGAGAGACATGAACATCCAAAACCTCATAATCCATGCAAATGCCAACAAACAACGCGCGCTAAATGCAACACGCACCCACCACTACCACGGGTATAATAACTTCCCAACCCTCACTTCACTTTAGCACCAGTTTACTCAACAACGCCCTCAATCCCGCGGCGCCCTCTCTCCCCTGCTCACCCATCGCTCCTTCAATTTGACCAATAAGCTCTTCAGCTTTTTGCCTCAGCTCGCCAATCACTTTAGCAGAGTATTCGAAGCTGCCCTTCTCTTGAAGGTACCTGCAGGCATATCGCTTCACTTCCTCGTCCGTCGTCTTCTGCTTGAGGATGTTGTACAGGACGCGGCTCGTAGGGTCGGCGCGAATGGCGTAGATGACGGGGAAGGAGAATTTGCCCTCGGTCAAGTCCTCGCACATACCCTTTAGGGAGGCGTAACCTGAGGTTTCGGAGAGGTTGAGGTGGTCGTCAAGAATCTGGAAGAGGAGGCCGATGGTGGAGACGACAGGGGCGCAGTCACTGCCACAGCGATTAGTAAGGTGGTGGGGTGGTAGGGGTGGGATTAGAGGGGCGTACATGCTAACAGGGCTCTCCGCCTGCATTAGCTTGATGGCCAGGCGGAACAGGCCGCCCGTCTTGTTGTCCACCATCTCGAGGTAGTCGGCCTCGGTGGGGCATTGCAGGCTGTCTCGCCAATGCAGCTCCATTCCTTGTCCCCTGTGCAGGTTCAACAGCTCTTCCGTAAATATCTCGATCAACTTGGGGTTGCCCATCACCGATAGCTCCTGCAGCGCCTTGAAATAGACGTAGTTCGCGGAATTGATCGTCTGCGCGACGCCAAATATGCTATTGGCGACCGGTATGCCGCGGCGGAGGACCGAATTGTCTTCGACGTCGTCGACTCTATGCAAGCGTTAGTCTTGTCTAGGCCAGTCGGAGAATAGAGCCATCCTACAGTAGCGACGCGGTATGCAGCATGCCCACTACGCGTGTGATGACTTCCAGCCGTTCTGCTGGCACTCGCAGCCACTGGTTAAACGCCGCGATACATTGCGATCTTATATCCTTGCCAGGATGGCCGAGGAGGTATTCATATGGACCCAGCAGAATGCGCTCCTTGTCCTCGGTCCATCTGTTCCTATTGCCGTAGATGAAGTCGTCGCCGAGAGCCTTCATTGAGTCCGGCGGCGGCGGCGGCGAGGACGGGGTGTGATGTGTCTGTGGTTCCATGGCTCCAGGAAGAGATTGGCGATGCGGCGCGGAGGCACTATGATAGAGTTTTGACTTTTTGGTCGAGCTCATCCAGTCGACTTCGCTGAGCGGTCGCAGCGCAGACGTTTGATGCTTGAGGTTGGGGATGCCGTACGACGAGGTTCGGGGAGGTATCGCGTTTGGGGATTGGAAGTTGGAGGACATGGCGAGGGCGGGTTTTGCGGCGACGTGGTTGCCTGCCGGCACGGGACGGGGCACCTGCTATGAGCGAAGTAGTGTCGAATTCCGGTGACGTGCACACTATCGCATGCGCGGCGGTGGGGCGGGAATGGCGCTTCGGAGCGTATATGCGAGGTTCCTGCGGCTTATTACACGGAATGCGAGAGAGGTGCAGGCGGGCTGCTTGTTGGAGGTGGGGAAGCTCAGTGTTGGGGGGGGGCTCGGTAACAGCAACGACACGTCGACGGCGGCGGGACCGGAGGCGGAGGGCTGAGTGTGGTTAAAGTAGCTCCGGGTAGAGGGCCTCATGGTGGGCGCTTTCAGTAGTGATGGGCACACGCACTCCAGGCCGGTCGACTCTTGGATGTGGCTAGTTGCAATTGGAATGCATGTGGCAGCCGATGATGCGTTGAGCCATGGCGTTCGCTAGCCGCTCGCTTGCAGTGTGTGCACGGTGAAGACGTTGCGCTAGCCACGCCACACCTCGGATACCATACATACCTTTCCGTTGCGCTGCATGATGGACAACACCGTGTCCGGCCTGTGTTGCCAGCGGCCGTGGCACAGCATGGTTCTTCGGCGCTTCGGCGCGCCAGTCGTGCCCACTTGTGTTGTTCTAGCATCTGTTGAACAAGCCTCCAGAGCAAACCCCTCGGACGCTGGCCATTCGCAAAACAAAATGCTACATGCATCGCTCGGGTCCCGGTATGAATGAATGCATAACTGTTCTCCAGGACACTCTATCCGTGTCCAATCCCGCGATTTTGCCAGTCAGATCCTTCCCGATGCCCCGTGCGTGGACCGACCGCCTCCGACATCTACGCTGGTGGTACTGGCAACCCATTCCACCGGAAAAACCTCTCGTAGGCGCTTGGCTCGCGATTTCCATGTCACCGTGTGGCGACAAGTCGGTACTGTCTTGGGATGGCTCATGAGTCTTTGCATGATGCTTTCATCGAGATGGTCTCGCTCGAAGGATCACATATAGATGTAGGATCATTACTTCCCGACGACCGTACGGGGTAGGCACCTGTCTCTGCGGTTAATCCATATGCCCGGCTACCGTAATAGTGCTCTCTTTTGACGATCATAACTTATGCAAAAACACGGAAGTGCATTTTTCTCGTATATTACTTTATGCTTCTAAGCTGTCATGCTACCACCTACCCTCATGAGAGGAGTCGCTGAAGGCCGTTGAATACCCTAACTGCGCGCCATAACTCAACAGCCGAACTCCGTTCTGCTGAACAAAACACTGTCGCCTCACGACCGCATCCGATCCTCCCTTGCATTCAACAACTTGCGCAATTCCGGCTTGTAATCATCGTTGATTTCGCTAGGTCCCCAGCGTCCTTTGCATCTCATCTTGAAAACATCGACAGCCGCGTCAGTTCTCCCTTTTTCACGCCCTACGGTTTCAAGCCAAGGGAAGGCGTCTCGATATATCTGAACTGCGATATGCTTGGCCGTACGCCCGTAACCCAAAGATTGATGCGTATTGAAACTGACGAGGTTTGTCGCCGACATGAGTGCCGTGAAGCATGTGTGATTGTAGCTCTTGTGTCCACGACCAACGCCCCAGGCCATCAGGTGGATATGCTTGAGAAGCGCAGCTACGCGAGGACCGACATCGACGATGAAAGAGTGGAGGGCGAGTGGATTTTCGACGTAAAAGTGGTGGCTGTAGAGGAGATCGCCGGCTTCTTGGTTGATCTGTTTGCATACTGCGAGGAGTGTTGGGACAAGTGGCGCAGTTTCTTTAGCCGGTCCCCTTTGTTTCTTCGGGGTTTCCGTTGTCTTCTCCCTATCGTCGTGGCCTGAAGTGCTAGATACGTCGGCATTGCTTGAATCGTCTGCATTGCTGGAGTCGTCCGGATCGCTCGCATCATCACCATCCTTACGTAAACATTCATGGTCGCCTATCAGATCCTCCTCAGACACTCGATGTACGGTGCGACGGAATTTCTTGGTGGTAGAACGAAGGAATATTCCGGCCGGATCGGTGAGACATAGCGAGTAAATCTCGTTCCTTATTTCTGCGGGCAACTGAAAGAAAGGGAAGACCTTGCGCTTCGGAAGAGGTTTGGAAGATGCTGACTTGCGCTTCTATGTTCCTGTCAGTGATGGAAGCTGCGACTTTCTCATCCCATGTACCTTGCTGGGCGCGGACTCCATAGCGTCCTGAGTCTCGCTCTCGATATCATACTCGTCTCCTTCCAACTCTTCGACATAATCGACTTGCGCTCTCTTGCGCTTCGGGTATCTGGCTACAGCAGCAGTTGCAGGGTTCTGGAGTTGAGACATGACGAACTGGTCCTTGGAATGACTAGAAAGTTGTAGGAAATCAGAATTGTGGAAATACAATTAAGACGCGTTCGATGCGCAAACACGAAAGACACGCGCTTTCAGGTGGCTCTTATAGAGCGATGATGTGGTCAGTGTGATCAGCTGCTCGATGTGGCGAAGTCTTAGCGTAGGCAGCAATGAGGCTATGGCAGGGATGGATAAGGCAACAAGTGGCGGTGCGCTCAACGCCGGTCCTTAAGCCGTGCGCCTGACTGGACAATTGCGACAACACATGTCTCTTCGATTGAGTCGTTGGCGATGGCGTTGACTGGCGGGCGTCCTTGGGTCTGAGCCGGATCTCATCCTAATGCGCGGGGTTTTACGCGAGACAGACCAATTTGACTGTTGATAAGCGGCGTGGTGGCCGCCTCATACGAAGCTGTGTTTGCCATGTCGACGATTCGACAGTGCATGGCATGGTGGCAACGGGCAAGTAGTTGTCTGCAGCGTGGTGAACATTAGTGCCTTTCTGACCCGCCGAGGCGCTAAGCCTTGTCGGTCTCCTTCCCGCTTTGCAACCCCACCATTCCTCAACTCAACTTCTTCAATCATGCCACCAATCGAACATCTACAGTCTCTAACACTCGAGCTTCCTCCCAGCTGCATTGAGTTCTGGCCTTCCGATGAACACTATGCTGTCGTTGGCACATACAACCTCGATACCACACAAGATGGTTCACATTCGATTAGTCAGCGACGGAACGGGAGCTTGATACTTCTGCATGTCGAGAACGATAATGTGTAGGTGACTTTGTGCTGTTTTTCTCTGGAGATCAAGCGCTAGCAACACACGCTGACCACAGTTAGTGGAGTCATACAATCACTGTCTACTCCGTCCGCCATTCTGGATGTTCATTTCGGACCGACCAACATCCCATCCCAATACTTCGGCGTGGCGACTTCCACAGGGTCTTTCAGCATTTACCAGCTAAAAGACAAACGTGAAGTGCAACTAGATGAGCAGCCTACTGAGCACGTGAGCATTGAGCACATTAGGACAATCCAGTATTTCTCCGAAGACGTGCTCGTTACAGCATTCTCCTGGCATCCAAAAGGCTGGTCGATAGGGATGACGCTGTCTAGTGGGCAAATATGCCTAGGGCATATCGATTTTTCCAGCGACGTTGAATCTATTTCCACCGTTGACGTAGCGAAGCACGAGCTTGAAGCATGGACGCTTGCATTCTCAAATGACGGCTCTAGCATGTATTCAGGGGGTGACGACAGTGCCCTCCAATACATGGAGGTAGCTACGAACCATGAGTATCATCATGATTTCACCTCGGAACCGGATTATGGCTCATCGAGGGGCATGCCATGGACTGACAAGAAGGTCCATGGCGCAGGAGTTACTGCGATTCTTCCGCTCTCTTCCGATCAAGATGGAAGCCTGGTGCTTACCGGAAGCTATGACGATCACATACGGCTCATTCAGATTCCAGTAATCGGGAGACGGACTGTTCTCTCAGAGTTGAATCTTGAAGGGGGAGTTTGGCGGCTGAAACGATTGGACACTTTGTCCAAAAATGAAAGACCACCAAACGAAGGTGTCATCATCTTAGCGAGCTGCATGCATGCAGGCGCGCGAATACTAAAGCTCAGCCTGGACGAAGAAAGGAACTGGAATTTTGAAGTACTGGCAAAATTTGAGGAGCACAAGAGCATGAATTACGGAAGCGACTGTCAGTCATCGCTCGACGCCAAAGGTCAGCGCACGTTCATCACCACGAGCTTTTACGATCGGCTCCTCTGCCTTTGGAGGTATTGAGTAGCTCTCATCGGAAACCATCTCCCTGTTTTGGAGTGCTCACATAACCGCGCAATAACCTCCACCGCCACCACCGAAATCACCGCTAACGTCGCCGCGGCTGCCAGTTCCGCTAGTCCCATTCGTCCCGGCACCAATTCCACCGACAAAGATAGGGTATAGCCTCCTAACACTAGTTATTTTCTCCTCGTCGAATTTGTTATACCACTCTCCATTCTTTTAATTGTCTCAATATCGCTCTCGCGCCGCTGTCCGACTCTAACAGCAGAAGCATCTATGGTACCAAAATACAGCAGCAAGATCAAGAAAACCGCAACGCCAAAGCAGATAGCTATATCTATATTGGCGCGCGGGCTAGCAGGCTTGCAAAGGGAGAAATTCGCATCGGCGCATGTTCGTTCGACGAGATGGGTGGAATGTGATGCGGGCATGGACGAAAAGTGGTCCTAGTATGGGTGCCATCGGCAGTGGGCCGTGGAAATTAAGGCATGACACGAGCGAAATGCTCGAACGAGGTGCGTGTAGGCCTAAGAAGAAGTTGGTACACGGCGATACAACGATCGCACGAATGGGATACTGCAAGGCAACGGAGACTTGATGCAGCGGACAC
>Ga0247740_1001089_pt1 | contig 11909 bp, 7 predicted proteins | sample UWRJL148409B2_FD_180942 | JGI IMG/M metagenome (GOLD analysis project Ga0247740, IMG submission 180942) | Plant litter microbial communities from Arlington Agricultural Research Station in Wisconsin, United States - UWRJ-L148-409B-2 | ecosystem: Environmental > Terrestrial > Plant litter >...
AGATGACAAAGCCGCAACACTTTTACAAACATCTGATCAGGAATTGTTAGTGAGTTTGCCGAAAGGTAGACATAACATCAGTATGAAAGCAGATCTTCAGGGGCGTGATGCACTTAATTTAAATTTTCCTGTGCAATTACATAATGTAATTTCATCGACCAGCGGCTGGGAAATAAGCGGAGTTCCTACAAAAGAACAAGCGAGCCAGTCCCTACAGTTGCAACGTGTTGAGCAAGATAAAAATGCGACCAAAGCTGAACATTTGCGCGCGGATCCAATTCCACCTTTCGTAATTGTTAAACGCGAATTAAATTTAGGATTGGAGTGGACACTCACCACAACCGTAACCCGCGTTGCTCCCGAGGTTGGCGCTATTAATATTGAGATACCCTCCATCGCCGGTGAATCGCCACTATCAACTCAACTGACCTCAGCAGGGAAAATTTCTGTACATCTTGAAGCGAACCAAAGTGAGTTCGAATGGAATTCAAGCATTAAACAAATCACTCCGTTGCAATTAACCGCAGCGCAAAATGTTTCCTGGGCGGAAATATGGAGCTTGGTTGTATCACCTATTTGGCACGCTGAGACAAAGGGCATTGCGCCAGTGCAAATGGACAAACACCAATACTTGCCGATCTGGCAGCCATGGCCTGGTGAATCGCTCACGATTGATTTGGTTAAACCCAAGGCGACAAAAGGTAGTTACGTTACCATCGACCAAGCCAATATAATTTATCAACCCGGTAATCGCAGCAGTTTGAGCAAATTAATTTTTAATATTCGGACCAATCAAGGTGGTCAGTACTCGTTTAAATTGCCGCAAGGTACTCAATTGGTAAAAATCGAAATCGATGGAAAGGAACAAACTATTTCCACAACGAGCGATATGTTAAAAATTCCTTTACACCCCGGATCACAAGCAATTTCCTTGCAATGGAAATCAGAAAAAGGATTAGGGTTTATCACGCGCTCTCCAGCATTTTCTCTCGAACAAGGCAGCAGTAATCAAACGATAAACATAGCACTACCGGATAATCGCTGGCCATTGTTAGCTGGCGGGCCGTTAATGGGCCCAAGCATTTTATTGTGGGGAATGTTACTGGTCGTTAGCCTTGTCGGTTACGCATTGGGTCGCAGCAATGTAACGCCACTAAAATCCCACGAGTGGATTTTATTAGGCTTGGGAATTTGCACCTTAAACTTTACTGCTTTTGTATTAGTAGCCTTGTGGCTTATTGCGCTCAATCAACGCGGAAAACTAACGCAAATTTCAACCGCACTAAAATTTAAATTTTTGCAATTTGGGTTATTTGTATTATCGCTAGTGGCTCTCAGCGTATTGCTAGCGACATTACCTCAAGGACTTCTCAGCACACCCGATATGCATGTAATGGGTAACGACTCTTATCAGAATAATTTTAAATGGTATCAGGATTACAGCGATTTAAATTTCCCACAAGCATGGATTTTTTCATTACCTTTATGGTGTTACAAAGTCGTGATGCTCGCTTGGTCACTATGGCTCGCCGCGTCTTTATTAAGATGGATTCGCTGGGGCTGGCAGCAGCTGAGCCAGCATGGATTATGGTATGCAGACGAATCAATTGTTTTACATCCTAAAATATCAGCTGAAAAAAACAAAACAGCTACAGAAACGAAAGAAGCAGAATACAGAATGGCTGATGAAAATACGAATGAAGTTAAACCTGATACTAACTAATGCACTCCTTTGCAATCTACATACCGTGCGTTCTGAGCTTGCAGAAGGGCAGACAAACCCCTCGATTGCTTCGAGCTCAGGGCGAACGGAATATTACCTACTATAAATAATAAGAAACGATAAGAAACACTTAACGCCAAATAAAAAAATCCCCGGTTGTAGAACAACCGGGGATTTTTTAACTCATCACTAAAACATTAAAAATTCCAATCAGCTTGAAACCAAAATTTTTCTGTATCTGATACTAATGATTGAGTGCCGATTTTTTGCACCCAATCACCATTATCAAATTTTGCATACTTAGCCAGGTAAACAACCGCACCAATTTTTTTGCTTGCACTCAAATTCCATTCGGAACCCAAGTCGATAATTTTTCCTAAAGTTGGTCCTGCAGCTAAACTTTTTTCGTCCGCTTCGTACTTATGATAAGCGGCAATAAATTGAACGCCTGCAAGAGTTGTCGTTAAACTTGCGTAAGCATCTTTAATTCCCTCTTTAGGTGTCGCGAGAAAACGATCTGCCCAACCATTAAATGCGTGCAATGTTGCAAAGGGTGTTGCAAAGCCTTTATTACCTTCATCCGACCCCAAAATTTCGTAACCAATTAAAGGAACAAAGCGACCCAGGGTCGTGCTTGCCTCTATCAACGCATATTTAGCTTTGTATTCCAATGGATTGTTGCCAGCGCCTTTTTGCTGCGCGTACTCCAAGGTGTACATAAATGCCGGATTCGCTGTGCTACTCCAACGCACGCCATAAGTATCACTGGAAATAGCGGCCGCTTTATTTGCCGCCGCACCGACGCCCACCAAAGTTGGGTCGTCTACATTGTCAATTAAATAGGCATAGCCTGTTAATTTTCCTGCTTCAAAACCGGTGTAGCTAATATTAAATAAATTGGTGTCTTGTTTGTAATCGCCTTGAACGGGAATAGAATTTCCAAAAACGCGATTCACATTGGTAATGTGTGCTGCAAAAATATTTGTGTAGCGAATTGATTTATTTGTGAATGAGATACCGTCATACGTCTGCTCGTTCTGGCGCCAGCCTACGTTGCCGATAAAGCGCGAGTTGTCCAATACAATACGTTGACGGCCATATTTTATTTGATTATTAAATGTGGAGTAGGAAATTACCGCCTGATTTAAATCCGTTCCTTCCGGATCAAAAATTGGTGCAGCTTTTTTCCCATTTATTAAGATTGGATCTGCTGCCCAGGTTGCATAATCTATTTCATGATCAATTGCGGTAACATTATCCATTTCAGCGGTTAATGCAAAACCATTCCATACACCGGATTGATAACTTAAACGTGACCGCAATGTAAATGCATCTGCATCTTCATAACCATCCCAACTTACATTTTCATAACGTGTGCGAAAATTTAACTTGATAGTGCTGCCGGTTTGCAAACCTTCTGTTAGTGTTTGTGCAGCTTGAGCGCTTTGTATAGAAATAAATAGTACAGAAATAAATTGTGCAGAAACAAATAATGAACTTGCAGCTGCGCAAAGAACACGAGCGGTATATTTTTTCATAGAGCCTTCCCAAAGTTAGCGTTAGTGATGGTCACACTTGCCTATTTTTTTGCGATATGAAAAATTTCATCGCACTTTTATCTAATTTTTTAATTTAGATTTTAGGGCACCAGTGATTTCCACTTTTGCATTTTAGCAAGCGCTATGCCAAACGAAATGTCGCTTAAAATATTCACATATTTTTCATGCAAATCAACCGGTTATGATTTTTAATTTTTATGACATTAGTTTTTGTCATAATTTGGTAATGCACACAGTTGGTGATGATTCAAAAAACCCCGCGCCAAAAATTTACATTTGTAAAAAATATTGTGCGCTAAATAATCACAAAAATTTGCACGCTATTTTAGATGGATGCCCCATCTACAAGCATTGTAAGTTTTTTCTAGCCGGTTCAGTGATTGAGCTGATCAAATTACTTACGAAAAAATCAATGCACCCGCTTGGGACATATAAATGTTTAATCATGTTCTGAAATAGAAAGCGCGTTATCTAATTGCACCATCAAATTTTTTACATAAAAAAAGCGAGCCTGAGAGGGCTCGCTTTTTCACTTCGTATTACATAACAACAAACAGTTTTATCAGCTACTCGTTGAATTATTCGAATATTTAATCATCAATTGACGCGGATGCTACCGTTTTCACCCGCATTTTTTTCTATACGCACATTGGAGAAAACTAAATCGAGTTCACTATCTGAAACCAAAGAAAAAGGCTCCAGCACTAACTCAAACAATTCTTCCTGAGTACGCTTTAAACCAAAGTCGGTGCTCATATCTGGAAATAAGACTAAATCGACTTTAATTGTCTTCCAACCTTTATTAGCAATGGACGTAAACTGTGTAGTGAGATCAACTTCGGTACAGCATGAAGGACCGCAGCCTACACGAGCCCTTACTTTACCTTTAGGCGCAGCGTCAATTTTTACATCAAAGATTAACGCTGAGTTGGAGTGCAAATAATCGCTTAATACTTGGCGAGTCAATGCGGACAATGCAACCAAGCCCTCACCACTACCATTCCATTGCGCACGGCGAGCATCTTCTTGTACATCGCGATCTACTGTCGTTACTGTTAAAGAAGAAACGGTTGCAATGTTTCCTTTCAACTCTGCGCGATCATTATTTTTACCTTCCAAAATAATAGTGAAAGGATTCATTGGGCGGCGTTTGAACAATTCCAATACATCAGTAGTTGCCTGATGTTGAATGCCCTCTTCCGACAAATTATCACTGAAGTCATCTTTGTCGGAATAGCTCAGACCAAAACCGTATGGATAAAGTGGATCGTAATCCTCGCCACCCAGATTTTGTGGGGCTTGGTCAGGACGCCTGGGCCAAGAGAAAGTTAAACGGCCGGTAGTATCGAATCTTCTTTTTCCTTCCGGAGTTTTGAAAATAACATCTGCAATACCTGCACCTTCAGTGCCTGGCTGCCAAATAACAGCAAAAGCGTCTGACGCATTTAATTCACGATTCACCCACAATGGGCGACCCGTAATAAATAAAGCTACAACAGGAATGTTGTCCGCTTTAAATTTACGAAGTAGTTCAAGATCTTTTGTATCGCCGGATTTGTACAACAGGTTTTGCACATCGCCTTGCATTTCCGCGTAGGGATCTTCACCGAAAATCACAATTGCAACATCGGGTTTTTGTTGATAATCGCCTTCGGGGCTGAGAGTAATTTTTCCATCTGCTGCTTTAACAGCCGCTTCGAGGCCAGACCATAAGGTTGTAGCGCCCGGGAAATCGGCCATGGTATTGCCAGTGCCTTGCCAGTTTACAGACCAGCCACCGGTTTGCTTGCTGATGTTATCTGCACCGTCACCTGCAACCAGAATGTTTGCTGATGGCGATAGCGGCAAAAGATTATTTTTATTTTTTAATAACACGATCGATTCTCTTACTGCCTGACGCGCGACTTCGCGATGCGCCGGTGCACCAAGCAATTCATCTTTACCAGACAAAGGACGAGTAGATGGTAAACCTTTATTCCATAAATCAGCGCGAAGTTTAACGCGCAAAACACGTCGCACGGCATCATCCGCACGTTGCGTTGGAATCACACCGGATTTAATTTGCTCAACGGTATTTTTATAAAGTGTTTTCCAATCCGGGTCTGGCACCATGAAAATATCCAGGCCCGCATTGATGGCCGCAGGGCAATCCAGAACTGTACAACCGGCAACAAAACCGTGACCGTTCCAATCGCCTACAACGAGACCGTCGAAACCTAATTTATCTTTAAGTACATCGGTCAATAAATATTTATGACCATGCATGTGTTCGCCGTGCCAGCAATTGAACGATGCCATTACTGATTGCACGCCCGCTTCAATTGCACTGAAATAACCGGCAGCGTGGATATCGCGTAATTCTTTTTCACTGATTACACTATTGCCGCGATCAATACCGTTCAGCGTTCCGCCGTCTGCAATAAAATGTTTTGCTGTTGAAATTACGCGGGTCTTGGAGAGGAAATCGTCGGTGTTCGCAACACCTTGCAAACCTTCAACCATTTTGCCCGCGTATTTGCGAACAAGTTCTGGGTGCTCTGAATAGGATTCGTAAGTACGCCCCCAACGATCATCGCGCGCGACAGCAACGGTTGGTGAGAAGTCCCAATCCAAACCCGTTACTGCAATTTCGGTTGCCGTAATTTCACCGATACGACGAATCAACTCTGCATTATTAGTTGCGCCCAATCCGATGTTGTGAGGAAAAAGCGTAGCGCCTACGATGTTACCAACACCGTGAACAGCATCGGTTCCCCACATGATCGGAATAGCAACGTTGCCATCGCTATCGTCCATTGACGCAGCGTAGTAAGCGTCTGCGATCGCAAGCCAATCAGCAGCTTTGGAATAACGATTTCCGTTCGGAACTGAACCACCACCATTCAGCACTGAGCCAATGTGATAATCCTTAACGTCCTGTGCCGTTAAATGACGAATTTCGGGCTGAATCATTTGCCCCACTTTTTCTTCCACACTCATGTGAGCCATGAGCTCATCGATTTTCTGTTCGATGACGGAATCTTTTTTTACTGCGTGAGAGAGCGTGGGCCACAGCACTTTTGTTAACCTCCAAATCATTAATTACAAATACGGTAAAGCAACGCTTCAACTTTGATCAACCTTGATCAAAAGCCTAATGCGCAAGCTCGTTTTTAGTAAACCACTAAAGAGTTTGAGTGCTTCGAAAAAGCACCTGAATGAACTGATCGTCAAAGCGGTAAAAAGAACAAAGAAATTAGAGTATTTTCATTATTATGTTATGGATATAGTCTTTTTGACTCACAGAGAATCAACCTGGACACATCCTATAAAATTATTGTTAACTCGAACTTTTATTCATCAACAACTTGAACCACTACTTCACTAAACGGGACTAAAAGTGTGCCCTATTTGGTTAGTCAAGCTACCGTTTATTGACAGCGCTGTCAACGATCCATAGACTTCCATGTGTTGGAAAATAGGTCATAATCACACCCCGAATAGTGGTTATGAGTATTACTTCCTCAATAATCCTCCTTCCACACTCTTACCACCTCCAACTACTACTTATATCTACAAACGATGCACAGAGGAAAAAACGCATGGGCTTACTATTGGTCGCAGATATCGGCGGCACCAACGCTCGCTTCGGCTTGGTTGAGCAGGTCGAAAATACCCGCAAACCGACTTACACCACCAGTCAGCAAATTACGCTGCAATGCGCCAATTACCGCGATATGGCCAGCATGGTTAGAGCCTGTTGTGATGAATTTAAAATTGAAATTCCAAAGTTCGCATGTCTTGCGATCGCAGGCCCGATTGAACAAGGTGCAGCCAGAATTACCAATTTAAATTGGGAATTTAAGATCAGTGAGTTGCGCGATCAACTCGGTATGAAAACGCTGCATGTAATCAATGATTTTGCTGCCTTAGCCTATGCGGTGCCTTTCCTGTCTGAACAGGAAACCAAAGTGCTTTATGCAGCCGATTCAAATCCGAAAGCTCCAATAGTAGTTATGGGCCCGGGCACAGGTTTTGGAATGGCGCTTTTGGTTCCGGAAGAAGACGGGAGCTGGGAAATTATTCCTACCGAAGGCGGTCACGCGAGCTTCGCGCCTACCAATGAAAAAGAGTTGGCGATTAAATCTTTTTTATTGAAACAACAAGCTCACGTCTCTGTTGAAAATATTTTGTCCGGCGCTGGCCTGGTAAATTTATATCGGGCTTTAGCGCACATCGCCGGTGTTGAAGCAAAACCTTATACCCCTGCTGATGTAAGTAACAAAGGTTTGGCAAACGAAGATGCAATTTGTCGCGAAGCGGTAGTTACGTTTTGCAATACCCTAGGCGCAGTTGCAGGCGATAAAGCTGTTTCAACCGGCGCGCGCGGCGGCGTAGTAATTGGTGGCGGTATTACACCGAAACTAATGAGCATTTTGAGTGAAACAGATTTTGAAGAACGCTATAAAAATAAAGGCCCGATGAAAGGTTACGTTAGCGATATTTCAATTAAAGTTATCGTGAATGATAAAGCAGCTCTGGTTGGTTCAGCGGCTTGGTTAATTCACAAAACTCCCGAGCTAAAACCTGTACAATAAAAAAATCGCCGTAATAAAATGTTTATTACGGCGATTTTATTTCAAAACTTATCTTAAAAATTACTCAAAAAAATACTTAAACTTTTTTCGGTGCTTTACCAGTGGATTCCCGCATAATAATACTTGAACTCAGCATGCTGGCAGGCAGCTGCACATCTTTTCCCCGCAATTGTTTTATTAAAAGTTCGGTGGCCTTTTTTGCCATGGGTTGAATCGGTTGACGCACTGTAGTCAATGCGGGCCAAATTTGATGCGCAACTGGCGTATCGTCAAAACCGGCTACGGAAAGCTCTTTTGGAATTTGAATACCGAGCTGGTGCGCAACCATCATCACGCCTGCAGCCATATCATCATTTGCCGCAAAAATTGCAGTGGGTCGCGATTTTCTTTGCAATAAATTGCGCGCACAAATTTCCCCAGACTCAAATGAATTTAGACCGTGCTCAACTAAATCACTAGCGATTGAAATATCATTTTCAATCAGTGCGGCTTTGTATCCATCGAAGCGTAAAGTTACTGCGCGGTGATCGGGGTGACCACAAATAAAACCTATGCGCGTATGACCAAGCGCGATCAACTTGCAGGTCATATCATAAGATGCTTCCTGATCGTTAGTTTCAACGTAAGGCGAGAGACCTTTGCTCTCTGTAGGCGCTACTCGCACAAAGGGAATTGACATGCGTTTTAATGCGTACATTAAAACCATATTGTCCGATATCGGCGGCGTAAGCATTACGCCATCGATTCGCTTATCGCGAATCAGATTTACAATTTCTTCAGTAATGTTCGGATCTTGATGGTTGCATGGGTGAACCAAAAGTTCATAACCTTGCGGGCGACAAACATCAAGAACACCCTCTTGAATATCCAACACATAATGCGCAGAAGGGATTCCGTACAATAGACCCAGCAGATAAGAACGATTGCCCGCCAGACTTCGCGCCGACATATTTGGACGATAATCCAACTCAGCGACTGCAGCAGTAACTTTTTCACGCGTCGCGGGGCGAACATTTGGTTCGTTGTTCATGACCCGCGAGACAGTTTTCATTGAAACGCCGGCAAGTGCAGCTACATCGTCAATCGTTGCCTTAGCCACGACACACCACCTGTTATTATTGAAATTTAAGAAGCGTTATAGGTGTTACCTTAACAAATTCCTCTATTACAATCCTAAAATTTTCTTAACAAAGGGAATCGTAAGTTTACGTTGTTCGGCAAGGGACGCGTGATCGAGACGATTAAATTGCAAAAACAACTCATTCATATCACGTGGTAAGCGCTGGATAATAAAAGCGGCGACTTCATCACTTAATTCCAAACCGCGCGCGCGCGCGCGAAATTGCAACGCAGCCTGCTTCTGTTCATCGTCCAACGTGTGCACATGAAAAACTGTGCCCCATTGAAAGCGCGATTTCAAATCCGGTAATGTGACTGGCAATTCTTGCGGGCCATGTACCGCGGCCACCAATAATAATTTCCCGGCATCACGCAGGCGATTAAATAAATTGAACAGCGCCAGTTCCCATTCGGGGCGATTGATAACTTCGTCGAGAGCGTCTAACACCACAAAATCTAACTCTTCCAGACCGTTAAATAATTCGTCCGGCGCGTAGCCAGCCAATTCGCGTAACGGAAGATATTGAAAAGTTTTTCCCAGCGTTTGCGCATAGTGGCAAGCGCCCTGTAATAAATGGGTTAAGCCGCAACCTGGCGCGCCCCATAAAAAAATAAAAGGTTCATTGGCGCGTTCGATTTGCGCTTGCAATGCCATGAGAATTTGTGCATTAGGGGTCGCGAGAGGCGCATAGAAATTTTCAAACGTGGCGTCATCATTCAGGCTGACGCCCAGTGAAAGCTGTTGCGGATTCATCGTTTATAACCTATCAATTTTGCCAGCGAAAACTTAGTACATGCTGCGCATCGCTGTTTACCAACTCCAATCTATTACCTGCAGCTAAGGTCGTCTTCAGGAGTTGCTCGTCACCATCTAAAAGCAGATTAAATTGCAAAACATTTTTTTCAACACTCACTAAATTTATACTGCGAACCACACCAACCGTTTTCAAATAAAGTTGTACTTGTTTAAACGCGGTAAAATCTTGAACGTCGACCACATACAAAGTCACTCCTTGCGCAGTGCTAACATTCGCAGCAATAAGCTGTGCTTTTTGTAGTAAGGTTTGTATAGCCTGCGGCGAATAATTTAAGACGATAGTCTTTTCAGCGCTATAACTAAATTTGGTAAGGTAATTAGGAGCATCATTAATAGCCTCGCGCACCAGTGGATGTTGCAGCGCAGCAGAATCACCCAATACACGTGTAATCACTTCTCCCAAATTAGCTTTGGCTGCCGCCACACGTTCACTTTCAGATTGATTAGCCACTTGAGCTTCCACGCGATACACATCTGCAGATGTCTGCGCCCATGCGCTCGTCATTAATAAACTTAAAGCGACTACTAACACTTTGATCACAACTAACTCCTGACATTCAGGTTGCAAGGCTTTGATAGATTGGACGACATTGTAACAGGCTGCCGATATATCTTGAGGGAAAAGTCTCCGCACGAATGGCGAATATAAACCAGGCCAACGGAAAATAGGTGTAAGCAACTCAATTTTTTGTACAATGCGCGCACTTATGATTTAACCCCTAATAAAGATAAAACCATGATCACGACAAAACACAATGTTATTAACGTCACCATCCTTGTGGCCGCGCTTGGCTACTTCGTGGACATCTACGATCTGCTCCTGTTTTTGATTGTCGGTAAAAAAAGCTTGGTTGAGCTTTATCCCGAATGGGCAGATCAACCCATTCTCCTCGAAAAGTTTCAACATCTTTTGGACTTGCAAATGCTGGGCATGCTGATTGGCGGTGTACTTTGGGGAATTATCGGCGATAAGAAAGGCCGGCTGGCAGTTCTTTTTGGCAGCATTATTCTCTACTCCGTCGCTAATCTGTTAAACGCCTTTGTCACCAATATGACCAGCTATGAAATATTGCGCTTTGTCGCAGGCGTGGGATTGGCAGGGGAATTAGGTGCAGGTATTACCCTTGTGACGGAATTAATGCACAAGGACAAACGCGGTATCGGCACTATGATTGTTGCATCCGTAGGTGTGGCAGGCGCAGTGGTCGCTGGCCTCATCTCACAATATGTTAGTTGGCAGAACTGTTACATCATTGGCGGGCTGTTGGGGATCGTTCTGTTGTTTTTACGCCTTGGCCTGTTTGAAAGTAACATGTTTGCTAAAGCGCACGGCTTGGACATACCACAAGGTAACTTCTTTATGATGTTTACCAGCGGCGAGCGTTTTGCGCGTCTGCTTGTTTGCATATTGGTTGGCCTGCCGCTTTGGTTTGTAGTTGGTTTGTTAGTCGCCAGAGCCCCGGAAATCGGCAAAATTTTGCACGTTCAAGGAACAATTCAACAAAGCTATTGCATCATGGGCGCTTACGCAGGATTAGTGCTGGGCGATTTTGCGTGTGGCGGTTTAAGCCAACTCTTGCGGAGCCGTAAGAAAGCATTACTGATTTTTTACAGCCTGTGCACGCTCATGATGATCACTTATTTAAACCTGGAGTCCGTTACTAACACGACTTTCTATATTGCTATTGTGTTACTGGGTTTTTCGGTGGGTTTCTGGGCGGTGTTTATCACCAATGCTTCAGAACAATTTGGTACCAACCTGCGTGCAACGGCTGCCACAAGTGTTCCCAACTTTGTTCGCGGCTCCCTGGTGCCACTTGCGTGGTGCTTTACCCAAGTATTGAACTTTAACCAAGGCGACGTGATTAAAAGTTTCTACTACGTTGGCGGCGGCGTAATGCTGATCACGTTCATCGCACTCTATTTCAACAAAGAAACGTTTGGCCGCGATTTGGATTTTTACGAACGTTAATTTTGTCAATTGTTACGCCATTGAAGTCGAGATATCGCTGTCACCTCAATGGCTAATTAATTCCCCAAAGTATCAACTGCAATACTCTTCGCACCAAAATTACTCACGCAAAAATCATATCGCAAAGTGTTCTACTCCTCTA
>Ga0247740_1001090_pt1 | contig 11909 bp, 12 predicted proteins | sample UWRJL148409B2_FD_180942 | JGI IMG/M metagenome (GOLD analysis project Ga0247740, IMG submission 180942) | Plant litter microbial communities from Arlington Agricultural Research Station in Wisconsin, United States - UWRJ-L148-409B-2 | ecosystem: Environmental > Terrestrial > Plant litter >...
ACGGCGGCGGCGACGGACGGTGCCGCCTTGCTAGAGGTTTTTTTCGCCGGAGTGGGTGCAGGTGCGGACGCGGCCTTCTTGGCGGGCGCCTTTTGGGCGGGCGCGGGCGCCTTCTTCGGCGCCGCCGCGGTAGCCTTCTTGCTCGCGGGTGCAGCCTTCGCGGGTGCAGCCTTCGCGGGTGCAGCCTTCGCGGGTGCAGCCTTCGCGGGTGCAGCCTTCGCGGGTGCAGCCTTCGCGGGTGACTTCTTGGCCACCTTCTTTTCGGAAACCGGCGCAGGCTCGTCCACGGGGGCTTCTTTGCCTGCCCACACACCGAGCGCCGCACCCTGCGGATCTGCGAAGATGCCAATCGACCCCATGTCCCCGATCTCCAGATAGTCGAGCATGGCTTTGCCCCCCGCCTTCACGACTTTGGCCATGGTTGCCTTCACGTCGTCGACTTGAACGTACGGCAGCCAAGCCGGCACTTGTTCTGCCGCTTGCTTCTTCTGTATCCCCCCGCCCACTCCGCCGCTGACGTCGATCATCGTGTAGGACATGGCGGGCAGGTCGTCGAGCTTCCAGGCAAAGACCGCGGCGTAGAACTTCTTGGCCTTCTTGACATCATCCGTACTGAGCTCGACGTGGGCGAATGGATTGGGCATGTGTACTCCTTGGTTTCCGCGGGAAATAGTGGAAACCCCGCGCGCTCGGAGCAATCTCTCATGAGCCGAATGCCCGGGCAAGATGGCGCTCCAGCCCGCGAGCGCGAGGCACCCCTACTCAGCGCGTTGCTCCTTGGCTCAGAAAGTGAACCCTGCGTTTCGGCCGCAGAGGGTGCCGGAAATTCGGCTCCCCTGTTGAGCGACCGCAAGCACACAGTCGACGGCCTCGTAGTCGACGGGCGGGTCGTACACGGTGCCCGATATGCGGATGGACTCGCTACCCATCAACAGCGCCGTGGTCGATGACGGCTGTACGGCAAGTGTGCCTTGCTGCTTCACGCGGCCACTCAGAATCAGATTGTAGTTGTGCTCCGCGGTGGCGCTCGGAGGCACCGAGTAAGCGCACTCTTCGAACTCGTACTCGAGCTCCACGAACGACGAGCCTTGAATCGCGTTCGACGTGGCATTGCCGAATAGCCGAACTCGCCCCCCTTGCGATCCGTCCGACGAACGGCACGGTGTCGACCCGTCTTGGGCGCCGACTGGCTTGCCCTGGATCAGCACGTTGTAGGCAAGCTTCATCGTTTCACGCACGCCTCGCAGGGCGACTCCATCTCGACAAGCCTGATCGCATGGCGGCGGAGCATCCGGCAAGGCGCCGGCCCCGCAACCACACAGCAAGAGCACGGCCCACGAGAGCGCGAGCCAGCGTCGAACACTCGACATGATCAAAATCCTCCCTCGATGCCGAGACTGGGAATGGTGATAGGACCGATGGTGCGAGTCTCGCAACCGTTCAACGTGCAGGTGGTCGACACGGCTTCCTTGCTCAAGGTCGCATTCATCCATTCTGCTATGAACGAGAGGTAGGCGCGCGGGCCCAATTGCCAGCGCTTCTCCAAACGCAGATCAACCTTGAAAAATGGCGGTAAACGCGTAGCAGTGGGATCGGTAGGATCGTAGGCTTTGGGCAGCCCGGTGTAGAACGTCACGCGCGTACCGGCGCGCCAATTGCGCCCCAGGTTGTACGCCAGCGCGCCATTGAACACGTGCGTGCGGTCGAACGTAGCAATGAATTTGCTGTCGCCGAAGGAGCGCATCGAACGCGACAGAGTGTACGACAGGAAGCCACCCACGCGGCTGGTCAGACGCCGCTTGAGAAATAGCTCGAGCCCATACGACTCGCCGTTCGTGCGCGCGGCAAGCGCATTGGCGGCGGTCGTCGTGCCGCCACTCTCCGCGCCTTGACCGCCTCCCCCACTCCGGTCACCGCCCACGGTGCCTACCGGAAAACGCGGCGTGCCACAGGCTCCGGAGCGCCCAGAGGTCGGATCGGCTCCTCGATCGCCCGCTAGGCTATCGCCGGGGAAGGTGCCCGGGACGCACCCGGCGACTTCACGTTGCGTCGCGCCGATCGGATCGCTCATGTTGAAAAACCCGTTGTGAAACACGGTCGCGGTGAAGTTGGTGGCGTCGCCTAGGTCGTAGTCGATGCCTGCGCTTTGCTGCACGGCCAGCTGTAGGCCACCGCGCAGCCCGCCCGGCTGAAAACCAGGCAAAGGCACGACGAAAGCGGGCGGCTGGTGGGCCAAGCCGAAGGTCGACAGCAAGCTCAGACGCGGGGTTACCTCGAGCCGCGTCGAGAATCGCGGGTCCACTCCGACCGCCGACTGCCCCTGTGAGGAGAAATAGTCGAAGCGCAATCCGGGAATGATTTGAAAGCGCCGGCTCAGGCTGAGCACGACATCCGCGCGAATGCCGCTGGCCAGGTCGGTGCGCGTGGGGAACAGACTCGTGGCTCGGACCGCCGCCGGCCCGAGTTCCGTCGTGTTGATTTGTACGTCGTAGGTGTCGAGCGCGACATCCGAACCGAAGCGCAAGTAAGCGTCCGGGGTCAGACGCAAGCTGACCTCCGAACGTGCTCCGAGCGAACGATCACGCACGTAGCGGTCGTCGGGCAATTGCGAGCGCTCAATCCCGGTGGTGACCGCCAAGCGCAACTTTCCGTCCCGCGGCAGCGTGCGATCGTAGCGCGCGTCCACGCGGTGAAACTCAGTGCCAAAGAGCGTGAGGACGCGCGTCGGCGTGCGCTCGCCCAGGAAGTCGTACGAGCCGAAAGAGAACACGCTCACGGTGTCTTTGGGGGTCAGCGCGTAGCTGGCGCGCGCCTGATAGTCCCAGTAGTCGAGCTTGCTCGTAGAGGACAAAAGCGAGAGTAAACCCGCAGTAAACGAGTAGCGACCCGCCAAGAGCAGCTGACCGCGGTGCTCGGCGAAAGGCGCCTCGACCAGCGCGCCAGCGTCGAAGAAGCGCAGGTTGTACTCGCCGCGCAGGTCGCTCGCGGGGGGAGTCGTCTCGCCCGAGACGATGCCACCGCTGAAACGGCCATAGCGTGCTGGGTAACCTCCGGGATACAGGTCTACGCGATCGATGAGTCCGGGGTGCACGACCGACGGACCGACACCGATGTGAAAGAGCAACGGCACGCGGATCCCGTCCAAGAAGTAGCCCACGTTGCCGGGCGGCGCGCCACGCACGAAGAAGAACGGCAGACCAGAGATGATCGGCGTAACGCCAGGCATGACCTCGATCGCCCGAAATGGATCGCCAAAGGTACCAGGGATCTGCCGCACCTCCGCGCGGGACAACGACGCGGTGCGGGATGGTTCCATCTTCAGCCCGCGCACTTCGATCTCCACCGCACGCGCTGGACGTCTCACGGCCAGTGGCGAGGGGCTCGGTGTCGTATTCTCGTTGCCCTCCGCCTCGGGCACTTCGGGGGCGGGCGGGTGAAACTCGACTTGAACACGAATGCGCGCGCGCACGGCCTCGCCGCGGCGGAGGGCCGGGTGAAAGCGCCAAGCTCGAGCGGCCACCACCGCCTGGCTCGAAAATGGCTCCTCCGTCGTATTGGCCGCCGCAGCGCTGACCGAGCCGTCCGCCTCGACCGTCAAAGTCAGGACGACCAGTGCGTCACCGCTACCTTGCTCGGGATAGGCTGCGGTCAACTCCGATATCGGCCTCGGCGGGACGACCTCGCGCTCCGCGGGCGCGGTCATGGGTGCTTGCGCGGACAAGGGTGCCTGCGCGGCGGCGGTCATTGGCGTGAAGCCCAGCGCGAGACCGGCCCAGAGCGAGAGCGACGCCCGGGGCGCACGAACCGGGGCGCGACGTGCGGACATTCAGTCCCTACGAAACTACCACCGGGCGCGAGTCATCGACACAGGATTGCGGACATCGGCTCCGCGCAGCGCCGCTCGTTATCTCCGAGCGACGCCACGCGAAGACAATTTTGCCACTCAGCGGCTGACGAAGGCCAAGAGCGCGAGCAGCGCTACCGGCAGGAGCAACCACAGCATGGACGGCGCCGGGTGAGTCTTGGGCGCGGTCGACTTGTCGGGAGAGTCGACATTGGATTTGGACGCGTCGAGATCATTGCTGGACATAAATGAATTCCATTCCGCCTTGATGAGGCAGACAAAAGGGCCAATCAACCAGGGTGTTCGTGCGAACTCAGGCCCTGGGAGGCTCTTCGGAATTCATCCGCGGGATACGCCGCTTGCTATGGAAATGACTGAAGGCTGCGAGCGCGCCGCTGCGCCGAGGTGCGCTGAAGAAACTGTCGCGGACGACCCGCGGCCAGGTCACGAGCGGCACGCTGAACAGCGGTACACGCGCGAAGGTCGGTGCAGCCGCAACTCGCGCCGCGGGGTCGGCGCGCACGGCGTGGCTCTCGATGCTCTGCGTGCGCTCGGCCACGAGCCTGACGACCGAGGAGCTCGGGCGCACCACCGGCGTCAGTACCCGCTGTTGGGCGGCGAGGCCGAGGAGCGAAACCATGAGCGCGAACAGACGCAGCCAGTGCGCCCGTCGGGCGACCGCACTCAATGCGGGGGTTGTGCTCGAAACGCTCATCGCGGGTGAGCGAGATACGAAGCACATCCGCCCCCGCCGCGCAAACGACTCGCCTTTTCCGCATGCTGGCATTGCCCCGAGCAGAGCGGCTACGCTCGGGCCATGACCGGTGCCAGCGAAGCACGCCGCGGACTGATGCTGATCGGCGCACTGAAGTTGCTCAAGTCGGCTGCGCTGTTCGTCGTCGGTGCGTCGCTTTTGTCGCTACTGCACCGGGACGCAGCGGACGCCGTGCGGCATTGGGTCGAATTCTTCCGGCTCGATGTCCACGCGCAGCTCATCGAGCGGTTGCTGGCCAAAGTCGCCGGAATCGATCACCAAACGATGGAGCGACTCAGCGTGGGTACGCTGCTCTACGCGACCGTGTTCGCGATCGAGGGCCTCGGCCTGCTCCTGGCAAAGACATGGGCCGAGTACATGACCACTGGGGTGACGACTTCTTTTCTGCCGATCGAGGGCTACGAATTCGTCGATCACCCGAGTGTCGCGAAAGCCATCGTCACCTTGATCAACGTCGGGGTCGTGATTTATTTGGTTCGCGAAATTCGGCGCCGTCGCGCGATCGAGCAATTGCGAGCCAAAACGCAGTTTGGCCGGCATGCGTCGAACGGTTAGACTTCAATTTTACGATGACGCGGCGGGATGTACGCGACTGCACCTTGTGTGCTCGACGAGACAGCGCTAATCACGGGGCGAAATGAGGCGCTGAAGACGATGCGCGCGATCACGACTATCTTGCTCTTGATTTGTGTGAGTTGCGGTTCGAGTGCTCCGCCTACGGCCGAACACCCCGAGGTCGCATCGAATGATCCGTCGCCCGCGACGACCGGTAAGGCGCGCCGCTCGCTGCCCGATCATTGCGCGCACGGCAAGCGGGAGTGCGTACCTCCACCGGGCTGGGTCAAGCGCCTGTGTGAAGACGTATATCCGGATGTCGCGCTGAACATGTTCAAGCCAGGCACACGTTGGAAGCGCCTGTACATGCTCGCCCGCGCTGAGCCGTTCAATGCCTCGGGCGGGGCCTCGCTCCTTGGCGACAAGATGGAGCGCGGTGAGGAAGTAATCGCGCTCAAGCGGCGCGACAACACGGGTGAGATGCAGGTCGGTGACAACGCCGGCTATGACGTCCTGCGTTGGAACGGGGCCTGCGCGACCATTCACGACGGTGACTTCACCCGTGATCCCCCGCGTGAAATCCTCCACTCGAAGATCGAGTGGCGCCGCTTGGGTTTGGACTTGCGCAAGGCGCTAGAAGTGCAGCCGTCAATCGCGGCCGCCCAAAACGCGCGTCGAAAAGCCTGTCACGGCTTCAGCATCGGACAAGTAACGAAGGATTGTGAAGTGTACGACCGCGCCTTCGTCGACGAGATCGTGCGCTACGTGCAATCCGGCGGCGCGATCCCTAGCCCTTCGCGCTTGCCCTGAGCAGCGCGGCGACGCGCTCACCGCCACGTCGCCGACGGAGCCGACCGACAAACCTGAGTGACTCAGGGCGTCGGCCGCTCCGGTCGAAGCGCAATCACGCGATCGCGTCCTTGATGGCTTTGGTCGCGCGAGCCTTGACGGCCTTGCTGGCGGGCTTGGCCGCGAACGTGGTCGGCTCTTTGGTGAAGGGGTTGATGCCCTTGCGCGCGGGGCGCGCGGGCTTCTTGACGACCACGAACTTGGCGAAGCCGGGCAGCACGAATACGCCGCTCTTCTTCAGCTCTTTGTGGCCAATTTCGACCAGGGCATCCATCACCGCTTTGACGTCTTTGCGCGTCGTGCCTTCGCCAACGCTGTCGACTACGGCCAGCAGTAGGGCGCTCTTGGTGAGTTGCTTCGTCGCTTTTGTTTTCGGCTTTGCCATCGAGATCTCTCCTGTTCGAGGATTAAGAACCGACAGAGAGCACCGATAGACCGTAAAATCCAGCGCTAAACCGCGAGGCGCGCGCTTTGAGTAAACCGTTCGACGAGCGATCCACGGCGCACCGCGCCCCGCAAGACACGGCTTCCTCACGTTGCATCGACTCTTCCGAGCGCTCCCTACGCTCGCGCAGCCCACGAAGGATCTCCGTAAATCATGCCGAAATTGCGGACAAAATCGCACGTTCGCAGGCGTGCAACCATGCCGCTCACGGGCTTTCGCTGGAGCGTGCGAAGGAGCGGCACGGCCGCGCGCACTGGAGCGACAGATGCCCAACCGGCCCGAGTGCTTTTTTTTTGAGCTAACCTCGCCAGAGATGGCAGACATGATTGCGTGCTTGCATCACGGAAAGGTCGAGGTGTTCAGCACCGGCGATGCCGCCCAACCGCTGGCAAGCCCCTCCTTGCAGCAACTCGCGGTCGTGCATGAACGTCACGCCAACCCGCGCATCGTCAGTGTGACCCGCGGGCGAACCAGCGCCGAGCTGTGTTACGCGGTCGACAGTCGTGGGGGCACGAACGTATTTGCCCAAGTGCCCGGGACTGGCCGAGAACAGCAACTGTTTCACGGAGCCGACACCCGACTCAGCGATCTCGACTTCAGCCCTGCGGACGAAGCGTTGGCCTGTACCGTCGCGGGGGACCGCGGTACGAGCGCGATCGGCGTGCTCTCTGACGACGGCAAGGGCATGCGCACCGTGACCGAAGGGGACGTGATCGATCGCGCGCCGCGTTGGATGCCCGGCGGGCGCGCGGAGATCGTGTATTCATCAGCAGGTATCGGGCGCACCAAGGCGGGCAAGGCCGTGGGGCGCGCTCCCTTCGCGCTGCACCGACTCCGCTTCAGTGACAGCAGCGTGGAGGTGCTGATGTCCGACGCCCAGTACGACTACGTTGCCGCCGTGCCGCTCTCGGATGGCTTGCTCTATGCGCTCCGGCGGGACTACGAGGGCGCGCCGCAAGGGTCCGCGTTCGCCGTCGTCTCCCGCGCATTTCGCGGGCTTTTTTCAGGAAATGCCGGCCCACGACCGGTCTTCGGACGGGGCCATGATTTGGTCCGCATCACGCCCAAGGGCTCCGAGCTAGTCGCGCGAGACGTGCTCGCCTTCGACGTCGCCAACAGCGGAGATGTCGTCTACTCGAGCCAGCGAGGCTTATTTCGAATCTCTGCGCGACAGGCGAGCCTTCAGCCGCTCGCTTCTCTCGAGTCCGTAGAACAGTTGGTCATCTACTGGTGACACCGCGCGCAAGACGTCAGCTGGACGCTCGACCGAACTCACTCATCAGCGAGCGGTCGAGCGGGCCTGCTGGACGCGGTTAGCTCTGCGCAGCAGCTGCGATCGTCTGGTCGCAGGATTGGGAGCCGACGGCGGTCATGATCGTCTTGCCACGGCCGCTGGCCTTGGTGCCGCACTTCGTGCACTTGTACGCGCTGAATGAGCCCACGGCGCCCTCTTGCAGCGCCCAATCATGGGTGCGTGCTTCTTTCGGAAAGATACCTTGCTGTGCTGATTTCATACTTCAGCTTACTCGCAAAGCGCTCGAAAGTACCGTTTGCCGTGCTCGGCGCGGGCGATCTTGCGCGCCAGCCTTGCTGGAAAGGGGCAAAGCCCGCCAATTTGGCGGCGTAAGGCGGTCGTTGACGTCAATGACGCGGCTTGTCGATGCGCTTCACCAGAGCGCACGCGTCGAACATACTCCGATAGAAGCGAGGCATCCGTTCGGTCACGCGAAAGCCTGCACTCAAGAAAAGCTCCAGTGCGGACAGGTTCGACTGGGCCGTGTGCAGATGGATCTCGTTCACACCCGCGCTGACCGACACCCTCTCGACGTGCGCCAGAAGCGCGCGGCCAACACCCCGACCTCGCTCGTCTTCGTCGACCGCTATCGCGCACACGTCCGCACGGCTTTGCGCCAGGGGGTGAACGACGACGAAGCCGAGCCGCATCTCGCCTCGCGCCGCCACCCAGGTGTTCCCATGCTGGACGAGCCGTCGCGCGGTCGCCGATGGATGCGGATCGTATTCGCGGAATGCGTGCGCCGCCAGCTGCACGATGAAAGAGTCGTCGTCGCTCCGGCGAGGGCGAATCCGAAATGACGAAAGCGTAGCAACTCGCACCACTCGAGCTTAGCGCGAGCGGTTTTCACTGCACGCCGACGCTCATATAACGCCAGATCGACCTGCAAACCGAGCGGCCCGCGGCTTGCATTCTCGCCGCCATGGACTCGAACAGAGACGCTCCGGGAAAGACGCGAGTGCTGGTTGCGGGAGCCACCGGGTTCGTCGGACAGGCCTTGCTGCCTCGATTGGTGAGTGCGGGGCATACCGTTAGCGCCACGAGTCGGGACGTGTCTAAGGCTCCCGTGGTCGAGGGTGTCGCTTGGATCACCTGCAACGTAAAAGACCCAGCCGACCTCGACCGAGCACTCCGAGACACCGACGTGGCGTTTTTCCTCGTGCACGCGATGGGCAGGGGCGAAAGTGATTTTGCCGAAGCCGAGCAGCGCGCCGCCACCGAATTTCGCGAAGCCGCGGGGCGCGCGAACGTAAAGCGGATCGTGTACCTGGGCGGAGTGGCGCCCGCGGGCAAGCCTTCAGAACACTTGCAGAGTCGACTGCGCGTGGGCGAGCTCCTGCGGGAGGGCCCGGTTCCGACACTGGAGCTGAGAGCGTCGATGATCATCGGCAACGGCAGCGTATCCTGGCAAATCGTGCGTGACTTGGCGCTGCGCTTGCCCGCGATGCTACTACCTTCATGGACCGCATCTCGCACCTGTCCGATTGATATCGAAGACGTGACGGAGGCGCTGCTACGGGGGCTGGACGTGCCCATGAGCGAAAGCACTTGGTACGACATCCCAGGTCCGGAGACGCTCAGCGCTCGCGAGATCTTGCTGCGCGTTGCCGCGTTGCGCGGTCGGCATCTGCCGAACTTGCGCGTGCCCTTGCTCAGCGTTTCGCTCTCTTCGTGGTGGCTCAAGCTCGTCACGCGAGCAGACTTTGCCGTCGCCCGCGAGCTAGTCCTGGGGCTCAGCACGGATTTGCTCCCTACCCGTCTTGGCTATTGGGACGCTATCGGGTACCGCCCCAAATGGAACTTCGAAGCTAGTGCGCGGCGTGCACTAGCCAGCGAAACCAGGCCCAGCGATGTAGCTGGATTCGGGGGTCGATTGGAAGAAGCGGTGGTGCAGCTCGTGGCCCGGAAGCTGCCGCGTTGACGTTCGGCGGAGTTAGCGCGCGGGCTTCGGAGCCTTGCGCGCCGAACCCGTAGCCGGGACGGCGCCGATGGGCGGCGCGGCGCCGCTCGCGGTAAGCGCGGCCGCGGCGCCGCTCGGAGCAATGGCGGCGTGAGGAGCGATGGCGGCGCTGGGCGGCGCGATTGGCAAGGCCGAGACGGCACGCGGGGGATTCAAGTCGACCATCCCGGTCGTCGGTGAGGTAGCGGCGTTGGGCGCGCTGTTCGGGGCGCGCAGCCAGAGTATGCCGCCCATGAGCGCGACGGCAGCGAAAGCGGCAGCCAGGAGTGGGCGGCGCAAATGCGGCGGCGGCACGCTGCGGGCCAGCAACGGGCGCAGCGACGCCATACGGCCGACCTTGGGCGCTGGGGTCGATTCCCTAGCCTCGGTATTGATGGAGATGGCGCGCAGCGAAGTCACGCTGCCGTTGGTCGCCTCGGTGCCATCGGTCGGCGCCGCATCGACCACGACCTCGGCGCGTCGGATGGCTTCACGCTTACGCAGGCCGCGCTCGCCCACGGTGTCACCCATGAACGTACGCAGCTGCGCTTCGAAGCCGAGCTCGAAGGCTTGGGGCACCCCGCGCTGCAAGGCCAAGCGCATCTCTTCGGCCGATGGCCAGCGCCGATCGCGGTCCTTTTCCAGGGCTTTCATCACCACCGCCTCGAGCGTGCGGGAGTAATTGGTCTTGATTGCAGACGGACGAACCGCGGGCTCGTCACCGATGATGTTGCGCAAGGTGGCCGCGGAATCCTTGCCCTGGAACGGATGCCGGCCCGTTGTGAGCAAATATAGAATCACACCCACCGCGAACAAATCCGTGCGCTGGTCGACGACTCCACCGGTCACCTGCTCGGGCGCCGCGTAACCCAGCTTGCCGTCGATACGGTTATCACCCCCGAGGGTTCGGTCCTCGCTCTTCGCGCGGGCAATGCCGAAGTCGACGAGCTTGGCGATCCCAGAGTAGCTCACCAGGATGTTGAACGGGGAGACATCTCGGTGCACGACCCCGAGCCGCGCGCCAGATTCGTCGACTTGTTCGTGCGCCGCTTGCAATCCGCGCAGCGTCTGGCCGATCAGATTGACGGCCACCAAGAGCGGCACGCCACCGCCGAGCTCGGCGCTCTCGATCACGTTACTCAGCGGCTCACCGTCCACCCACTCCATCACCAAGTAAAGCGTCCCTTGGTGCTCGCCGAGTTCGAGGGTTTGAGCCACGTTGGAGTGCTGAATCAACGCCGCGGCGTGCACTTCTTCGAGCAGTTTCTGCTCCATCAGCTGGGCGTCGCCGGGCGCCGGCAAGAGCGTCTTGATGGCTACCAGCTTGTGAAAGCCGCGCGCACCGCGCAGGCGCGCTACCCACACCTGACCCGTGCCGCCGCGTGCGACGGGCGCCAGCAGTTCGTAGCGGCCTAGCTTTTGGCCGGTATGCAGACGAAGGGGATCACGGAACACGGGGAATTCTCACGAGGGCCTCCTTCAGTACGGCCCATCTACGCTCAGAATTAGTGCCAGCGATGGTTCAATTTTTAGACATTAGTTCGCGATATCGCCCGCTTATATTTGTTTCACGTCCGTAACGCAGCCGGGAGAATGCGGCTCATCACCCGAAATCCTCGGCGCGCGCAGCGCGCGCGATCTAGCGACACTTGGCGCCGAAGGCTGGGCCGGAAGTGCCGCGTAGCGCGTGACCATCGAACCCAAAGGAATGGTCACCCACACGGTCGGCGTGTTCGCTTTCGACTCGGCCGCAAATAGAAAAAGCCGCCCGAAAGGGGGCGGCTTCTTCTTCAATCAGCGTGGCGCGCGGAGGCGCTCAGATGACGGGCTTCATGGCCGTCATGTAAGCGCGCAGCACGGTGCCGATTTGCTCGACGGGGTGATTGCGGATTTCCGCGTCGACGCGCACGAGCTCGCGATTCGAGACAGCGTTGTCTTTGAGCTCGAGCCCCTTGCCGATGACGTCCGTCTCGACCTTGAGCATGAACTCGCGGAGCAGCGGACGACAGGCGTTGTCGAACAAGTAGCAGCCGTACTCGGCGGTGTCGGAGATGACCTTGTTCATCTCGTACAGCTTCTTGCGCGAAATCAGATTGGCGATGAGGGGCGTCTCGTGCAGCGACTCGTAGTAGGCGCTCTCGGCCTTGATGCCGGCGTCGGTCATGGTCTCGAACGCGAGCTCGACGCCCGCCTTGACCATGGCCACCA
>Ga0247740_1001091_pt1 | contig 11902 bp, 11 predicted proteins | sample UWRJL148409B2_FD_180942 | JGI IMG/M metagenome (GOLD analysis project Ga0247740, IMG submission 180942) | Plant litter microbial communities from Arlington Agricultural Research Station in Wisconsin, United States - UWRJ-L148-409B-2 | ecosystem: Environmental > Terrestrial > Plant litter >...
GGGTGTGAAAGAGCTCGTGGGTGACGACGAACAACGCGAGGTCCACCGTGCCCGACCCGAGCTCGATGCGAGCGACGCCGACGCGGCCGCCGAGCTCGCTCGAGCCCTCCACCCAACTGCGCTCGTTGCGCGGCGCCCGCACGAGCAGGTAGATGCGCGAATCGAAACTGCGAGCGGGTAAGTTGCTGCCGATGTCCACCGCGTGCGTCCACCGCCACTGCTCGTAAGCGTGCCGAAGCAAGCCGAACCACGAACCGTCGGGGTCCGCGGGCGGCGCGCGGTCGACGCTTACCGGTCCGAACAAGCTGAAGCGGATGGGCCGCGACAGGTGACCGCCGTGGCGGTGGTGCTCGGCGCTCAGCCGCGTTTCCAAATCCGAAAAGCGAGCTCTGAGCGCGCCGAGCGCGCCGGCATCGACCGCACCGAGTTGTACCAAGGCAACCGCGACCTCTACGGGTCGTTGCCAAGCCGTGCGGGCGCGGCGTGAACGGATGTCGTATCCAGCCCACGCGACCGTGGTGGCGAGCAAGCCGATCAGTATCCATAGCCGTAGCCGCGGGGACGCCATTGGCGGTTGCTCAGCGGGTAACGTTGGACAATACGCGGAAGCAACACGCCATCGCGCCCAGCATAGCTCGGAATCACGCTGATCCGAATGCGCGGTTCTCCCTCTGGCAAATAGCGAGTAAGCTGCAGGCAGAGTGGAAGAGCCGAAATCCGTGAAGCGTGGGGAAGCGCCAGCGGCCGAGGTGTCTCTGCCGCCGCTCCCGGGTGAACACGAGCTGTCCGATCCGAATGCGTTTCTCGATGCCATCTTCGAGAACATCCCGCACATGATTTTCGTCAAGGACGCCGAGCGACTCGCTTTCAGTCGCTTCAATCGCGCGGGGGAGGAGCTGCTCGGCATGCCGCGCAGCGCGCTCTTGGGCAAGACGGACCACGACTTCTGGCCGCCCGAGCAGGTGGAACATTTCATCCGCAAAGATCGCGAGACGCTCGAGGGCGGCAAACTGCTGGAGATCGACGAAGAGCCAATCCAGACCGCGCGCGGGCTTCGCTGGCTGCGCACGAAGAAGATCCCGCTGCGGGACAGTGCGGGCGTGCCTCGATTCTTACTCGGAATTTCCGAGGACATCACCGAGCAGAAGCAGGTGTACGAGGAACTTCAGCGCACGCGGCAAGAGCTCGAACAGCGAGTTTCCGAGCGCACCGCCGAGCTTTCCCGATTGAACGCCGAGCTCTCGCAGGAGGTCAACGACCGCAAGCTCGCGGAGGACGCGCTGCGGAAGAGCGAAGAGCAGCTGCGACAAGCACAAAAGATGGAAGCGGTGGGTCTGCTGGCGGGCGGCGTGGCGCACGACTTCAACAATCTATTGACCGTGATCGCGGGCTACGCCGAGGCCTTGCTCAGCGACGCCGATACTTCGGCGGCGGTGAAGGACGACCTGTCGCAGATCAGTCGGGCCGCCGAGCAGGCCGCGACGTTGACGCGGCAGCTGCTTGCGTTCAGCCGAAGACAAGTGCTGAAGCCGGAGGTGCTGGACCTCAATGTGATCATCAGCGAGCTCGAAAAGATGCTGCGGCGCGTGATCGGCGAAGACATCGAGGTCGCGGTTGCGAGGTCGCCGCGGGCCGCCTGGATCAAGGCCGATCCAGGACAGATCGAGCAAGTGATATTGAATTTGGTGGTCAATGCACGCGACGCGATCGAAGGCGGCGGTCGCATTTCGATCGAGTCTTCACACGTCGAGTTGTCCGGGCCCGGCAGTGAGCGGCGCTCTTACGTCGTCTTGGCCGTCAAGGACACCGGGCTCGGAATGGACGAAGCCACGCGCGATCGGATTTTCGAACCATTCTTCACGACCAAGGAACGAGGGCGGGGTACGGGCCTAGGGCTTGCGACCGTTTACGGCATCGTGGAGCAGAGCGGCGGCACGATCACCGTTCACAGCGAGCCGGGGCGTGGTTCGACATTCAAAGTCTACCTGCCGACGACTGCCGATCTGCCGAGCGTCCGCCCGCCGCCGAAGCCGCTGTCCGAAATCCCTCAGGCGTCGCCCATTCGAGTCTTGCTGGTCGAAGACGAGGAAATGGTTCGCTCGGTAGCGCGGCGCGTGCTCGAGCAGCATCATATCTTGGTCGTCGAGGCAGAGAATGCCAGCAAAGCGCTAGCCATCTTCGAAGAACGCTCCGCAGAGTTCGATGTCGTGGTGAGCGACGTCGTGATGCCCGGAATGAGCGGGCCTGCTCTGGTCGAACTATTGCTCTTGCAGCGGCCGAGCTTGAGGGTCTTGTACATGTCGGGCTACGCAAACGACGCGCTCGTGAATCACTCCGTGGTCGAGCGAGGGTTCGTCTTTTTGCAGAAGCCATTTGCCCCGCTCGAACTCGTGCGCCGGGTGCGCGAGCTCGCCGAGCTCAATTCAAGCTAGGGCCGACGATCTTGAACCACAGCGAGCGTTCGGAGCCACATTGGCGGCATCGCAGCTTGGTCTCTCGTAGCCGCACGCCGCGGCGGACGTGCGCAGAGTGTTCGAGCAGCTCGTGATTGGCGCCGCACTGCGGGCAGGGCACCCCGACCGCGTGGCTTTCGATCACGGCGGCGGAGGCGGCCGACAGCGGGCGCTCGGGGTTGCCGCCCGGCTCCAAAGCGAACAGCCGCTCGCGGTCCTCCCTCAGCCGGGTTTGAGCCCGCTCTTGTTCACGACGAATGGTTCGGTCGCTTCGTTTGGGCGCACGCTTGGCCATACGGCTCCTCAGACTGCATCCAACAGATAGCGCAATCTGCCGACGATGACATCGATCGCCTGCGCATTTTCTCCGCCTTCCGGCACGACGAGGTGCGCATGCTGCTTACTCGGTGCGACGTGCAAGCGATGCATGGGCCGTACGCTGCCGTAGTACTGCTGTTCGACCGAGTGTAGGTCTCGGCCGCGGTCGACCACGTCGCGACGAATCCGGCGCATCAGGCGAATGTCGTCGTCCGTGTCGACGAACAGCCGCAAGTCGAAGCGGTTCCGCAACTCCGGCACGGCGAAGAGCAAGATCCCCTCCACGACGACCACATGGCGGGCCGGCACGCTGACCGTCTCCGGGCGACGGGTATGAGTAGCGAAGTCGTATTGAGGGCATTCCACGCCTCGGCTTTGGCGCAGCTCGTCCAAGTGGCTCGCGAGCAGGGCGTTGTCCAACGCCTCGGGCTCGTCGTAGTTGATCGCCTCGCGCTGCTCGGACGTGTAGCCCGTGCGATCGAGGTAGTACCAATCGTGTGAAATCAGGGTTGATCCATCGCCCAGGGCGTCGCCAATTCTGCGCGCCAAAGTGGTCTTGCCGCTGCCCGTCCCGCCCGCGATGCCGAGGAGCAGCGACCGCGACGCGCCAACCTCGAACATGCTCCGCATCCGGCCACTATACTACCCGAGCGATCCCCGCGATTTTCTGAATCATTTCGGTTAAGGTTACGAACCCGTGACAGATTCGTGGCTGGTTTTCGCCGGGTTTGCCCTGGCCGTCGTCGCCGTTGCCGGCTTCTTGCGCCTGGCCCCGCTCGCGCCCAGGCGGCGGTTGCGCCGCTCGGTCTTCCTGCTGGGCTTCTACGCGGCAACGTTGACCCTGGCGGCGGCCCTGAGCTGGACCTCCGCTCCGGGACTGGCGGCCGGATTGCGGGTCGCAGCGCAGATCCTGCAGCTTCTCTTGGTCATCAACCTGCTCGCGATCACGATTTTCGATCTGCTGCTGAGAGCGCTGCGCGTCGACTATCCGGATATCTTGCACGACGTGATGGTCGGCGCGGCGTACGTGGTCGCGCTCGGCGTGTTGATGCATCGCGCGGGCGTCAACCTGACGGGTATCGTCGCGACTTCGGCCGTGGTCACCGCGGTCATCGGCTTGTCGCTGCAGGCCACGCTCGGCAACGTGGTCGGTGGCATTTCACTTCAGCTCGATGATTCGATCAACGAGGGCGATTGGATAGAGCTCGACAACAAGACTCAGGGGCAAGTCAAAAAAATTCGTTGGCGCCACACCGTGATCGAGACCCGCGATTGGGACACCCTGATCATCCCCAACGGCCAGCTGATGACGCAGTCGATTCGGCTGCTGGGCAAGCGCAGCGGCGAACCGCTGCAGCGGCGTATGTGGGTCTACTTCAATGTCGACTTCCGCTATGCGCCCGCGGAGGTGATCCGCGTCGTGGAAGAGGCATTGCAGGCTGCACCCTTGGAGGGCATGGCGCGCGAGCCCAAACCGCACTGCCTGTGTCACGAGATGGCGCGAGACAACAGCGACAATAGCGTTTGCTATTACGCCGCGCGCTACTGGTTGACCGATTTTTCACGCAATGATTCGACTAATTCGCTGGTGCGCCAGCGAATTTACGCGGCGCTCAAGCGCGCGCAGATCCCGCTCGCCATCCCGGCCAAGACGGTCTTCGTTTCGCAAGACGATAGCGCGCATCGCGAACGTAAACGCACGCGCGAGCTCGAATCACACATGTCCGCACTGGCCGCCATCGAACTGTTCACTAACTTGTCGGAGGACGAGCAACGCACGCTTGCCGCCTCGGCGCGGCTCGCGCCGTTCAGTCCGAACGAGGTGATCACGCGTCAGGGCGCCACGGCTCACTGGTTGTACGTACTGCTCAAAGGTAGCGCCGCGGTGCGCGTCAGTGCGCCCGACGGTGAAGAGCGCCAGGTCGCGATCCTCGAAGCGCCCAATTTCTTCGGCGAGATGGCACTGATGACAGGCCAGCCCCGTGAAGCGACCGTGATAGCCCGTGACGATGTGCAATGCCTGCGTGTCGACCGCAAAGATCTAGAAGGCATCATTCAGCAGCGGCCCGAGATCGCGACCGAGATATCCGGCGTTTTGGCCACGCGCCGCGTAGAGCTCGCGGCTGCGCGTGAAGGTCTCGATTCGAACGCCAAGAGTCAACGCCTGAGCAGTGAGCGAAATCGGATCCTGAGCTCGATCCGAGACTTCTTCGGGCTCGAGAAGTGACGGCGTGCTTGTCAAGACACTTTTCGCGATACGTAGTGCGCGCTCCCACACTCGGATTTCGTACGCAGCCGCGTGCTCGGTGGGGCGGACGTGCTATCCCTCGGATAGGCGCTGCACCTTAAAATTTGCGGCTAAATAACGTTTCTGGAGTGAGATGATGAACTTGCGAAGTGTGAGTGCGCTTCTGGCGTTGAGCGCGGCGCTCTCCTGCGCGACGGCCACGAACGACGGAACCGTCGATGGCCCGTCCGACGGCCCGGGCGGCTCTGGCACCGCGGGTGGCGCGGGCATGGGTTCGGAAGAAGGCGGAGCTCCCGCGGGTGGTTCGCCGCAGGCCGGCGCGCCGGGTACCTCCGGTTCGTCCAGCACCGGCGGTAGCGGCAGCGCAGGCAAGGGTGGGAGCGGCAGTGCCGGTCGCGGCGGCAGCGGCGGCGCGGGGACTGGCACCGGTGGTAAAAGCGGTAGCGCTGGCACGGGCGGCACGGTTGGCACCGCGGGCTCGGGTACGGGCGGCAAAGGTGGAACTAGTTCCAGCGGGGCAGGTGGCGCGGCCGCGGGCTCGGGCGGCGGAGCAACGACCGGTGGGCCATGCGAGAACCCCGTTGATCTCGCGGCCGCAGCAATGAACACGGGTGCCATCGGTACGGGCGCGGGCTGCTTCCGCACGAAGACGAGCTTCAACACCATCGTCTGCTCGAACATGACCGATCGAACCGTCAAGGTGAACGGCGTAGCCGCCGTGTGCAGCGAGAAGACCACGTTTCCAGCGATGATCGACGGCTGGAATTGGATCGGCGTCACCGCTGGCGCGCTTTCCTACGCGCAAGTTGGCTGGTACTCGGGCTGAGTCGCGTCCAGCTCGCCGAGTCCAAACTCGGCGAGCTAAAGGTCGGCACGAACTCGTTACTTCGAGATCTCTGTCTTCAAAGCTGCGAACTGCGCTTTGAAGTTCGCGGCCGTAACCTTCTCGAAGGCTTCGTCTTCGAAGTCTTGTGGAGTCGGCACGGCCTTTTCGTCGATGCCCGCGGGGGCCGCGACCTCGGCGACGGGTGGCGTCGTCGGCAGCGGCGCGATCACGGCGGGTGGCACCGCTACCGGTGCGGCGGACGGCGCAGGGTCGGTGTCTTTCTTCTTGAACAGGTCTTTGCAGCCGCTGAGTTCAGCCAGGGAGCTCAGGAGCAGTAACGCGTAGACGGGGCGCAGGTTCATTTGGCGGCTCCAGTTGCGGGGGCAGCAAGCGCGGGGGCGGCGGTCGGGAGCGCGCCGCTGCGCAGGGCATTCAGCGCGTCGGAGTTGCGGGTTTCTTCTTTGGTGATCAGCGCGTCCACGCTCTTCACGAACGCCGGGTCTTTGGCCCCCAGCGCGCGGATCCGCTGCAGATATGCCAAGCGCTGCGCGTGCAGCTTCAGCTCGTCCGCACTGCGGGCGTCACTCAGGAGGTTGCCCCAGCGCGACTGCATGTCCACGAACTCCGCGTGGCGGCGCTCGGGACGGCTCTTGCGCAGCGCTTCGATGTCGAGCGCGATCGCGGTCGTGTCGGGGTGCACGGCCGATGCGACCGGCGCCGCGCTGGTTGCGGGTGCGGCGCTGGTTGCAGCACTGGCGCTCGGTTTGGGGGCTGCGCTCGCGGTTGCCGTTGGTGTTGCCGTGGCGGTGGTCGTGGGCGCCGCCGTGGCGGTGGTCGTCGGAGCCGCAGTGGCGGTGGTCGTGGGAGTCGGCGCGGTCGTGGGCGCCGCGGTGGGAGCCGTGGTCCCGGTACCCGCCGCTGCAGCGGCTTTGGCGCGCGCCAGTGCCGCCGCTTGCGCTGCCTTGAGCTTTTGCAAGCGAGCCGCCTGCGCTTCGGGGGTCGACTGAGCGAGCGCGGGCGGAGTTAGAGTCGTGAGTGCGAGCAGCGCGGCGGCCGCGATGGAGCGTGTCTTATTCATGAACGGACCAGCTTTGGTTTATTTCGCCGATTGATCGGAGGTGCAGCTGAGTTTGGCGCAGGTCCCGTCGAGCCAGGGCTTGGGGGAGCCGCTGGTTGGAATATTGCTCGAATCAGCCCACGTGCCTGGTTCGATTTCCGTCGGTGCATCGGCCATGCAATTCACCAAAGACGCCGTAACCGCGGTCATCTGATCCGGGGGCCACAAGAAGAAGCTCGGATCCGCGCTCTTGCCGAGGGACGCGCCGCAAGCACGAACGATTTCCCGGTTCACGGACCCCTTCGCGCGCTCGCCCTCGACGCACGCCAACACGGACTCGATCTGGCCGGAGCCATCGATCTCTTTACTCAGGCAGTAGTCGCCGGGAGCGTTCTCTGGATCTTGCGGGTTGTCTTCGTCTTCGGCCGTGCACAGCTCCCACTCCGGCGCGCACAGCTTGGTCAGGCAGTCGTAGCAATCGTTGGGATCGGTGACGATCGGCGCTGCACCCGCTTCACCGCCCTCGGCGCCTGCACCGGCCGAGCCGGATGCGCCGCCACTCGTTGACTCACCGGCGCTGCCGGCCGCGCTGCTCGTGCCGGCCGTGCCGCTGCCGCCACCGTTCGAGCCGCCACCGATGTTCACTCCTGAGCAGAAGCAGGCGTCGAACGTACCGTCGGCTTGGCAGGTCTGATACCCGACCGCATTGCCGGGGCACTCGCAGCCGCTCTTCTTCTCTCCCGCGGTACAGGCGTTCGAATCGTCGTCGTCGGTCTTGATCGTACAGTTCGTGACGAGCAGGCCAACACCCACGACTCCCAAAATTACTTTCCACATCGAACGCTTGCTGTTCATCGATCCATCCTCCTCGGGTCAGGTTCCCCGCTCCAAATCACGGCGGCTAAGCACTTGGAGTAATCTCCAAGCGCAGTACTCTTATACGAAAGCCGCCCGATTGGATCCCCCCAAGTAGCGCGCTTTCGTTGCCTACAACGGCGCCACGCAAGCCTCGTTGGCGGGTGCACGAGGGGCGCTTTGCGTCGGAGGCGGAATCCCGGACCCCTCACGAACAGCGAATGCGCCAGCTCATTCGCTGAGGGCTTCGTCGACCAAGCGCCGGATTTCGTCGAGCTTCGGATCGCGTGGCTTGGCGGCCAGGCGTGGTGGGGCGGAAGCGCTCAGCGCGGCTTCGAGCTCGTCGATCGTCGTTGCAGAGTCGAGCGAGGGCGCGCGTTTTACTTTGCTACCGAGCCAGCGACCGAGCCATGAACTCGTCTCTTTCAACGAGAACTCACCGCGTGCGACGCGCGCAGGGTCGGCGCGCAGCGTTGCCACGGTCGCCGCGTTCGTATCGGCCCACGCGCTTGCTTCGCCGAACGCTTCACTTTGCGTGGCCGACAAGTACTTGGTGACTTTGCGCAGCGGCTGCTCGTTCACCGCCGCGGACAGCGCGAGCACGAGCGCGACTTCCGTCGGTCCGAGCGTGGTGGTGCGCGCGATCGACGGACCGCCGCACGATTTACGATAAATGTGCGAGCCCTCGAGCAGGAGCACGCCGTAGCCGAGCGCGATGGCCGTCAAATCTACGGCCAGATCGAGCTCCAAGTGCTGCGGTGGCGTGTCGGCTTCGCGCAGCACCGCGAGCGCTACCGCGTGACACAGGGCCGAGCTCAGCGCGACGGGCGAAGCGACTTCGGCGGGTAACACGTTGACCTGCCAGTGCTCGCCAGCGTCGACCAGGCGTTGCACGGACTCGGACTCGGGCGCGGCTTGCGTTGGACCGCAGCTGCCACACGCGCCGGTACCGCAGCCCGCGGCGGACTCGCCCCAGAACCGTACCTCGAGCGCCATGTCCGAGAGGCATGCATGCTCGAGCAAGCGATCGAGCATCTGCTGCACGCTGGCTTCATCGCGAGTGAAAGTGTCGGGGAAGAACTCGCCATTGGGCAAGACGAGCGCGCGCTGTGCCGACGACAGCCCGAGGCTGTGCACCACTTCGGCATATGCGGCCACCAAACCGTGCCTGACTTCACTGGGCGGGAGCTCCATGAGAGTCCAAGCCTATCACGTGGCCTGCTTCCGGCAGCGCGCTTCCCCTGGGTACATTGTGACCTCATCCCGGAATGCGGTCGGGGGCGGTATTTTGGGGGGGTTGCGGGGCAGGGGTGGTCGGCGAGGCGTTTTGCACGCATTCTCGCCGGCCTCAATCATGCCCCCCGCTATGGCTCGCCCCACAATCGCACTCTTCGATATCGATGGCACCCTGATTGTCACGGGTGGCACAGGTAGGCGTTCGGTCAATCGCGCGTTTCTGAAAATGTATGGGCGGGCGGATGCTTGCGACTCGTTCGGCTTCGACGGCATGACCGACCGTTCGATCGCGCGGCAGGGGCTCGAGGCCATCGGGGAGGAGGCGACGCCCGAGGCGATCGACGCCTGGCTGGCCGAGTACCTGCTCGCGCTGGAAGACGAAGTTGCCCGTGCAGACGGCGCTGCGTTTCGACTATTGCCCGGCATGCAAGAGGCGATAGCCGCGGCGCACGCGGCCGAGATGGCCGTCGGGCTGGGCACCGGCAACGTGCGCGAGGGCGCGCGAATCAAGCTCGAGCGTGTGGGCGTGCATCATCACTTTCGCTTCGGCGGGTTTGGCTGTGATGCCGAGGCGCGTCCGGAGCTGATCCGCCTGGGTGCCGAGCGCGGCGCGCAACAGCTCGGGGTACCGCTCACTAGTTGCCGCGTGGTCGTGATCGGCGATACCCCGCGCGACGTCCACGCGGCGCAGGCGATCGGCGCCGAGTGCATCGGTGTGGCGACGGGGCGCTACTCGGCGGCTGAACTGCAGGCGAGCGGAGCCCATTACGTGTTCGCGGATTTCTCGCACACGGCCGCAATCGAAGCGTTGTTGACTTATGTAGAACCGGTTCCAAGTTCGCCGAACCCGAGGTCGCTCGGGTGAGTCCGACGGTGAATGCAACGGCGGGCCCAAGGCGGGCGTGATCTAGATTCGCGCAGCTCCGCCGCCCAGGAGCACCCCCAAAAAAGAAAACGCCCCGAGTTTGCTAGGGGCGTTTTTGGTTTGCTCGCCAGGCTTTACTTGCTGGCCAAGTACGCGCGCCAGCCCCCAAAGCGGGTGATGTCCGCCGCGCCCTCGAGTGCGATCGGCTCGCAGGCAAAGCCGTGCACCTTGCTGCCGTCTTCCAATACGCAAGTGCCGATCGTCATCGGTGCCGGTACGCCCTTCATGAACTGGCCGAATGCTTCGGGGGTGAGCTCCCAGACTTCCACCTCGATCGCGCTGCCCCCCGAGCTCACGCGCACGAGGCCCGGCTTGGGCGGTACAGTGTTGGGCAAGGCATAGAGACGATATTCGGCTGCGGTTTTGCAGCTGCGGACGAGCGTTGCCGAGAGCTCGGTGAGTTGTTTGTTGAGGGGCTGTCCGCTCAAATGCGCGCCGACGACCGACAGCAGCATGTTGCCGGGGCGAGGGCTGGGCGCCTTGGGCGCAGGGGGTAACGGCGCGCCCGTTTTGCCCAGGGTGCCCGCGACATCGCGCTGGAACGCGTTGCCGATGGCGGCCAGGTAAGCATCCGCATCCGGCTTGCCGAAGAGCGTGATGCCGAACGGCAGACCATCCGCGCGCAAGTCCGAGGGCACGGCGAGCGCGGACAAGTCGAGTAGATTGGCGAAGTTCATCAACGCGCCGAGCCGCGAATTGAGGCCGATCGGGTCGGCTTCGACTTCGCTCACCTTGGGGAAGAAGGGCGTGGTCGGTACGATGAACAGGTCGATACTCGGCCAAGCCAAGCGCGTGCGGCGAGCGTGCTCGGCTAGCGTTTGTGCGCCGGTGAAGGCGTCGGTCGCGCTGAAGCCTTCGGCGCGGCTGAGCACCTTGGTGATCACGGGTAGCACGCCGCTCGGATTCTGGCTCAAGATGCTCTTCACCGAGGCGGCACGCTCGGCCACGAAGGCGCCCTCGTACAGCATCTGACCGGTGGCGTGGAACGGCTCGAAGTCGATCTCGACGGGGATGCCGCCGAGGCGCTTCAAGCGTTCGACCGCGCGTTCGAAATCAGCGCGGGTCCCGCCATAGTCGAGCTCCGTGAGGTAAGGCGCGCTCGGCACGCCGAAGCGGAACGACGCCGGCGCGTCACCAGGTATGAAGCGCACGCGGTCCGCGTCCGCCCGCGAGAAAGCGTCGGCCTTGTCGGGCCAAGCCGCAATTTCGGCGACCAAGCTGGCGTCGTGCACGGTGAGGGCGAACACTGAAACGCAATCCAAACTTCGGCACGCCGGCACCACACCGCTCGTGCTGAGCAAGCCGCGAGTGGGCTTCAGCCCCACCAAATTGTTGAACGACGCGGGGATGCGACCCGAGCCCGCGGTGTCCGTACCGAGAGCGAAGCTGACCAGGCCGGAAGACACGGCCACGGCCGAACCGGAGCTCGAGCCTCCGGGGATGCGCTCGGCGTCGAACGGATTCTCGGCCACTCCATACGGCGAACGCACACCGACGAGGCCGGTCGCCAGTTGGTCGAGGTTGGCTTTGCCCACGATCAGCGCGCCGGCCGCGAGCAAGCGTTGCACGACGAACGCGCTCTCGGTGGGCACGTGCGAGAAGCCCGGACACGCAGCGGTGGTGGGCATGCCCGCGACGTCGATGTTGTCCTTCACTGCGCACGGCAAGCCGTACAACGGCAGCACTTCACCCGCGGCTTTGCGTTGCTCGAGCACCCTTGCTGCAATAAGCAGGTCGGCCTTGGATGCGAGGTGGATCCAAACGTGTTTGGCAAAACTCGCCTGCCAAGCCTCGGCGAGTTGCTCCACGAGTGCGGTGGGAGTGAGGGTGGCGGCGGCGTAGCGCGCGCTGAGGGAGTGAAAATCGAGGCTGAGATCGCGCTCGCTCTGTGACATGGCCGGAGCATCCCTGCGGCACTGTTTCGCCTGCGTGTCGGGCTGAGCTTGTGGTCAAAACTGCTGGAAATTACTGGGTTATTCGTGGC
>Ga0247740_1001093_pt1 | contig 11897 bp, 9 predicted proteins | sample UWRJL148409B2_FD_180942 | JGI IMG/M metagenome (GOLD analysis project Ga0247740, IMG submission 180942) | Plant litter microbial communities from Arlington Agricultural Research Station in Wisconsin, United States - UWRJ-L148-409B-2 | ecosystem: Environmental > Terrestrial > Plant litter >...
AGTGTTCCGCCGCGCGGCGAGAGAGCTCGATTGCAAGCTCATTTGGCGCGGCTCGAGACGCCTCCTGATACGCCTCGGCGGCCTCGGCGCTGCGGCCCGCGTTGACCAGCGCGTCGCCGACTTGGCTCAAAAGCTCGTGCCGCGCGCCTGCGGCCCCAATTTCGAGCGCCAATCGGTACAAGCGCGCGGCGCGCATGAAGGCCAAGCCGGCTTCTGCGGCGCGGGCCGCTGGCAGCACGTATCTGCGAGCATTTTCGGGCTGGCCGGCCGCCAGGTACTGCTCGACCAGCGCTTCCGGATCGGCGACGCCCGTGGTCTCGAGCGCGCTTGCCAACGCCGCATGCAAGCCGCGCCGTCGCTCGACGCTCGAGCTCGCCAGCACACTGTCGCGGACGCGCGCGTGATAAGGCTCAACGAACTCTTGCGCGTGCACGCGGAAGCTGCGCACGAGCCGCGCGGCGCGCAGCCGCGCCCGCAGCGCGTCGTTGCGCGGCACCTGAGCCGCCTGCTCGGCGACCACGTACGGCAGCGGACCGTTGGCTACCGACAGGACGTCGAGCAGCGCAGCAGCCTCGCGCGGCAGGCCAGCAATGCGCTGACCGATCACTTGTTCGAGCGAAACCCCCAATGCCTGCTGCCGATCCCGGTCGCCGCGTAAACGCCGCTCGATCTGCCATTCGGCCAGCTCGGAGACGAAGATCGGCACGCCCCTGGCCTCGAGCGCAATTGCCTGCGCTAGCGCGGGCGGTGCTTCGTCGTTGGCGGCTGCGAGCGACAATTCAGCGAGTTCGACGGCTTCCTCATCGGACAGCGGCTCGACCGAGAGTTCGCGCACCTCGACTTGGGAGCCAAGCCGCGTCAGCAACGCACGCAGCTGGTCCAAGACCGGGCTGGCCAGCTGCATCTCTTCGCGAAAGCCGCATAGCAGCAGCATGGCCGGCGCATGCGGCGGGCGCAGCAGCTCCTCCAGCAAGACCAGACTGTCGATATCGCTCCACTGCACGTCGTCGATGTGAACGACGAGCTGCGCGCGCGCACCGAGCGCGAACAGCAGCTCTTTCAACGCGGCAAAGGCAAGCTTCCTGATCTCGCTCGGCTCGGCTATCTCACGCTCCGGCGCAGGCAGCGCGCGAAAGGCCGGCACGGTGCGAAGCACCGGGAACACGCGCAGCAAATAGTGCAATCCCACCGGCAGAGGGGCGCCCGCTTCGCGCTGTGCTTGGCTCGCGAGGCAGCGGCTGAGCTCGTCCACCACGCTGTCCATACCTTTGAACGGCAGCGCTTCGCGTTCGAAGCACCGACCAGACAGCACGAGCGCTTGGCGATTCTTGCTTACATGATTGGTAAAGCGCTGCGCCAGCACCGTCTTACCCATGCCGGACCGACCGCTCAGCAGTGCCACGACCACGCGCCCATCGGCGCTCGCGTCGAAGCAACTCTCGAGCATGGCCAGCTGCTGGCTACGCCCCACGAACGGACGCACGGACCCAGGGGCGAGGCTGAGCCGCGGTGACGAGCTGCGCCCGGGCGGGTCGTGCTGCGACAAGCGCCGCAAGATCTCCTCCCCCGGCGGGCGCCGCTTGGGATCCGGGTGCAAAAGATCCACGCACAGCGCGTCCAAGTCCGCCGGAATGCCTTGCAACAGCGCGCTCGGTCGCTCGGCCCCCGCGCTCTGCTTGTTGAACAAAAGCTCGCGTGGATTGCCCGCGAACGGCAGGCGATCGGTGAGCGCCTCGTACAACATCACGCCGACCGCATACCAATCAGCAGCCGTGCCCGCGGGCACGCCGCGCGCTTGCTCGGGCGCCATGTACGCGGGCGTGCCCAAGATCGGGTCGTCGAAGCGAGGGAGACGGCTTGCGTCCGCCAGATCGCCGACCACACCAAAGTCGAGCAGCACGACCCGCCCGTCGCTCGTGACCTGCACGTTCGACGGCTTGATGTCGCGATGCAGCTTACCCACCGCGTGAATCGCGCTCACGCCCTGCGCCAGCTGCAGCAATGCGGGGCGCAGTCGGTCGATATCGCAAGTACGTAGCGGCGCCGTGTGCTGCCGGCCGCGCACCTGCGGCTCGGCCGGCAGCGGCGTGCTCATCGCTTCAATCGTGGGTGACGCGCGGTCGAACGAGACCCGTGGTTCTTCCACCCAAGGCAGGAGCAGCGACTTCGAATCTTGGAGCGAAAGCTGCTCTTCGTGATGCACCCAGCGCAGAAAATCTACGCCGTCCAAGAGCTCCATGGTGAAGAACCAATGCTCGCCCTCCGACACCATCTCGTACAGTTGCACCACGTTCGGGTGCGAAATGTCGGCCAGCGCGCGGAACTCGTTCTTGAAGCGCAAGAGAGCCGACGGCTCGACGTAAGCCATCGTCTTCAGCGCTACCGGCAGGGACGACTCGCGATCGCGCGCTCGGTACACGACGCCCATGCCGCCCTCACCGAGCCGCCCCTCGAGCACGAAGCGCTCGCTACCGCCAAACTCGACGGCTACGCGATTCGCAGTCACCTCGCCTCCCCGCCCGCCCCCACGGCCACGCTCAACGCGGGCGAACGCGCTGCTTTTCTGGGCGACGCTGCGTCGTGCGGCCCGAGTCACGCGCGCCGCGGCCCGGCGCGACCGGCGTGGACACGCCGTAGTCGGGCGGCACCAAGTGTTGCGGACCGCGACCGATCAAATCCGAGCGACCGGCTTTGCGCAAGGCCTCGCGCGCCAGCGCGTGGTGCTGGGGATCCCACCAGAAGATCAGCGCCTTCATCATGCGCTTCTCGCGCAGATCTTTGGCCGTGTACACGGGCTCATTGGTCAGCGGATCGATACCCGTGTGATACATGGCGGTGGCGATCGCCATGGGCGTGGGGATGAAATCCTGAATCTGGCGCGGGCGCAGGTTCTGGTTCTTCAAATACAGCGCCAGATCGATGGTGTCGGTCAGCGTGGAGCCGGGGTGGCCCGTGATGAAATACGGCACCAAATACTGCTCTTTGCCGGCCGCCTCGCTGGCCTGACAAAACGCCTGCGCAAAGCGCTCGTACACCTCGATGCCCGGCTTCTTCATCTTCTTCAGCACCTCCGGGTTGGAGTGCTCGGGCGCGACGGAGACCTGGCCGCCGGTGTGATGCTTGGCCAACTCGGCAATGAATTCCGGACTGCGCTCGGCCAAATCATAGCGAACGCCAGAGGCGATGAACACGCGCTTCACGCCCTTTTCGGCCCGCACCTTGCGCAGCAAATCGATTAGCGGATCGTGGTCGGTCTTCAGGTTCTCGCAGATCCCCGGGTGCACGCAGGAAAGCCGGCGGCAGGCGGCTTCGGTGCGCTCGTCCTTGCAGGTCATCTTGTACATGTTGGCGGTCGGGCCGCCCACGTCCGAGATCGTGCCGCTGAAACCCGCCATGCGCGACAGCTGCCGCACCTCACGCAACACGCTCTCGGCCGAGCGGCTCTGAATGATGCGCCCCTCGTGCTCGGTGATGCTGCAAAAGGTGCAACCGCCGAAGCAACCACGCATGGTCACGATCGACTCTTTTACGGTGTCGAACGCGGGGATGCGCTGGCCCGCGTAGTCCGGATGCGGCCGGCGCGTGAACGGCATGTCGTACAAGCCGTCCATCTCTTTTTCGTCCAACGGCAGCGCGGGCGGATTGAAATACACGGCCTGCTTACCGTGCACTTGCAAGATGGGCCGACCATTGTGGGCGTTGGTTTCGAACTGAAAAAGCCGCGACATCGTGGCAAACGCCTGCTTGTCCGCGCACACCTCCTCGTACGAAGGCAGCACCACGGCCTTGCCGTCGCGCACGAACTTGGTCGAATCGTCGGCGATGGCTTGCCACTCTTCGGGATTCTTTTTGACGTGCGCGGTGCCGCGAATGTCGGTCAGCGCGCTCACCGACTCGCCCTCCGCCAAGCGCCGCGCGATCTCCCACGCCGCGCGCTCCCCCATGCCGAACACGAGCAGGTCCGCCTTGGCATCGAGCAAAATCGAACGCCGCACCGACTCCGACCAATAATCATAGTGCGCGATGCGCCGCAGCGACGCTTCGATGCCGCCGAGCACGATCGGCAAACCCGGGAAGGCCTGACGACACAAGTTCGAGTACACGATGCTCGCGCGGTTCGGCCGCGCCTCGGTCCGCCCGTTCGGCGAATACTGGTCCTCACCGCGCATCTTCTTCTGCGCGGTGAGCTTGTTCAGCATCGAATCTAGATTGCCGGCCGTGACGCCCACGAACAGCTTGGGCCGCCCCATGCGCGCGATGTCATCCGGCTTCTGCCAATCCGGCTGGGCGATCAACCCGACCTTGTAGCCGCGCGCCTCCAAAAAGCGCGCAATCAGCACTGGCCCGAACGCGGGATGATCCACGTACGCATCGCCCGTGATGATCAAAATATCGAGCTGCTCGATGCCACGCTCGTCCATATCCGCGCGCGTAGTCGGCAAGAACGCCGCATTCGGCCCGCGCTTCGGAGCACGCGACGGCACGCGGAGTTCAACCAAAGACATGGCCGCCTTGTAGCACGCACTCCCCGCCCGCGCCCCGACATGGGTCACTTCTGACCTCACCCCGGGTTCGGTCGCGCGCGCCGACGATGGGGCCAGGGGGGAATTGTTGATGGTCACGCGCCGCGTCTCAGGCGTCGCAGCCTTCGGCGGCGCGACCGGAAGGCGAGTTGCGGCGCGTTGGACAGGTCAATGCGCCGTGCTGAACGGTCCGAGCAGAGCGATGTGGGGCGCAACGCGGCACACGGCGAGGCGTGCACCGGCGTTCGTCGACAACAACGCTTGCTTCGAGGTGCGTTGCGGGATTGAGAGCGCCCACTCTTTCGAGTGGGAGCACAGCCGCGCCCAATCAGTCCGCGGTGCCGAACACTTCTTTGAGGCGCGCGAGGTCTGGGTCGAGCACGTAGCCGCCGAGGCCGATACGTAGCGAGATCGTGATCTCGTCACCCCAGGGCCACCACAAGCCATAGCCGAGCAAGCGGCCCGAGGTGTCACCGGTGAACACGCGCTGATCCGTGCGCACGCCGCCCGTGGCTTCTGCCACTTCTTTCAACCCGGGCGGTGCGTTGACGATCGTTTTCGTCCCCCACTCGTTGGGCAAAAAGCGGAGCACGACGGCGCGCGCTTCGGCTTCCAGCTCGACGTTGAACGAGGAGGCCACGCACGAAAAGCGGCTATCCCAGCTCCATCCGCCCTTGATCCAGGCTTTCTTCAGTTGTTCGAACACCGCGAACAACGCGGCAGACGAACCAGCACGAGCGTCCATGTCCAAAACATAGCCGAGAACGGCGACGATCGTCAGGTTTTGAGAAAGCGTCCCGGATCGAAGCAGTTTGTGCCCTCGGTCCGGCCCGCATTCAGCACATTTCCGAGGGTTGGGGCGTACCGCCCCGGCCCGAAACGGCTACCAGGCGAGGTCCGCCTTGAGCGCGGCGGTCAGCTTGTCGGCCATCTTTTGGTGGGTCTTCAAGCTGGGGTGGTAGTCGCAGCCGAGCCCATCGGCGCTATCTTGGGTGCCGAACTCGAGCAGCACGAGATTGTCGTCGCCCGCGGCCGCGCGCGCGGCGATCACGGCTTTCAGATACGTGGCCGCTTTGGAGTAGCTCTCGCCGCTGAGCATCGTCCCGACCGCGAGGTAAAAGCGTGCCGCCGGATAGTGCCCGCGCAGCTCGGTCACGAACTCGGTGTATGCCGCTTGAAATGGCGCGCCCGGATCGCCCTGCGCGAAGTCGTTCGTGCCCAAGTTGATGAGCACCGCGTTGGGCACGAACTTGCTGAAGTCCCACGTGCTCGCCGCGCGGTCGGGCAACGTGCGCGGGTAACGGTCGGGCATCACGTTGGTTGTCCCGCCCTCGTAGTTCCGCAGCATGCCGATGCCGGACCAAGCCTCGGTGTAGAGCTCGGCGTTCACGGCGCGCGCCGCGATCGCCGCGTAGCTGAGGTAGTGATTCTCCGTGGCCGCCGTGAACGGGCACGGCAGCGTGCCCTCGTTGCCGTAGCCTGCAGAAATCGAGTCGCCAATCACTTCCAAACGGCGCGTGGGCAAAACCGCCGGCAGGTAAGCGCTGGACGCGAGATCAAAGCCGTTGAACGTGGTCTCGTTGAACGAGGCCTCGGTGCGTCGATAGAGCAGCAAGTCGTGTTCGCCCGCTGCCAGTCCGGTAGCGAGCGCGTACTTCTTCGCGCCGGCCTGCAACGTGAGCACGGTGTGCTTGCCGTCGATCACGACCTCGAACACATTGCTGCCATTGTCGGTGAGCGTCACGCCGATCGCGGTGCCGGTGAAGCGCAGCGCGATGGCCGTGCCCGGCCAGGCGAACACGGGCGCGTCCGGCTTGGACTGATCGAAGCGACCGATGAAATACGGCGCGGCCGGCCCTGCGCCGCCATTCGCCTGGCCAGCCGATCCAGAACTACCCGCGGTGCCCGCGGCTCCGCCGTTGCCCGCGCTCGGCTGCGACGCGCCGCTGGCGCCGGCCGCGGCGCCCGTGCCGTCACCAGCCGTTCGGCCCGCACTCGCGCCGTTGCCCCCTTCGCCGCTCGCGACCCCGCCGGAGCCCGCCGCGTCATCACCCGTGCGCGGGGGACCCAGGGCATCCGAGCCGCACGCGAGGGCGTTGAGACCGAGCCCGCACAGCAGCAACTTCAGCGCGAAACCTGTACGCATCATCGGGGATCCTCGCAGTTTGAGACGCGCCCGTCACCGTTCTTCGCGCAGCGCGTGACGGGCGGCAGGCCATTCGGCCGACAGAATCGTAAAGTCCTGTGCGATTTTCTCTTGTTGAGTGCGCGCTTCCTTGTGCTATGTACCGCGCGCCGTCACGGGGCGGTAGTTAAGTTGGTTATAACGCCGGCCTGTCACGCCGGAGGCCGCGGGTTCGAGTCCCGTCCGCCCCGCTAAAACTCGAACGACGTAACGCACGTCGACCCAGATGCGCGCTGCTGTCCTGCCCCTCGGGGCAGCGAGCCGCGCGCTCCAAGCCAAGTGACCGACCGACGCACTCGCCTGCGTCGGTCGCGCGCTTTCCAGCTGCACCCAGTGCGCGCGCGCCTTGTCTAGATCGCGTCTCGTTCTGCGATCGCCCCAAATTTCCACGCCGTAGTTAGACGCTACAGCGGGCCAAATGTGCGCGCGGTGGCGTCTTGAAGCTCGTCGGGATGCTGACAACTCAGTTTCCGGTGCTATTGATGCTGTCAGCGGAAGAGCCAATTTCTGACTCAAAGGCCACCAGCCGAGTCACTGATCGACTCGAACCCCCATCCTCTCCTCAGGTCACGCTGTTTCAGCTTCAAAAAAGGATTTTGTCTTGAGAACTTCGTTCAGCTTCGCGACGGTTTGCGTGTTCGGAGCCGCGATGGCTCTTCTTCCGGCCTGTGGTAGCACCGACGACTCCTCTGGCGGCACCGCCGGTGCTCCAGGCACTGCCGGCGCTCCAGGCACGGCGGGCGCTCCGGGCACGGCGGGTACCACGGGCACCGCAGGCGCTCCGGGCACTGCCGGTACTACGGGCACTGCCGGCACGACGGGTACCGCCGGTACGACGGGCGCCACGGGCGACGCAACCCGCGGCGCCACGCTGTGGAGCGGTAGCACAACCGGTTGCAACACCTGCCACGGCGCCAGCGGGGAAGGCGTAACCAGCCTCGGTCCAAACGTCACCAAGTCGGCAACGGCCGGCATCGGCAGCTGGACCTACCAGCAGTTCCACGACGCCATTCGTACAGGCGCGGGTAAGAATGGCCAACTCTGCCAGCTCATGCAGAAGTTCCCGGAATCCAGCATAAGCGAGCAAGGCATGCAAGACCTGTGGGCGTTTCTTCAGTCCAAACCCGCTGTCGATACGACGGTAACTGACGCCTGCCCCTGACCCCTGAAGAGCGGTAACGGTTGAACGAAGGGCCCGGCGGCGACGCTGGGCCCTTTTTTTCTTCCGCGCATCCCACTTCGACGATGACCTCCGATCTGACGGCACGCACAGCCGCGCGAGCGCGCCTCGTTGGGGCGTTGCTCGTGTTTCTTTCGGGCATCACCTTCTCGACCAAAGCCATCTTGGTCAAACTCGCGTATCGCCAAGGTATCGACTCGGTGAGCCTGCTCACGCTGCGCTTCGGCTTCGCGGCGCCGTTCTTCGCGTATGCGGCATTCGGCGCGCAACTGCGGGGCAAAATCCCACCCGCGCTCACTCGCCGGGACGGCTTCACGATCCTCGCGCTCGGCGTGCTCGGCTACTACCTCGCGAGCCTGAGCGACTTCATCGGCCTGCGTTACATTTCCGCTGGGCTCGAGCGGCTGATCTTGTTCGTGTATCCGACGCTCGTCGTGCTGATCGAAGCCGGCGTGTACAAGGCGCGCCTCGAACGGCGCCAGCAGCTCGCTCTCCTCGTCACCTACGCCGGCATCGTGCTGGCCTTCCGCGACGAACTCGGCCAGAGCCTCGGCTCGGATGTCCCGCGCGGCGCGGCGTGGGTCTTCGGCAGCGCCCTCACCTACGCCGTGTACCTGATCGGCGCGGGCCGAATGGTGCCCAAGCTCGGCTCCCAGCGCTTCACCGCGCTCGCCCTGCTCGCCGCCACGGCCGCCGTATTGCTGCACGCCTGCCTCAGCGGCGCTCGCATCCTCGGTCTGCCCCCCGTGGCGTACCTGATCGGCCTCGTCATGGCCCTCTTCGCCACCGTCCTGCCCGCATTCCTGCTCGCACGCGGCATCGCCCTGATCGGCTCCGGTCCTGCCGCCATCATCAGCAGCGTCGGCCCCGTCTCCACCATCCTCCTCGCCTACCTGATCTTGGACGAAGCCTTTACGCCCAGCGCTTTTCTGGGCACGGCCCTGGTCATCATCGGGGCCACGCTCGTTGCCTCCAGCCCCAAACGCGCGAAACCAGCGCCCGCCGGCTGACCTTCCCCCTTGCCGGCCTCGCCAAACGCAGCTACGAACCGCTTGCCACTGGGCGGGTAACTCAGTTGGTAGAGTGCTGGCTTTACACGCCGGATGTCATCGGTTCAAGCCCGGTCCCGCCTACCAGATCAGCGCACGAGCACAGACCACGCGGGCACCGTGATCAAAGACAAGATCAGGCCCCAGCTCACGAAGGCGGCGGCCAGCTCACTGGCCACGCCGTAGGCCATCATCAGCGCGCCCGCGGTGATCATCGTGGGCATTGCGGTCTCGAGCACGGCGACTTTGAGCACTAGGCCCTGGGCGCCGAGGGCGCGCGCGAGCAGCCAGCCGACACACGGAAAGGCGAGCAGTTTGAGGCCCAGGCCGAGGGCGAAGACGCGCACTGGGCGTGGCGGGGTGAAGCGGAGTTTGAGGCCCACCGCGAACATCGCGAGGGGGACGAGGGGCGCCGCGGCGGCCGTCAGCACGGGTTCGATCACCGCGGGGAGCTTCAGGGGAATGAGCGCGATCGCGAGCGCGATCAGGAGCGCGAAGAATGGCGGGAAGAACAACACGCGACGTGCGAGTTCGCTCGGCTTGGGGCTCGCGCCGGCGCTGAATTTTGCGAGCACGATCGGCGCGACGGTGCCCAGCAGCAGGAACGATCCGAGCTGGTCGTACACGGCGGCTAGCGGCAGTGAGCTTTCACCGAGCAGGCCGCTGCACAGGGGGAAGCCGAGGAACGAGGTGTTGCCGAGGGCGGTGGCGAGGAAGAGCGCGGTCTCGCTGCTGCGGTCGAGAGCCAGCACGCGCTTGGCCGCGCGCGCGACGACGTAGGCGAGCCCGGCCATGGCCCAGGGGATAGCGACCAGCACCGCCAACTCGGGCCGCACCGTCATCTTGGGGACGAGGCGCAAGATGGTGGCGGGGACGCAGATGTCGATCACGAAGCGGTTCAGCACCTCCGCGGCATTTTCGGGCAGCCGCCCGAGCCGGCGCGCCACGTACCCGGCGAGCAGCAGCGAACACACCAAGAAGAGGGCCGAAGCCATGACCCGGCCATGCTACCCTAGCTCGGCGCGAATCCCGTTGAATTGCTCCTGCTCGACCCCACATCTGCATGCAAGACGACATCATCGTTGCTGAGTTCGCCGAGGCTTGGCTGGCTAAGTTTCCACGCATCGAGGAGCGCGGCCTCGGCCCGCGTTTGCTCGCCGCCCTCGCGGGCATGTCCGGCGGTCCGAACGCCGTCGACGATCTGGACGACATCGAGGTGATCGCGGCCGCGCTGCTCGAGCTGGTGGTAATGCTCAAGGCCTCGCCGGGCGGCCTCGCCACGCACTTCCCTGCGCTGTTCGGCTCTGCCCTCAAAGGCAAAGCCGGGCTGTCTTAAAACTGCCCGACGAGGCTGGCTGCGCTCGGTCCCACGCGCAAGCCGACTTGCGGCGCAGCCTCGTTGGGCTTGCTGAACCAGAGCACGGTCGCGACGCCCGCGCAGACGATCGCAGCTCCGCCGAGGATGTCGGTGGTGAGCGCAAAGGTTTTGGCGCGTGAATGCGTGTCTTCGAGCTCGCTCGGGCTCGCGTTCGGTCGCTTCAGCTGGTCTTGGTTGTCACCATTGGCCTTTAGCGCGACGTAGCCGGTGACGCCCGCGCCAGCCCCGAGGACGACGGCACCGATGGCGGTCGTCCAAAACGCCGGCCCGAGGTGCGACTTGGAGCTGGGCGCGCGTTGATCCGGCGCGGCCGCGCCCGCCGCCGGCGCGAACGGCAAGTCCACGGATTGTCGCTCGCCGCCGGCCACCCGCACGAGCCGCTGCAAGACCCCGCGATTCGGGGCCTCGACCGAGAGCGTGCGCTGGCCCTCGCTCACGGGGATGGGCGCGGCGAGCGGCGTGGTGCCGACCTTCTTCCCGTCGACCAGCACCGTGGCGCCCGTGACGTTGGCCGTCACGGTCAGGTATGCGATGCGCTTCTCGAGGTCGGCCAGATCCTTGTTCACGGCGAGCAAGCGCTCGGCGTCTATCTGCGCAGCTCCTTCGCGCGTGTAGCGCTGCATGGCATCACGCGCCTCGACGTATTGGCGCAGCTGGAAATAGGTCTGGCCGATGTTGTACAGCACTTTGAAGTTGGGCTTCACCTCGTACGCGCGCTCGAATTGCACTAGCGCCGCGTCGAAGTCTCCGTCCTTGTACAACTTGGTCGCCTGCGTAAAGTGTAGGCGCGCTTGTTCGACGTCCGACGGCGCCGCCGCGCCGGAAGCGGCAGGCGCCGCTGTCTCGGCGTGCGCGGATCGCACCCGTGCCGAGACCAACGAGCCCACGAGCAACGACAGAGCGACGATGGCTTGCGACTTCATGTTGTTTTTCGGCTCACTTCGCGTACGGGTCGGCATCGTCGATCGGGCGTGCGGTCGTCGGCGTGTCGCGGTGAGTCAATGTATCGATAGCAGGCGCGCCCGAAGGCGCTGACTCGGGCGCGGCCTTGCTCGACGGCTTCGCGCGCGCGCCGGAAGCGGCGCTCGGCTTGAACACGCTCGCCTTGTCGACCTGCAGCGCAATCAACAAATCCAAATCTTGATCGAGACGGATCATGCGTGCCTCGCTGAGGCGGCCCACGCTGCGCAGCTCCAAGCGGTGCAGACCGGGCTCTTTGGGAACTTGGCCGCTGAACGGGTTTCCGTCGAGCTTGGCGCCGTCGAGCAGAATTTCAGTATCGGCAGGCGAAGCGGCGATCTTCAGCGTCACCAGCTTGGGCGCGGCGAGCACCGCGGGCGGGCCGCCGTGGGCGCTGTGCGTGGCCACCGTGCTGGGCATGGGCGGTTCGCGCCCGGCATTACTCAAGAATCGCCCGATAATCCCCGCGCACAGCGCGACACCGACCAGCGCGACGACCCACTTGCCGCGGCTCGGGGGCGTGGGTGACACCACGTAGGTCGAAGCATTACCCGTGAGGGTGACGGAGCCGAGCCCTCCCAGCACCGCGGGCGCCGCGGGGATCAACTGCGTGCCGAGCGAC
>Ga0247740_1001094_pt1 | contig 11894 bp, 9 predicted proteins | sample UWRJL148409B2_FD_180942 | JGI IMG/M metagenome (GOLD analysis project Ga0247740, IMG submission 180942) | Plant litter microbial communities from Arlington Agricultural Research Station in Wisconsin, United States - UWRJ-L148-409B-2 | ecosystem: Environmental > Terrestrial > Plant litter >...
GACGAGGGGATCACACATACGGCGACGTAGATGCCCTGCGCCGTGTTGTATCCCGAACCGCTCACAACTATCTGGTCGCCCTCAACGAGCGCGGACGTGTCGACGGTTGCGCCGGGTGTTGCAGCTACGACCATAAGTTCGCGGGTTCGGCCGTCATCGCCGACGGCCGTGACGGACTGCGGCCAGGGTGTCGCGGCGGGTTCGGGAGTCGATAGACCGCCGTCGACGTGGGTGAGCACGGGAATGCCGAGCACGGCCACGGGAACGAGCACAACGATGGCGACGGGCAGTGCGATCCACCACCAGCGCACTCGTCTCTTCGCCATCACTCGTGAAGTCTAGAACTCGCACGCGAACACGAGTCGCGACGAAACAATGCACCCCTATACTTCGTGGCATGTCCGACTCATCCTCAGCTCCCCAGCCCGTAGCGCCCGCAGGTGGCGTTAACCACAAGCCTCGCTTCTTCGTTAAGCAGAAGATCACCATGCTGGTCAACCGCTACGAGATCCGCGGCGCGAACCCCGACGGCACCGAGGGCCCCATCATCGCGATGGCCCAGCAGAAGCGCCTCGCCTTCAAGGAGCAGGTCACCTTCTACGAAGACGAGGCCCGCAAGGTTCCCGTCTTCTCCTTCAAGGCACGCCAGATCATGGAGCTCGCCGCGGTCTACGACGTCTTCGACGCCGCGGGCACCCCGATCGGCTTCTTCCAGAAGGACTTCAAGGCGAGCCTTCTCCGCTCGAGCTTCCACTTCGGCGGCCCCGGCTTCGACGCCTACGGCCAGGAGCGCAACGCTGTTGTTGGCATCCTGCGTCGCTTCATCGACGTGCCGTTCCTCTTCCACTTCGACTTCACCGACAAGCAGACCGGTCGCATCGTTATGTCGAGCGAGAAGAAGTTCGCACTGCGCGACAAGTACACGGTTGACGTTCCCGACCAGAACATCGACTTCCGTCTCGCGGCTGCAATGGCCGTCGGTCTTGACGCCCTTATGCAGCGCTAATCGACTCCTTCACAGGCCGCCGGAACACTCTGTGTTCCGGCGGCCTTTGTTATAGGAGTTGACACGGCATGCACGAGGAGTAGAGTCGCCCCTCGTGACTAACGAAGGTCGGTCGCCGAAACGCTGGATCATCGGTGAACCACTCGCATCTGAAAAGCTTGAAGGACAACTGCTCCCCAAGCACCTGGCACTCCCGATCTTCGCGAGCGACCCCCTGTCGTCTGTGGCGTACGCCCCGCAGGAGCTTTTGCTCATCCTGACCCTCGGCGGTCTCTCCTTTTTGACCTTCACGCCGTGGATCGCCGCCGCGGTTGTTGTGCTGCTCATCGTCGTTGTCGCCAGTTACCGGCAGCTCATCAAGGCCTACCCCTCGGGAGGTGGCGACTACGAGGTTGCGCACCGCAACCTGGGCGAGAAGGCGGGTCTCGTCGTCGCATCCGCCCTGCTCGTCGACTACATCCTCACCGTCGCGGTGTCGGTCGCGAGCGGTGTCGACAACATCATCTCGGCTTTTCCAGAACTCAATCCATTTCGCGTTGAGCTCGCCGTCGGCTTCGTTGTAATTCTCGCGGCCATCAACCTGCGCGGAGTTGCCGAGTCGAGCAAGGCCTTCGCCCTTCCCACCTACCTCTTTATCGGCAGCGTCGGAGTGATGATTGTCACCGGCCTCGTGCGCGTCGCTATGGGTGACACTCCCATCGCCGAGTCGTCGCAGTACCTCGTCGAGAGCCACGACCTCACGCAGGTGGCTGTCATTCTGCTGCTCCTTCGTGCTTTTGCAAGTGGATGCAGCGCCCTCACGGGTGTGGAGGCGATCGCCAATGGCGTTCCCGCCTTCCGCCTGCCCAAGGTCAAGAATGCCCAGCGCACGCTCGTGCTTATGGGCGGCATCGCCATCGCCATGTTCATCGGCGTGACGGCCCTCGCACTCATCACGCAGGTGCACTACGCGGAGCGCTCGGGCGACCTCATCGGGTTCGATCCCGATGCCCCGCAACGCACGGTCATCGCCCAGATCGCCGCTGCTGTCTTCGGTGGCGACAACACGATCATGTTCTACGTGATGCAAGCGACAACGGCGGCGGTGCTGTTGCTCGCTGCAAACACGGCGTTCAACGGCTTCCCGCTGCTCGGTTCGGTGCTCGCGCGCGACAAGTACGCGCCCAAGTCGCTCAACACGCGCGGCGACCGCCTCGTCTATTCGAACGGCGTTCTCGCCCTCGGCGCCGTCGCAGCCGTGCTGCTCATCGCGTACCAGGCCAACCCGACGCAGCTGATTCAGCTCTACATCATCGGTGTCTTTGTGAGCTTTACGCTCGGGCAGACGGGCATGGTCGTGCACTGGACGCGCATGCTGCGCAAGGGGTGCGCCGACCCCAAGCAGGTATACCGCTCGCGCGCGATCAACGCGATTGGCGCGACCCTCACCTTCACGGTTCTGCTCATCGTCACGATAACCAAGTTCACGCACGGAGCGTGGCTCGTCTTCGCGATCATGCCGATTCTGTTCATCGTGATGCTGCGCATCAACCGCTACTACAAGCGCGTCGAGCAGGATGTCGCCGTCGACGAAACAACGGTCTTCGGTGCCACGGGCGACCACGCGATCGTGCTCGTCGGCAACATGCAGAAGCCGATGCTCAAGGCAATCGACTACGCGATCGCCGCGCGCCACGACAGCCTCGAGGCAATTCACGTCAACATCGACGACGCGGCCTCCGAGCGACTCGTCGAGGCCTGGGCCGCGGCCAACGTTCAGGTGCCGCTGCGCATCATCGACTCGCCCTATCGCGACATCTCGATGCCCCTCATCAAGTACATCAAGGCGCACCGCGAAGAACACGGCTCCGAGGTCGTCACCGTCTACACGCCGCTCTACATAGTCGGTCACTGGTGGGAGAGCTTTTTGCACAACCACAAGGGCCGCCGCATCCGCCAGAAGCTTATGCTCTGCCCCGGCGTCACCGTCGCGCTTGTGCCGTGGCTTCTCGACTCGACCCGCGCCCTCTATACCCGTCCACAACGTCCTCTGCCCGGGCAGGCTCGCCGCGGCGAGCCCGTGCGACCCGTGATGCGTAAGGCGCTGCCCCCGGTCACTAAGGGCAAGTAGTGAAGCTCGTCGCCCTTATCGTTGGCGCCCTTGCGGGCACGGCCCTGCGGTGGGGCATCGACACTCTCGTCGGCACTCCCCTCTCGACCCTCGCCATCAACATCGTCGGATCCTTCGCACTCGGCCTGCTCGTCGCCCGACTCTGGCCGACCGCGTCGCCGGTCGTTCGTACGGGTCTCGGCCCCGGTCTGCTCGGAACCTTCACGACCTTCTCGGCAGTAACGGTCGCGCTTGTCGGGTTCACTGCACGCGGCGAATGGATGCTGGCACTCGCCTACCTCGCTGCAACCCTGATCGGCGGCCTCGCGGCAGCCTTTCTCGGCCTCAGGCTGGGGCGCCGCTCGTGACGCTCGTTGCACTCCTCGTTGCCGGGGCTCTCGGCGCCGTGCTGCGATACGGCGCAACAACTGTCAGCTCGCGCTGGGGTGTGCTCGCCGTCAACATCGTCGGCTCGCTCATCGGCGGCATAGCGCTCGCGGCCCTTGAGGGCGACGCCCAGCTCATTCTGCTGACCGGTTTCTGCGGCGGCCTGACGACCTTCAGCACCTTCAGCATTGAGACCGTGCAGGCCGTCATCGATGGGCGAGTGAAGAGTGCGGCCCTGTCGGTGCTGGCGAACCTCGCGCTGGGAACCGCGGCCGCCGCGCTCGGGTACGCTCTCTTCGCCGGTTGAGCACGCGCGCCAGCGCCGTATCGAAATCCCTGACTCGGTTTCGATACGGCCGCGGGCGGCCTACTCAACCCACAAGACTGTCGTTGGTTGAGTAGCGAGCGCCAGCGAGAGTATTGAAACCCACGCCAGGTTTCGATACGGCCGCGGTCGGCCTACTCGACCCGCAACAACGTCGCTACCCCTTCTCCCCACCCTCTGTCGTGTTCATGATTCGCCGCTGAAAGATGAAGAAGAGCACGGCGACCGGGATCGACATCAGCACGGCGGCGGCGAGCTGCAGCGGATACTGGTTGCCGCTGCCGAGCTGGCCGGAGGTGAGCGACGCGACTCCGGTTGTCAGGGTGTTGAGCGCCGGGTCTTGCCGCGAGACAACGAAGTGCGCGAACTCGTTCCACGAACCCTGGAAGCTCAGAATGAACAGGGTGATGAGCGCGGGTCGCGCCATCGGCAGCACGATCGTCCAGAACGTGCGGAAGACTCCCGCGCCGTCGATGCGCGCCGCCTCTTCGACCGACACCGGTATCGACTCGAAGAACTGCTTCATGATGAAGATGCCCGCGGCGTCGATGAGGATCGGGATGATCATTCCGGCGTACGAGTTGTAGAGGCCGAGCTCTTTGAGGATGAGAAAGCGCGGGATGAGCAACGCGACGTTGGGCACGGCCATCACCGCGATGAGCCCGGCAAAGACGATTGTGCTTCCGCGAAAGCGCAGCCGAGATAGGGCGTAGCCCGCGAGTGAATCGAAGAACACCCGGCTGAGCGTCACGATCACCGCGATGAAGGCAGAGTTGCCCGCCCACTGCAGCAGCGGCACCGAGGTAAAAAGCCTCTCGTAGGCGGCGAACGACCACGTCTGCGGAATGAGGTTGAGCGGAGACTGCGTTGCCTCTGCATCGGTCTTGAAGCTCGACGAGATCGAGATGAGAAAGGGGTAGATGTAGATGATCGCGAGCAGGATGAGCACAAGGTAGGTGATGGCGATTGCCGCACCGGCCTTACCCCCGACCCAGCGGAAGCGCCGCTTGCGTGCAACTGGAGGGGCGGCCTGAATCGCGGCTTGCTCGACAGTGGTCATCGGTGGCTCCTCTCAACGCCGGCCTGCGCGCGGGGCGCGGGCGCGACATCCATCGCATCGTTTTTGAGGCGGGCAACCGCACGCTCGGAGCGCCGCAGACCGGCGCGACCGAGATCGCGGTCACGCAGCACCCAGCGCTGAATGAGGGTCAGAGCGACGATGATGCCGAAGAGGATGAAAGAGATGGCCGCTCCCTCGCCCCAGTTGAGCCCTTCGAACGAGGTTTTGTAGGCGAGGTAGGCGGGGAAGAGCGTCGTCTTCGCCGGCCGCCCGTCGCCGAGCAGGTAGGCCTGGTCGAAGACCTGCCACGTGCCGATGAGCCCGAGAGTGAGCACCGTGAACAGAGTGGGTTTGAGCATCGGAAGCGTCACAGAGAAGAACTTGCGCATCGCGCCCGCGCCATCCACCGATGCTGCTTCATCGATCTCGCCGCTGATGTTTTGCAGGGCCGCGAGAAAGAGCAGCATAAAAGTGCCCGAGGTCGTGAAGATCGCGAGGATGATAAGCACACACATTGCGACGGAGGGGCCGGATACCCAGTCCCACCAGGTGAGGCCGAGCGGGCCGGCCGCCGCCATTGCCCCTCCGTTGCCGACACCCAACCAGCCGAGCACAACGTGCAGAACTCCCGTTGGGTCAGCGAACCAGTTCGGCCCGTTGATGCCGAGCCACTCGAGGATCGAGTTGACGGTGCCCGAAGCTGTGAAGAGGAAGATGAAGATCGTTGTGATGGCGATCGACGAGGTGACCGACGGAAAGTAGAAGGCGGTGCGAAAAAAGCCCCGGCCCTTGAGCACGCGCGCGTTGACCTGAACCGCGAGAAACAGAGCGAGAGCCGTCTGCAGCGGCACAACGAGCAGCACGTAGTAGAAGTTGTTGCGGATGCTCGTGCCGAAGTCGCGCTGGGCGAGTCCGTCTTCGGTCAGCACTTCGGCATAATTACCGCCGCCGATGATCTCGGAGTTGCCGAGTGGCGAGCCCAGGCCGTTCCAGTTGCTGAAGCTCACGTAGAGCGCAAGAAAGATCGGCAGAACGAGAAAGACACCGATGATGATGATCGCCGGGCTCACAAATGCCCAGCCGTAGCGGCTCTCTGAGCCGCGGATACCCTTCGCCATGCTTTCTCCTTTGAAAGCGAGCGGCTCTCCCGTGAAGGAGAGCCGCCCAATCAGTTACTCCCCGTTGGCCTCGTCGAGAGCCGACTGCAGCTCCGTCTGGAATGACGCGAGAATCGCACCCGCGTCACCACCCGCGAGCGTTTCGAGCTGCGCGTTGAAGTCGGCGATGACGTCAGCGGAGCCGGCGAAGTTGACCGGTGACACCGCGTACTCGGCGCCCGCAACGAATGAGGCGTTCTCCGGATAGCTCTCTGCGTAGGTCGCCGCAGCGGCCTCAGTCGAGGGGATAACGCCGAACGCGTCGGCGAACTCGAGCTGCTGGTCGTCACTCGTCAAGAACTCAACGAGCGACTGCGCGGCCGCCGACGTGTCGGAGCCCTGCGGGATTCCCCAGCAGTTGGTGAACGTGAAGGTCGACGGGCCACCCGGTCCGGCGGGCAGTTCGTAGGCCTGGTACTTCGTGTCGGGGAAGTCGGTCGCGATGCCCTTGATCCACGGTCCCTCGATGACCATCGCGGCCTTGCCAGCGCCGAGTGCCTCTCCACCCCAACCGGCCTCAATCTCGGCAGGCCACTTGAGCACGCCGTCGTCGTGCAGCTTCTGCACGTACTCGAGACCCGCGAGGTTCTCGGCGCTGTCGGCAGTGACTGTTGTGCCGTCGTCGGCAACGAGCGCGCCGCCACCCTGGTTCATAAAGACGCCGAGTCGGGCGTACTCGAGACCGAACGAGAGTCCGACGGTGTCACCGGTAGTCAGCTTCTTCGCCGCGGCTTCGAGGGAGTCCCAGTCGGTGGGGATGTCGGCGTCGGTGAGACCCGCCTCTGCCCACTTGTCGGTGTTGATGATGAGGCCGAGCGTCGAGAAGTCTTTCGGCGCACAGACGAATTCGTCTTCGTAGGTAAAGGTGTCAACGAGCGCCGGGTAGAAGTCACCCGCGTTGGGCAGGTCGCCCGCGTAGCTCTCGAGGTAGCGGTTGCTTGCGTAGTTCGAGAACTGGTCCCAGCTCATGTAGAAGAGGTCGGGTGCCTGGTCTCCCGCGAAGCCCTGGCTGAGCTGCTGGCCGAGGTCGTCGGCGGCGACGACATCGACTGTTGCATCGTTGTCGGCGGCCCATGCGTCGGCCGCTGCCTGCACCGCGGCTGTCTCGGCGTCACCGCTCGAGCCGATGAGAATCGTGAGGTCTTGCCCACTCACTTCACCCCCGCCGCCGTTCGAACAGGCGGCTAGGCTTGCCACGAGAGTAGCGGCTAGCACCGTTGCACCCCATTGTGTCTTTGTCACGATGTTTCCTTTCGATTGTGATTGTCGGCCGCTCACGTGCCGGTGGTCTTATCGGGCGCAAGATGTGAAGATCTGCGCACGACAAGTCGGGGAGCGAGGAGCCGATGCTTCGGCTCCTCGTTTATCGTTTGTGCCGAAACGAGATTGCTCCCGCTCGCACCAAAAAGAAGTTCGAGACTGGATGCCGCGGCCTCAGCGAGCGGCTGGTCAATGCTCGACAGCCCAACCGCTGCCGCGACGGGCGTGTTGTCGTATCCCACGATGGGGATGCCGCTGCCCGTCGTCGCCATCATCGCTCCGAGCGCGAGTGAGTCACTCGCGCAGATGAGGGCGTCGGGCGGGTTCGCGCGGGAGAGCAGCTCGAGGGCGGCACGGCTGCACTCGGGCACACCGTCGGTTGTCGCGATCGAGAGTGCCGCGACATCCACGCCGCTGATTCTGGCTCCGTCGAGCCAGCCGCGCCTGCGCTCATCGCCGGTTCCCGAGGGGCTGGGCCAGCCGATAAAGCCGATGCGCTTCGCGCCCTCGCTGGCGAGGTACTGCGCCGCCTCACGCACTCCCTCGTAGCCGTCGATGTCGACCCAGCGGTGCGAGGGGTCGTTCATGTCGTCGATGCCCCAGGGGCGACCGAAGGTCACAAAGGGCATGCCGTTCTCGATGAGCCATTCGGTGCGCGGGTCGTTGTGAAAGGTCGACGTGAGAACGAGGGCGTCGACATCGGCACCGTCGCGAAGGCGGGCGAACTGGTCGATCTCTTGCTCGGGCGTTTCGGCCGTGTAGAGAAGCAGGCGCATGTCGCGCGCGTCGGCCTGCTCGGTGAGGGCGTGCAGAAAGCGGTCGAGCACGGCGCCCGAGACGCCGTCTTTGAAGCCCTCCATGCGGATGCCGATTGTCGACGACTTTTGCGTGCGCAGGCGACGGGCCGAGGCGTGCGGTCGGTAACCGAGTTCGGTGATCGCGTGCTGAACCTTTGCCCGCGTTGTCTCTTTGACGATGCCGGGGGTGTTGATCACATTGGAGACGGTCTGGCGTGAAACGCCCGCGACTCGAGCGACGTCTTCGACTGTCGGCAGTTGCGCCATCGCTCGCCTCCTTTGGCTGGTTTGAACGCCCTCCGAGGTTTGCACCCAGAAGTTTGATCGTTCAAATTCTTAGTGTTATGTTACCTCCCAAGCCCGATCTGTCAACGGTTTGCGCCGCTCAGACCGACACACCACGATCAATGAGGAGCCGTGACGGCGATGAACCAGCCCGTGCAACCCCTGCTCCACGACGCGACGGTCGTGCTTCGAGCCCCCACGCAGGTCTGGTCGGCGCACGACGGATCCATCGGCGACTCGGCCATCCACGGCGTCTACTTTTCCGACGTGCGCATCGTTGCCGCGCAGTCGCTCACAGTCGGCGGAGTCGCCCCCGAACACATCGCGACCGTCGCCCCGCTCGCCGACTCCGCGCGCTTCGTCGCCCTCACCCGCAACCTCGACGACCCGAGCCCCGACCCCGGCGTGCGCCTCGAACACGTTCGCCACGCCTCGACAACGGGCGTCGCCGAAACCGTGACCATCCGATCGCGGCACGACGTTGCGATTCATACAACGATTGCCGTCGCCCTGACCGTCGACGCGACGGCCTTTGATCGCATCAAAGCCGGACTCGGCGCCGGCGAACTGCCACCCGTTACGCTCACGGCCAGCGCCGCGACCTGGTCAGGCAACGGGGTTGAGGTCGCGTTGAGCGCGCCCGGCGCTGCGGTGTCGAGCCCGTCGGCGGGCGTCATCCATCTCTCGCTTTCTGTTGATGTTCCCGCGCGAGGGTCTGCCTCGCTCGAGTGGTCGCTCGCGGCAACCGACTCGCTCGCGGCGGTTCGTGGGGTGACCTCGGCCTCACCGTGGACCGCTTCGGTGCACGCCGGCGACGAGCGCCTCGGGCTCTGGGTCGACCGCGCGCTCGGCGACCTCGACGCGCTGCGCATGAGCCTCGACGGGCGCGAGTTCGTCGCGGCCGGCTCCCCGTGGTTTCTCACCCTCTTTGGCCGCGACTCGATCTGGACCGCCCGCTTCCTCCTGCCGCTCGGCACGGACACCGCCGAGAGCACCCTGCGTGTTCTCGCCGACCTACAAGGCACAAAATCGGTGGATGCGACTGCCGAACAACCGGGCAAGATCATGCACGAGCTGCGCAGGCAGACCCTGTCGATTCCGGGCGAGACGATCGAGCTGCCGCCGCTCTACTACGGCACCGTCGACGCGACCGCGCTCTGGATCTGCCTGCTGCACGACGCCTGGCGCTGGGGCCTCAGCGACTCTTCGGTCGAGTCGCTGCTGCCGAACCTCGAGGCGGCCCTCGCGTGGATGCGCGACTACGGCGACGCCGACGGCGACGGGTTTCTCGAATACGTCGACACCACTGGCCACGGGCTCGCCAACCAGGGCTGGAAAGACTCGGGAGACTCGGTGCAGTGGCGCGACGGGACCCTCGCCGACGGACCGATCGCGCTGTGCGAGGTGCAGGCCTATGCGTATGAGGCGGCAATGCACGGCGCGGACGTGCTCGACGCCTTCGGTCGCGATGGGGCGCCGTGGCGCGCGTGGGCCGGCCGATTGCGCGAACAGTTCACCGACGCGTTCTGGATCACCGACGACCGCGGCGGCTACCCCGCGATCGCGCTCGATGCCCAGAAGCGCCCCGTCGACACCGTGACAAGCAACCTCGGGCACCTGCTCGGCACCGGAATCCTCACCCCGCTGCAGTCCGCCGCCGTTGCCGCCCGACTCGTCTCGCCCGAGCTCAACTCCGGGTTCGGGCTGCGCACAATGTCGACCGACTCAGCGGGCTACTGGCCACTGAGCTACCACGGCGGCTCGGTCTGGACCCACGACACAGCAATCGCCATCGCCGGGCTCGCGCGTGACGGCCACCGGGATGAAGCACGCGCGCTTATCGAGGGGCTGCTCGCCGCGGCATCCAGCTTCGACTACCGGATGCCCGAGTTGCATGCCGGCGACCCGTCGAGCGAACTCAGCCGACCCGTTCCCTACCCGGCCGCGTGCCGCCCGCAGGCATGGTCAGCCGCCGCCGCGGTGTCGGTGCTCGGCAGCATTCTCGGACTCGACGCCTCGGCAGATGGACTCACCATCGACCCCGACCCATCGTTTGGACGAGTGGATGTCGCGGGCCTGCGTTTCGGCGGGGAGCCGTTCGACGTGTGAACCCAGCCGCTTGTCACTGATTGAGCGAAGTCGAAATTAGGCCGAGCGAAGCCGAGGCAACTCGCTATCCGAGATCTCGGCTTCGCTCGATCTGGTCTCGACGAGCTCGACCACCGCGCGGACGAAGCTACGACTGCGGCCGCATCCAGTCGTCGTCGTCGACGGGCGCCGCAGCCTCGGGCTCGGGCTCGACCGGAACGACGACATCGGCCACATCCCCGTCGCCGAAGTAGTCGAGAGCCGTGGGCGATACCGCGGGTTCGGGGGCGGGCTCGGGTGTGTAGACAAAGGCGGGTGCGGCTGCCGCATCGGCGAGCGCACGTTCCTCACGCTTCAGGCGGCTGAGGGTTGCGACCGCCTGACGTGCGATAGTGCGTCCTGCACGCTGGGCACCGATCGTCGACGCCTGCGGGCCGTAGCCGGCGAAGAAGACGCGACCGTCTTTGAAGGCGGTTCCGTTGCCGACCGCGATGCCGCCCTCTTTCTCACGCAACTTGAGCGCCGAGAGGTGGCGAAGCTCGGGGCGGAAGCCGGTCGACCAGATGATGACGTCGGCCTCCTGGAACGATCCGTTCTGCCAGCGAACACCGTTGGGCTCGATCGTTGCGAACATCGGCCGCGCAGCGAGCAGACCGCGGTCGATGCCTGCCTGGATGCGTCGAGTGCGGGGCACACCGGTTCCCGCGACGATGCTCGGAAGCGCCCGACCCGCGCGCGCGGCCTCATCCTGCATGGCGACGGCTGACTTGCGCGCCTCGAGGTTGAGCTCGCCGTCTTCGAGAAATTCGATCGGACGTCGGGACACCCAGGTCAGCGACTCCGCGACATCCTCGAGTTCGAGAAGAAAGCCGATTGCGCTCGTACCGCCACCGACGACGACAACCTTTTGACCGGCGAACTCCTCGGCATTTTGATACTCGGTCGTGTGAACGTGGCGACCCTCAAAGCTCTTGAGGCCCGGGTACCAGGGAATGAAGGGTGAGCCCCAGGTGCCCGTCGCATTGATGACGATGTCGGTCGTGACGTGCTGGAAGCCCTGCTCGTCGGCGAAAGTGACCCGAAGGTTGGGCCCGAAGTTCTCGACGGCGGTTACCGACGCTGGGCGCACAACCTGAAAGCCGTAGTGCTCTTCGTATTGCCGGTAGTAGTCGGCGACGACCTCTTTTGCGGGAGCCTGGCGGTCGGCCGACTCAAAACTGAGGCCGAGCGCATCCATACCCGGAAGGTCGTTGATGCGGTGCGCTGAGCCGATTCGCAGCGCGTCCCAGCGGAATTGCCACGCTCCGCCGGTGCTGGGGCCGCGATCGAGCACAACGAACTCATTGCCGGGGTCGAGACCAAGACGCTTGAGGTAATACGAGACAGAAAGTCCAGCTTGCCCACCGCCGATCACGACTACTGAGGTGTCGATGCTGTCAG
>Ga0247740_1001095_pt1 | contig 11893 bp, 13 predicted proteins | sample UWRJL148409B2_FD_180942 | JGI IMG/M metagenome (GOLD analysis project Ga0247740, IMG submission 180942) | Plant litter microbial communities from Arlington Agricultural Research Station in Wisconsin, United States - UWRJ-L148-409B-2 | ecosystem: Environmental > Terrestrial > Plant litter >...
CGTAGGACCCTCAAATAATTCGAATTCGATCAGGATGCATGCTTCGTCCATGGGGGACATGGGCTGCATAAACAACCATGGCTCTTCGAGTGCCTCATCGCCCGTCAAACGTGGTAGATCAGCAGCCCTCTGTTGCAACAGGTACAAATACCTGCCTCGGCCAACCTACCCATATTCTCCGTGCAAGCAAGTCCACCAAACTTACACATTCCGCCCCAGTATCCGTCGACCGTGCTAGCGGTGCCGTTTCGCACTCCAATATCCGCCGCACGTGACCTTCCCACCATCACCAACACCAATAGCCGCTTTCAACCGTCGCAAGCCGTCCCATATACACCAACATCCGCCCGCAGAAACTGCATCTGACCCACGCGCGTTCTTTGACACCTAGTGACCTTGCTGACGCCATGGGTTTTCAAGGGAGCACCGGATGGAGGAGGCACGTTGTTTGTCAGTATATAGGTAGCGAGCCGCGTGCCATACTTCTTGCGCTGGAAACTTGATTGTCCTTTGCATTACTTGTAGAAGATAAGACAAAGTCTCCGGAGTGCCCATGGTAGAATCATAACAACTCGCCATTATGCAATTTCTCATAAGCATCCTCAGCTCTCCGCTGCTCCTCCTGGGGTCCCTTTTCGGAGCGCTGACTCTCTACGTACGCCAGCACAATACCCCAAGCCTTCGACACACCCGCAACTAACACCTGAATAGATCCTCACCATAATTGTCTACCGCCTTACCCTGCACCCTCTGGCTCGCTACCCCGGCCCACCTCTCGCCCGCATAACCGACATCTACCTAACCTACTACGCCTACCGGGGATCCCGCCACCTCGCCTACCACCGCGCGCACGAGCAGTACGGCTCTATCGTCCGCATTGGACCTAACTCACTCAGCATCAACACCGCAACAGCCCTCAAATCCATATACGGCTTCCGCAGCAATGTCCGCAAGGCCGACTTTTACACGGCGTTTCCCGCGAGCAAGGCAACAGTCAATGTGCACAGTAGCATTGATAAGTTGCAGCATGCGAGGAAGCGGAGAGTCATGAGCCATGCGTTCAGCGATAATGCGATCAAGGGATTGGAGAGGTATATTTTGGCGAATGTCAGGACGGCTTGTCGGTTGTTAGGAGAGAAGCGAGATGGTGCTTCGACATCAAGCGAAGGGAAAGACGGCTGGAACGATGCATGGAATGTGGCCAATTGGTGTAATTGGATGGTATTTGATATCATGGGCGATCTGGTCTTCGGCAAGGCGTTTGGCATGTTGGAGAGCCCCACGAACCGATTTGCTGTAGACCTGGTCGGAAACGCCGCCCACAGACATCTGATCGTGAGTGTCTCCTCTCTTGGAAATCGCAGCCCATGCTAATATGAGCAGTGCGGAACCCATCTCACCATCCATAACTGGCACCTCGACAAGATCCTCTTCCGAAAGATCGCCGCCCAGCGCGGCCGATACATGCAATACAGCAAGGCGCAAGCCATGGAGCGGACCAAGATGGGACTGGACGTCGACCGTAGGGACTTTTTCTACCACCTCCTGAACGCAAAGGATCCGGAGACCGGCAACGGCTTCAGCATGAACGAGCTGTGGGGCGAGTCGAATCTGCTCATCATCGCAGGCTCCGACACCACGTCAACCGCTATGGCTGGAACGTTCTTCTACCTAGCCAATAACACCACAACACTGCAAAAGCTGTGCAAGGAGATCCGCGAAAAGTTTTCCGATGTCGAAGAAATTGTGACCGGACCCAAGCTGAGCGGCTGCTCGTACCTCCGCGCATGTATCGACGAAACAATGCGCTTGACACCCCCGGTCGCTGGAGTACTTCCCCGACAGGTGCTCCCGGGAGGTATCGATATTGATGGTCATCACATCCCAGCGGGCGTTGATGTAGGCGTTCCACACTACGCGGTGCACCACAATCCAGACTATTTCCCACGTCCATTCGACTACGTTCCCGAGCGCTGGCTGTCCGACGCAGCCGCCAATCCTCTGCACTCTAAACTCTCGGATGCGCATTCTGCTTTCTGCCCATTCAGCGTCGGACCCAGAGGATGTATTGGCAAGGGTTTGGCGTATGTGGAGCTGACTGTGACGATTGCGAGAGTGTTGTTCCTGTATGATTTGAGACTCGCTGCAGGGACGACCTTGGGCGCGGGAAGCAAGGATCTTGAGGTAGGAAGGACGAGAGCGACCGAGTATCAGATCGAGGACCATTTTGCGAGTACCAAGGATGGTCCGATGTTGCAATTCCGGCCGAGAGAGTTATAGAGATACCTAGCATTAGCATGTCGAGCTTTCCGCTTAGTTAGCTTCCAATGCTAGCTGTCATTCAAATGCCGTTCGGTTCGAGGTGTAGCTTTTGGCTTGCGAGTAGAAGTGTGACTCTTTGCGACGCTTGCACATCTGAAGATCCCGGTAACAACAGCTTGACGATGGGATCGTTGGGCATGGTCTGCCTCTAGACGGATGAGTCGGGGCCGTGTATTTGAACTGGCTACATTGCTTGATACCTATTCTCGGTACTTCTGTTACTTGAATGGACTAGATACAAGATCGAAAGTGCAAATTGTGTTTACACGCGCCACGACTTAAATTGCGCTTAGCATGCCGAAGGAACCTCGTGCCAATGTTGACCAGTGAGCGTAACGACCGCAACATCACCATGACATGCATTCGTGAGACGCTGACTGCGCTATATCGGGCCGGAAGGCTATGAGACGGGAGCTAAGAGGCGCGACGCCGGGCAAGCGCGAGTCATTCGCTTTCTTATCGATTGTGACACGTGATGAATCTTGGCGCATCAACATCAACTTTTCTCGGTCGACAACATCAACGACCATCGGCCCAATCACTGCATTCCATTAATTCTCGTCAACTCAATTCCTTACATTTATCACTCTACGTTAGTAGTCGACGGTCATTATGGCGTTGCCTCGGGTTTGCATGCTTAGTCGCTCTCTTCTCTCCAGGGGCTCTACAACACGCGTCGCCAGCTCCGCATTCCGTTCATCAAAAGTAGCGATCGCCATCCCACAGCGCCAATTTGCTTCGGTGTCAAGGTTACGGCAAGAGACAGTTCAAGACCAGTCAGCTAGATCTCAATCATCAGTCCCGCTCAACGATATCCCCGAGGCGCAGCGCAGCAAGAATGCGCGCTCGGTGTTGATGACCAAGGTGCCGAAGCAGAGCACTATAGCTCAGGTGAGAGCATTGTTTGCGGAGAACAATCTTGAGCTGTATGTATTCTGACCCCGGACGATGAGCAAGCTTGCATAGCGCCACATCTGTCTACATCACGTGCACATTGGCTGACCACCTGTAGTCTTGATATCGAACTGAGAATGGATCGTTTCACCTTTTACAACAACTGCAACGCCTTCGTCGAATTGGCGAACGAGGAACAAGCCGAAAGGGCCGTACAGCTGCTGCAGTCAAACGAATCCCTGGGCAAGCAACTTTATGTTAAGCGCCTAGGACCGGAGTACCAATGGGGTCTCGACAACGGCAAGAAGTACGAGCTGGGCCATACCGTTCTTATCAACGACGCTGGAATTGAAGCTGCTATTCAACCAATCCTCGATGGTCGACGTCTTGTCTTCTCCGTACTGCCTCCAGCATGGGCTGACCTGGACGCTCCTATCAAAATCCGCAATGACATCAACCGGGATATCTTGGTGCGCACCCTAAAACCGTTTGGCCTCGAGTCCCATAGCCCAATCTCGCCAAATTGGGGCGACAAGAAACAGAACCCCAGGTACTTGTGCTTCGTCGACATGAAGACGAAACAGGGCGCGGATGAGGCCATGCGAAAGCTTCATGATACGACCGTTAAAGGGCTCAAGGTCGGGCTCGAGCAATCGAGAATGGCGCCGTGGAAAGCGTATCAGCTTGGAAAGGCGGATAAGAAGATGCTGGAGCTGTTACAGAAGAAGGGGTTGGCGCCGCCCCCGGAAGAGATTGATGAGGAGCAGTACTCACAGCCGTTTGTGAGGAAGGCACCGCGTGGAGCGCGCCGTTAGTGTGCTGGCATAGGCGAGAGGCCTAGAGGGACTTAGGATGTTGAGGCCTCCGGCATTTGTACCATACTTGTATATATACTGCCGGGCTGTTGTAAAAAATGGAAAGATTAGAGATGCAGACAAGTAAACCTTACGCAACTCCGCCCTGCCTCCGTTTCAACGGAATCAAATTTGTTGTATTATCATGGATGGGTTCAACATGTGCGTTCGCGACGCAGAGGAGTCCCGTCGCCAGCAGCTCAGAAGAACTCGTCACCCCGTATGGTGTCCCCGGGGAACATGCTCTCGTCTTGATCGCCACCTGATACGAATCATCCGCCGCCTTGACAGTCCATGCATTGCCAGTCTTTCTAGAAGATATCTTTCGTTGCGCTCCTGTGAATAACTTCACAAGAACTGGGCCCAAAGAGTTGGCGAGCGAGTGAAAGAACGTGCTAATTAAAGTGTTTCATATGTGACTTTAATGCGTCTACTGATGATAGGAAGTACATTACCAGCGAATCTCCAGCCTGAATGGTCGCAGTGACATTCCTCTAGGCAAACGGGGCAAACGATGCTCAACTCCAGACCACTCCGCCTCACACCAAGCTGCGGCCCGCTCCGCCACTCCAAACCCGCCTTGGGGTATGTCGCCCGCCAACGCATTTGCAACTCCGCATCCGCCTCCACATCCGGTCAGCTCCCACGTCAAGGCGCCGAATCAACACGTCCATCTCCACATCGCGAGCCAATCAGACGCCGCTACGTTGAACACCCCAATCATCACCGGGTCACCGCACTTTACTAGCATGCAAAGCCGCCTAAGCCTAGCAAGTCGCGCGGAACCCAAAACATGCACCTAAGTTGTTTAAATGCAAGGTTTGCCCCAGAGTTTCTGGTTTTGAGCAGCGACAATGGCGGACACTGCGGCACCAGCACCTTCACCCCCGGCACCCACGACGTATCGTGAGCGGCTAGCGCAGTTCAAGATCTTGGAGGAGAAGCGGTTCGAGTTGATTGAGGTACGATGGGTCCTCCCGTTTTTCAGCGAGTGGAGATGTTCGAGGTTAGGCTGACTCCGTTTGGGCATGATAGGAACTGCTAGACAAGCTCGAAAAGACCGAAACGAAACTCGCACAGACGGAACTAGATCTCAACTCGGAGCAAAATGTCCGACGGACGCTCCAGGCGGAAGTTGTGGAGGCGAAAGATCGAGAGAGTGCACTCGCACAAAAGCAGGTTTGGCGACATGGTTCCCTTCGGAGATCCACTCTCACAGGTTTCAGTCACGACGGCCTTTCGTACTCATTTTGATCGATGCTGATGCCGATGGTTTCATGGTCCGTGAATTTCACATCACGTACCGTACCACTCTTGCTAATTGTTGATAGTTCCAAGACAAATACATAACACGTAGGGCCCAAGGCGGAGAAGCGCTGGCTGACGAACTTCTGATACGGACACGAGAGTATCTCCGACCGCAATTCGAAGACGCCGATACCTTGGACATCGTGTTGCGCGTGTACGCGAACCTTGAAGGCATGGCAAATTACCTTGTCAGGCAAGACAAGATACGAAACTTGGGCCAGCTGCGTGCTTTCGCCACGGGATTGTGTGGGCGGATATCCAGCTTCGACTTTGTTGATACGGGAGTTGGAAAGGAGGGAGGCTCGGCAAGGAAAGTCAGAGGTATAGTTTGCAGCTACTTTGACTCGATGCTTTCATCTCACAACGTACTAGAGAACCTTTCGTTCTATACATCCAACACCCACCTCCGACACGTCCTTCTCGCCCTCTCCCCCGCCGACCTTCCCGTTTCCCTTCTCTCAACCCTTCCTCTCGACAAAATCACGTTGATTGAAACACTCCCGATCCCTATCACCATAACCGCACTTCCCATAAAAGTAGCACAATTCGCTACGCTTTTTGTTCCTCCTCCATCACCAAGGTCGCCCAAGCCTCGAGGCCGTAACGGAACGGGAAATCTACAGCTCATGCAGCAAGAGGGCGCAGACGGTGGCGCGACATGGCTGGTCGTCCAACCTGAGCGAAGCAAGTCGCAAGGTGCGGCTTTGCGAAAGAGAGGCGGAGTGGAAGATGGCGATTCGAGTTTGAGTATTTCGATTGGCCCGGATAATACTGTTAGTGTGGATAGTGGCAGGAGGCGGCGGATTATGAGCTGATGCCAAGGTAAGGCAGAAACAGAGATCATACATGCAAACTTCCCTATTTGGCTCTAATAGGAATGTTTCGATGCATTTTAGGGTGAGTATGGTAGCATCAGGGTCGAATAGCATAGCATTTGCATTGTCGAAGAGTGCTCCCAAACTGTGTAACTAGGTTGGAAGTTCAAAATTTGAAGCCTTTCTACTCGCGATTTCCTGAAAGATAGGTGCCAAACTCATTTGCCCTCAAATGCCTCCCTAAAAGACAATTCACATGCGTGACTGTCTTGCTGCATCTTCCGAGGAACCACATCATGTAGATAGTACGCTATCTAGACTAGCGCAGAGTTTAGCTCCGCACTAAACACCCGTCCCACCACCTCACTCTTTCCACCAACACTCCCATCCGCTTCTCGCGTCGAATGAGATACGTTTCTATTCGAACATTGCAGCGGCAAATGACTCCCCCACTAGATATTGGTCGCTCCGCGGGATATGCAGAACAAAGGAACTTTGATGCGCCGTCATCTTTCAAGTTGGCGCTTCCACTCTCGCTAATCGAGTCGAGGAGTGGAACTGCTACCTATGCGGATAAGAACCCGGAGCTTGACGTGCAGCTGTGGGATGGTCCGCTTCCGCCTGCCGGATATCAGGATGACGGGTCACGTCAGAGTGGAGCTTTTGGGAAGTGAGGACAATGAGGGTGAGACGTGGGGAGGATCAGAGAACTGATGGGAATTTGACGGCCCGTTTGAGACGCGTCAAAACCAACAGCATGAGACTAGTAAAGGACCGTATATGTACAACGTGTTGGAACCAGGTAACAACAAAGCCGTCAATCTCACCAACTGCTGCATAGAACCCAGTAGCTGTACGTGTGTACAGTTACGCCGCACAAAGTAGTGAAGTCATCTGAAGTCGGTCCTATGCACAGACCATCTGACCAACTGATCCGATAGCGTCTGTCCGTTCTGACGTCCCCCACGCGTCTTTCCAACGTCCACTGCTCAGGTATGTCAGATGGGCGCCACATACATGCATTCACTATCGGTATGTCCACAGCTTGTTCCACCATTCGTATCGAGCTCGCGTCGCTAACCCAAAGCGAGCTGCGCCTTTCCTGTCTCGGCCCCAAGGAGCGCTGCCGAAAGACAACCCAGCTCCTGCACTCGCGTCACTATCACCCGCATAACAACGTATGCGGACCGGCGCGTAATCCGCGCGGCTCGGATTTGCACGAATCACACGAAAATCCGATGGTTCCCGTGCGTGTGCGCTACCAGGGCCTCAAAATCGAAGATTCCAAAGTCAAGAACACCTGCGGTTTGCGCGGGTTTCGGCAGACTTTCGGCATGCGCCGCCCATTGTGGCACAGCACAAGAAGTGTAGAATAATATTTCGCCCTTGGCGAGCTGGCTGGCGCTGGGAGGATGAGGAAGACGTCTTTGCATGATAGCAGACTTGCGTGTCGAAGAATGCGAGCAGGATCCTTCTCGCGCGATTCGAAATACGTTTCCACGTGTAAGCCCTGCGAGATTAAAATAGCGCCATCGAGCTTGTGGAACCCCAATCGATGTGGGGTTGCAGCCACGCCCTCTTCGACTTTCATCTATTCCACCGTATTCCCGGACATGTCCATAGCGAGATTGGTTCCTGAGTTCGCGTTCTGCTGCCTTCCATTTCTGCCGGGCCGTGATTATTCTTCATCCCGAAAGCCCGGTTCACCCTGTCCAATTGGCTTGTGACTCTCGCGTTGGCTTGTGCTGGGCCTTGCACGAGCACGTAAGACAGCCGTGCCACTTTCATCCCTACATGTGGCAGTTATAGGGCTAGCTTCCGCGGCGTAAGCTTCTCTCTTTTATCTCTGTCGGCAAGCTTTTCTATGTTCGACTTTCGTTAAGCTTCCAGCGACCATGTCGAATTCGGACGCCTACGACCACGCCGACGACCACGAGGGAGACAACGACAGTATACATAGTATCAACCCATCGCTCGAATCTGATGTGAGTACTCCTCTCCACGCTTGGCCTGCCGTGTTACATTGAAACGTGGCCCGGGGGCTAACGCGCAATTACGTGCAGAGCGACGACCACGATTCTGCCCTAGGCGACAACCAATCCAAGTACGTGTGCGTCGGAACCTTGCAGGAATGTAACTGAGGGGTATATTGCAGTTACACAATGTCAGTGACTTCAAGCGTATATAAATTTCGATACGAGAACGGCAGACGTTATCATGCCTATGCCGAAGGGAGTAAGTGGGCTATCTTGCGCGCGCCTAGACATTTTAGCTAACATTTAGTGGAGAATACCCGTTTCCAAACGACGAGGTACGAATAAGTCTTTCTCGAGACAAAATCATCTAACACGAGCTCTGCAGGCCGAGAAAGATCGATTAGGTACGCCGACTTCGTTACCTTTACGCAAATCGCAACGCGCTTGATTCCCGAATAGTGCTCACAATGTTGGCGTCTAGATCTACAACACAAGACTTTCCGATTGACCCTAGACGGAAATCTCTACACTGCGCCAATACCTGAAAATGTTCAGCATGTTCTCGACGTCGGTTGTGGTACTGGCATATGGTAAGCCTTGACATATCATAACGAGCAGCTGCTTCAGCTTCCATTTCGGATCATGTTGACCAAGACCTTGGCATCTTAGGGCGATTGAGTTCGCAGATCATCATCCATCCGCTTCAGTCATTGGAACCGATCTTAGGTTCGTCTTCCTTTCCGTCTCCATCGTCATATTACCCCAGCACACTAACATGGTTTAGTCCCATTCAACCCTCTTCGTCAGTTTGGACCTGCTTTGAACACTGGTAAATATGTTTTAACTAAATCAGCGTACCGCCCAACTGCACATTCTTGATCGACGATGTCGACCAAGACTGGATATACCACCACGCATTTGACTACATTCACATCCGAGCTCTGGCAACAGCCATCAGGAACTGGGATCGCATGTTCGAGCAATGCTACACGTTAGTCTCGCATGTCACCTCACACCTGAATCATCGCTCATCACAGACTAGTAACCTCAAACCGGGCGGCTACATCGAATGCCAAGATGTGGTCTACCCCGTTGTATGCATGGATACGACCCTTACTCCAGAAACCTCAGCCATCCTCCGTTGGTGCAGCCTTTTCATCGAAGCAGAGGCGCAAAGTGGTCTCGACGCCACAGCAGCCAACCATTTCGGATACAAACTTCACGCTGCGGGGTTCGTCGATATCCGACGGAAGAGCTTCAAGTGGCCGCTGGGGAAGTGGGTCAAAGGAGAAAAGTATAAGCAACTAGGCTACTGGGTTGAAGAGAACTTTCTAGATTTTCTGCCGAGCAGTGTGTTTGGGCTTTTTACGAGGGTGTTGAAGTGGTCAAGAGATGAGGTAGAGCTTTTCCTGTCCGAGTGTAGGAGGGAGATGAGGGAGCATAAGGAGCGGCATTTTTACGCGCACATGTAAGTTCAGAAGACGTTGTGTATTCGGCGCTTGGCTGACTGTGTGGAGATACTTTTGGGTGGCTCGCAAACCGGAGAATGCCACCACCGCGAACTACGATTACCACGACGACGAAATGGAGGAGGTTATTCTAGAGGCAGACGATTCCGAAGGAGAAGAAGAAAAAGAAGAAGGAGAAGAAGAAGAAGAAGAAAAGGAAGAAGAAGAAAACAAAGAAGAAAAAGAAGAGGAAGAAGAAGAAGTATCGACAGGCCAAGTCGCCGGAGCTACACGTGTCCAACCAGCCAGTGCATTAGTCCAACCTACCGCCGACTTGACACTGAACCTACCTAACGCTACCCGCGATAAAAAGGATTCGGTTACTCCAGAACAGAGTGTAATACTCCCAGAGATCCCCTTTTGCCATTCTCACGCTCACAATAGTCATTCGCAGTTTCGCAAGACGATGCCATGCGTGGGGCAATTGCTGAAACGGCAATCAGTCCCAACTGCTACGACCAAAAGCCAATCCGCCGCTACAGCAGCGGCGAATGTTGAGACGGCGTCCCTCCAGCACTCCAGTATCAGCTTAGAAGATGGTACGGACGATAGAAGCAGTATACGGAGTGCTGCGCGGAGCACGACAGCTAGAGATGCGGATGAGGGCGTAAAATCCGGCAAGGCGCCGTTCTCGGGAGGGTTGTTTGGTTTATTGGGCGGTACGTAGCGCGGTGTAGTAGTTTGCGGAAGGGTAGTTCATCGCATAAACGGTTGGTTCGCGGTACTTTGCGCCGCGGTGGAGCATATTTTTGAGCGGGAGTGTTGATACGCTTGTTTTGGGCATGAAGGCAATTAGCGTATACACAGGCGGCATAGGCATGGGTCAGTTACGTCTGGCTCCTTGCATTACTACACGATACTTAATATATAATGTTAGTGCAAATTTGGTGCAACTCATCCAGGAGGATTCCAGTGTTTATTAAGTTGAAGCACGATGTAGATATCTTACGTGCGCAACGCAGCTTGAACTCCCCGCGTAGGGAATCGCTTGATCCCGGGCTACACATAATATGTCTAACCTCTGTTTTTCGCCCGCCAACGCACCTTCCTTTCGGCATGCTTCTCATTGACGTCGCTAACTGTCGCACCATTCGATCACTATTCGATCACCATTCGATCACCGTTCAATCACCATTCCATCGAATTCAAGTATGCGCTCATCCAAAAGTTGCATCTGCAAGTCTCAGCCATCGAGCTACACTGACCCCCATCGTATCCCCTACCTCATCTCGCCTAACTTTCCTACGATCCGAGCCTATTGCTCAGCATTGCAGCGTCTTTTCGCTCGCATTATGTTCAGAACCTCTCAAAATTTCCTCACTTCATCGATTACACCGATTGTTCCGAAACTTCAAACGTCTTGCGAAGTTAGCTCAGGTGCGCGTTTTTGTTCCGCGGAATTCCGACGCTTTACGCATCGCACTATCGGTCAAAACCAGCATCGACTCTCTTCTTCAATCTTCCTCACGAAATCCGCGACCTATCATATCATTACCTATGGGATGGCGTTGCAATCCGAGGCAGTGGACCACCGATTTTGCCGTTTTATACCATACTGCACAAGGTGATGTTAATGTCTCTCCAATCTCCTAGCACCCTTATGACTATGAGCGTGACATTCTTCCTCTTTGGCTCCTCCGGGGCAAACGACTACTTAGCGAAGAACTCCAGAAGCTTCAAAAGAATGGAAAACGCCTCTGCGTCCCCCGCAGAGTCTCTCGGACATCGAACTCCAAGAAGGATGCGAAGACTAATCATAGCTCGTCCGGTTTTTTATCTCGGATACACTTCACAGGTACAAGACGCTCCCTGTAAAGATGACGCACAGCCACTGCTCGACTTGAAGAACGTGAGGAAACTGAACTTCGGTAAGCTTGAATCAGTCAGATTCGTTTATCAATGACCACCGGTACACCTTTCCGGAACCATCTGGGAACGGATTCGATTCCATATTTTGTATCGTCTTGCGAGCACCTCCTCAACCTCGTCGATTTGAACTTCCAACCCGATGTCGATCTGCTCGCGTTGAAATCCGATCCTTTTGAAATGGTGCTGCTTCTCCAGGTTCTCAAAGATGAGCTACTTAGGCTTGGTGTGTCACTCGTTCCGGAGGGCCAAGTGATCGCACATGGCCAAGCTGGATTTCGGATTCTTCGGCCACGGAACAGTGGTCTCTGGTCAGTCCAATGGGAGTGCGCGATCACCTTAGGCCTATG
>Ga0247740_1001097_pt1 | contig 11871 bp, 7 predicted proteins | sample UWRJL148409B2_FD_180942 | JGI IMG/M metagenome (GOLD analysis project Ga0247740, IMG submission 180942) | Plant litter microbial communities from Arlington Agricultural Research Station in Wisconsin, United States - UWRJ-L148-409B-2 | ecosystem: Environmental > Terrestrial > Plant litter >...
CAACCCACGTTTATCGCGAATAGCTTTTAGGGTGCGTGCCATCTCGCGAATGATAGACGGCTGAATACCTTCAGTAGGCTCATCTAGCAATAACATTTTTGGATCACTTGCTAATGCACGCGCAATGGCTAACTGTTGCTGTTGCCCGCCTGATAAATTCCCGCCGCGCCTACTGCGCATTTCATGTAATACCGGGAACATATCGTAAAGTTCTTGCGGCACGGATTTTTTGTTGGTTGCTGTCAAACCAGTTTCGATATTTTCTTTCACCGTCATACTGGAAAAAATCATCCGCCCTTGTGGCACAAAACCAAATCCACTTGCCACTCGTTGATAACTTTTTAAATGACTCACCTCTTTTTCCGCAAGTTTGACGCTGCCTTGCGAACTTGGAATCACACCCATTAATGATTTCATGAGTGTGGTTTTCCCCATACCATTGCGACCCATGATGGCGACAATTTCGTTTGGTTGGATTTTAAAACTTAACCCGTGTAAGACTTCGCTTTGGCCGTAACATACGCGGTAATCGGAAACTGAGAGCATAATAAATACCTTCCTCGAAAGATCTAACTAACTTGAAATATTTGCCTGCCGCAGGCCTCACTTTTCTTTGTCTCGCCGAAAGAAAAGTAAGCAAAAGAAAGGCGACCCAACTCGTTCTTTTTCCTGCGTTTCTCAGATAATTCGCGTCGCTCCGACGAGACATCCATGTCTCGACGTCACTAAAACGCACGTCCTGTGCGTTTTACCCAAATTCTCTTCCGATACTCGGAGAACTCATATGGGAAAATATTAGTGCCCCAAATAAACCTCAACAACATTTGGATCTGCTTTCACTTTATCGATAGAGCCTTCAGCGAGAATTTTTCCCTGGTGTAAAACAGTTACGCGGTCCGCAATTTTTGCAACGAATTGCATGTCGTGTTCGATAACAATTACTGAACGATCTTTGGTAATGCGACGCAATAATTCCGCCGTCTGTTGACGCTCGCCAACGGACATTCCTGCAACAGGCTCATCAAGCATTAGTAGCTCAGGGTCTTGAATTAATAGCATGCCTATTTCCAGCCATTGTTTTTGTCCATGGCTTAAAAGTTCAGCTTGCTTGTTTAAAAAATCACTCAAGAAAATCATGTCAGCGATTTCGTGAACTTTGTTGATAACTTCAGCATCGCGTTTAAAAGCAAGTGCGCCAAATACAGAACGGCCGCGTGGAAAGGAAATTTCCAAATTTTCAAATACGGTGAGATCGCCATAGATAGACGGTGTTTGAAATTTTCGGCCTACACCTGCTTTAACAATATCGTGCTCCTTCAATTTCGTCAGTTCTTTGTTGCGAAATTTAATCGAACCTTCTGTCGCTTTAGTACGGCCACAAATTAAATCCAGCACTGTGGTTTTGCCAGCGCCATTAGGGCCGATGATCACGCGAATTTCATTTTCGTCCACGTAAAACGTTAAATCGTTTACTGCTTTAAATCCGTCAAAGGAAACCGTAAGCCCTTCCACTGCTAACAAAAAATCTGTGTTGTTACTCATGGAGAACCCCTTGGTTTATGGAAGACATGGAAGCACCGGTCGTTTCAGTTTTATTCACAACTTTTACATCGGGTTTAGCGATTGGCTTTTGTATTTCGGTTGATTTTTTGGATTCAATCAAGTTTTTTTTTGGCGATTTTAAGTTCGCAATCCACTGATCGATTTTTGGTGCAGCATAGGTGTTGTACAAACCTGCCAGACCATTTGGGAACGCCATGACCACACCGATAAATAAACCGCCGAGTGCAAATAACCACAATTCAGGAAAACTTTCAGACAAACTGGACTTCGCCCAATTCACTAGCACAGCGCCGTAAACCGCACCGATAATCGACATGCGTCCACCTACCGCACAAAAAATTACCATCTCTATTGAAGGCACAATGCCCACCAGAGTTGGCGACATAAACCCTACTTGCAAAGTGAAAAGCGCTCCACCGATTGCAGCAAAGACAGCACCTAAACAAAATACAAATATTTTAAAGTTTGAAACATCGTAACCGGAGAATCGCACACGATCTTCTTTATCGCGCATGGCGACTAGCAATCGACCAAACTTGCTTTTACGCACAAATTGAGCAACTGCTAAACACACAAACAACATAAATACACAGAAGTAATAGAGAATATATTTTGCGTTGTCGGTGCGAATATCCCAACCATGCAATGTGCGCAAGTCAGTCATCCCATTTACCCCACCGGTATAACCTTGTTGCCCGATAATTAAAATCGTTAATATTGCAGCAATGGCTTGGGTAATAATTGCGAAATAAACGCCACCTACACGCCGCTTAAACATGGCTGCGCCGACTATGTAGGCGATGATGCTTGGGATGATAATGATGGCAATGATAGTGAAAGGTAAACTGTAAAAAGGTTTCCAAAAAAATGGTAATGCGGTGATTTGATTCCAATCCATAAAATCAGGAATGCCCGGTGTAGATTGAATTTTTGTGGTGATAGGGTCCGATGCTTCCAGCTTTAAAAACATCGCCATTAAATAACCACCCAAACCAAAAAACACCCCCTGCCCTAAACTTAAAATTCCTCCGTAACCCCAACACAACACCAACCCTATTGCGACAAATGCGTAGGTTAGATATTTACCGATTAAATTTAAACGAAAAATATCCAGCGATAAAGGCAGCACCAGAATTAACAGAACTGCCAGTATCAAAAAACCGGAAATTTCTTTTTTCGGAAACAGCGATGCCAAGCCTTGATACGACATGATTAACTCCTCAACGACGAACTTTCAACGTGAACAAACCTTGTGGGCGCAACATTAAAATCAGCACCACGAACAAGAGCGTTAACACTTTGGCCATGGAACCGCTCATAAAAAATTCCATTGTTGATTGCGCTTGCGAAATACTAAATGCGGATGCAATAGTGCCTAGCAAACTCGTCGCACCGCCAAACACAACAACAAGGAACGTGTCCACAATATAAAGTTGCCCTGATGTTGGACCGGTTGAACCGATCATGGTAAATGCGCTACCCGCAACACCTGCAATTCCGCAACCGAGTGCGAATGTAATCCGATCCACTTTTGCAGTATTAATTCCTACAGCACCCGCCATCGGGCGATTCTGTACTACAGCGCGAACTTGAATGCCCCAACGTGAGCGGTACATTAAAATTCCCACCGCTGTAGAAATTCCAAGGGCTAATAACATTACAAATAATCCGTTAATCGGCAGCTCAATCGTTTCAGTCAAATGCACTGAACCCATCAACCAATCCGGTAAAGTCACACCTACTTCGCGTGCACCGAACACGCTGCGATAAGTTTGTTGCAGAATTAAACTTAAACCCCAGGTTGCAAGCAGAGTATCGAGCGGACGATTATAAAGATGACGAATGATTGCCCATTCCACTAAGGCGCCGAGGGCGCCTGCAGCAATGAAGGCGAGAATCATCGCGAGAATAAAATAAAAACTAAATAAACTTGGAAGATACGTTGAAAATACATTTGATGTTAAATAAGTGACGTAAGCACCGAGAATCATAAACTCTCCGTGCGCCATATTAATCACACCCATTTGTCCAAAAATAATGGCGAGACCTAATGCCATTAAAACAAACACGGAAAACAAAATGAGCCCAGCCACGCCTTGCATAGCGAAGATGGATAATAAATCGGAGGTACTATATTCAGCGAACATCGCTTGATCCTCTTAAATTGCAAGTAAGTGCGAACATTCTTTTATCGGAATCGGTATTTTCAGTTTGATAATTTACTTAAGAAAAAAACGATTCATTTTTAACAATTTACTAGTAATAATTAACAAATTTAAAACACGAAGAGCCACTCAGGGAAAGTGGCTCCTCGAACTAACTTATTGATAACCTTTTGGGAATGGATCCGGCTCAATCAACTCTTTCGTTTCAAACACAACATCATATTGACCATCTGGACGTGCATGACCTATGCGTGTTTTCGACCAGAGGTGATGATTTGGGTGAACTTTTACATAGCCTTCTGGAGCAGTAGTTAATTCAATACCTGGTGATGCTTCACGAACTTTATCAATATCAAAAGAGCCCGCTTTTTCCACTGCAGCTTTCCACAACCATGGGCCAAGGTATGCAGCTTGAGTTACGTCACCGATAACCACATCTTTGCCCCAACGTGCTTTGAATGCTGCAACAAATTTCTTGTTGTTTTCATTCGTTAGGCTTTGGAAATATTTCATCGACGCGTAAGCACCCTGCATATTTTCACCACCAATACCCAAGACTTCGTCTTCGGTTACGGAGATGGTTAGTACGAGTGGTTTTTCTTTGGTCATATCAATACCCGCTGCTTTTAATTGTTTGTAGAAAGCTACGTTAGAGCCGCCTACAACAATTGCGTAAATCACATCAGGTTTGGTTAATTTGATTTTGTTAATGACTGAGTTGAATTGCGTGTGACCCAGTGGGTAATATTCTTCACCCACAACTTTTAAACCCAATTTTTCAATATGTTTGCGTGCAATTTTGTTAGATGTGCGTGGCCAAATATAATCTGAACCTAACAAATAAAACGATTTTGCACCTTTGGTTTTTGTTACCCAGTCGATACCGGCAATAATTTGTTGCGTAGCTTCCTGGCCGGTGTAAATCACATTTTTAGATTGCTCCAAACCTTCATAAAATGTTGGGTAATACAACATGCCGTTATATTGTTCAAAAATCGGTAATACCGCTTTGCGCGATGCCGAAGTCCAGCAACCAAATACGGCTGCCGCTTTATCATTCACTAATAATTTTTTGGATTTTTCAGCAAAGGTTGGCCAGTCACTCGCACCATCCTCTTGAATAAATTCTATTTTTCGACCAAGCACGCCGCCCATGGCGTTGATTTGTTCAATGGCCAATTTTTCAGCTTGTACAGATCCCGTTTCGCTAATTGCCATGGTGCCCGTTACCGAATGCAAAATACCGACCTTTACTGTTTTATCAGTAACCGCAAGACCGGTGGTATTTACTTCTGCAGCTTGAGCAAAATTAAATGCAAACGCTGCAGCCATGGTAAATACGCAACCAAGCGTTTTTGCTGTAGCAGCGAGGGATCTTGCTTTCACACCCTGATTCCAGTGCGTAGCGCCGCTAAAAAATAATGTCTTCATGGTTTATCCTCAAATGAATTTTCAGACGTAATAGAGCAAGGGAATTCGTAACCGCGGAAGACTCTTTTCAATACAGAAATGATCTTGCCTACAGCACGCAATCTACGCACATCTCATGGTCTAACCCATTCGATAAATAGCGCATGGGGCTACGTCATTTAACGCATAGCCGGTGCAATGCTGAATCCGTATTTTTACTTATTGTATAAAGAAGGATGTAATCAGATTGGCGCCTGTATTGTGGTACGGGAATTGATAGGGAAGTATTAGCCGATGAAAAACTCCTCCGTTAAATCAAGAGATTTCATTTTTTCTTGCTGATGCTTGCGATATTTGAAGCGCCTCAAATTATTATAAAAAAGCAGCGCACCAAATAAATGCTCAGGAATTCATCGAAGCACTTACATTGAACATTATTGAAAAGTTAAAGCAAAAACTTTAACAAATGCGAGTAAGGCATGGCCGCTAAGCAACATATCTTTCGTGTAAGACGTAATTACAACCAGTGGGTTGCCAACCAAACGCTGGAAGATTATGCATTACGCTTTACTGCAAAAAGTGCGCGACGCTGGTCTAACGCACGCGTTGCCACAACTGCCTTAGGTGCAATTTCATTTCTTGCACTCGAAGCTATCGGTGGAGCCATCACGCTTCACTACGGATTTAATAACGCCATTGCTGCAATTTGTGTGGTTAGCTTTATTATTTTTTTAACAGCAATTCCTATCAGTTATTACGCTGCGAAATACGGGGTCGATATCGATTTGATGACCCGGGGCGCAGGCTTCGGTTATATCGGCTCTACGATTACATCGCTTATTTACGCCTCATTTACCTTTATTTTTTTTGCGCTTGAAGCTGCGATTATGGCCATGGCGTTGGAGCTTTTATTTCAAATTCCTTTAGCTCTCGGTTATCTAATAAGTTCTGTCGCCATTATTCCTTTGGTTACTCACGGTATAACGGTGATTAGTCGCTTTCAGTTGTGGAGCCAACCACTCTGGATTGTTCTACAACTGATTCCGTTTGTTTTTATTATTTATACAGATGCAAGTGCCGTTGAAAACTGGGAGCAATTTTCGGGCAATATGCAAAACACCAGTGCTCAAGGAAATGTAAATATTTTATTTTTTGGTGCTGCATCTGCCGTTGTTTTTTCACTTATTGCACAAATAGGCGAACAAGTAGATTTTTTACGATTTTTACCGCCCGCAAAAAAAAATAAAGAATGGCGTTGGTGGGCAGCAATGATTGCAGGTGGACCCGGATGGATATTAATTGGCGCCGTAAAAATAATGGCGGGATCTTTTCTTGCGGTATTGGCGCTCAATCACGGAGTACCCACTAGTGAAGCCGCAGACCCAACACGAATGTATATGGTTGCTTTTGGCTACTTAACGCACTCGCCACAAGTCGCACTCGCCTTTGCTGGCATTTTTGTCATCCTCAGCCAATTAAAAATTAATGTTACCAATGCCTATGCAGGTTCAATTGCCTGGTCGAACTTTTTCTCTCGCTTAACCCACAATCATCCAGGTCGTGTTGTTTGGTTGGTCTTCAATGTTGCAATTGCGCTTTTGTTAATGGAACTTGGCGTATATCGCGCGCTTGAACAAACCCTGGGCTTTTACGGCATAGTTGCCGTAGCGTGGCTGGGCGCTTTAGTTGCTGATTTAGTGATTAATAAACCTCTCGGATTGAGCCCTAAACATATTGAGTTTAAACGCGCTCATCTTTACGACATCAACCCCGTTGGCTTCGGCGCTATGTTATTTGCCTCTGCCGTCGGCATTGCGTGTCATGCAGGATTATTTAGTGAAACCGCCCAAGCACTTTCACATTTTATTGCTTTGGGCTGCGCATTAATTACGGCGCCACTTATCGCGTGGTTTACTAAAGGCCGCTATTACATCGCACGACCTAGCCCTATTATAAAATTTATGCACACGCATGACTCTTACAGCACTGTCACTTGCTGCATTTGCGAACATAAATTTGAGCACGAGGATGTCACTTATTGCCCAGCCTACGCGGGAGATATTTGTTCGTTGTGTTGTTCGTTAGATGCTCGCTGCCACGACTACTGCAAACCAGGCGGAAATTATCGCGATCAGCTGCAGCATTTTTTTACCTTATTCTTACCAAGATTTATAACCTCAAAAATCAATTCGCAAATTGGCCAATTTTTAGGTCTCGTTATTTTTATCAATGGCCTCTCCGCATTATTACTGTCACTGATTTATTTCCAAACGCCGATTCACGACAGCGACACCGCATTGCTACTGGAAAACACGCTGTGGAAAGTATTTTTCTTATTGGTGATTATCACCGGCGTAGTCAGTTGGTTGTTTGTGCTTGCACACGAAAGTAGACATGTTGCACAGGAAGAATCACAACGCCAGACACGATTATTAATGGAAGAGATCGAAGCGCACGACCGCACGGATAAAGCCTTACAACTTGCGAAGGAACAAGCAGAAGCAGCGAATCAGGCTAAAAGCCGTTATCTCACTGGTATTAGTCACGAATTGCGCTCTCCTCTTAATGCGGTTTTGGGTTACGCACAACTTTTGGAAAAAGATCCTGACATGCCAGCCCATCGCAGAGAAGCTTTAGGTGTGATTCGCCGCAGCAGTGAACATCTTGCAGATTTAATTGAAGGATTATTGGATATTTCAAAAATTGAAGCAGGAAGATTTGATTTGCATAAAGATCAGGTTCGCCTCCCATTGCTGATGGATCAATTAGTGAATATGTTTCGGTTGCAAGCAGAAGCGAAAGGCTTGCAATTTATTTATGAGTGCAATGATCGCCTGCCTGAACAAGTTAAGACTGATGAGAAAAGGCTGCGCCAAATTCTTATTAATTTGTTATCCAATGCAATTAAATATACCGAGCGCGGTAGCGTATTTTTTAAATTGCGCTACCGCAATCAAGTTGCAGAATTTACGGTGAAGGATACCGGTGAAGGTATAGCACAGGAAAATATGGAACGTATTTTTCGTCCGTTTGAAAGGGTCCGCCGTCCCGGATCTACCGCAACGGGAACCGGATTAGGTTTAACCATTACACGTTTGCTCACTGAAATTATGGGCGGTGATATTTCTATACAAAGTTCACTTGGTGAAGGAAGCACATTTAAAGCAAGCCTAATGCTATCAAGCACCAATTCGCTTGCTGAACCTCTGCGTGCACCGGTACAAACAATTTATGGTTATGAAGGAAATGTGCAAACTATTATGTTAGTAGATGATGAACAAACTCATCGTCAACTGATGAATACTTTATTAATTCCGTTAGGATTTAAAATAATTGAAGTAGATAATCCACTCAATGCACTTGCAATTTTTGAGCAAGAAAAACTCGCAGATAATCGTCCCAATTTAATTATGCTGGATGTATCAATGCCTGCTATGGATGGTTGGCAATTAGCAAAACAATTGCGCAAAGCGCAATACAATTCCCCTATTATTATGGTGTCAGCCGATGCTAGTGAAGGAAAAAATCAGCCGCAGGAATCACCGCCATTACATGACGCCTATGTAACCAAGCCCGTTCAACTTCAAGCGTTGCTTGATCAGATTCAAATATTACTCAATATAAACTGGCGTTATGAACAAAATACGTTGCCACAACGTGTTGATTTGCCAAGACCAGACATTCAATTATTAGAACTACCTGCAAGCGAACATTTGGATGATATCGTTCACCTTGCGAGCATCGGCCATAAAAAAGGTTTGCAAGAAAAGATTAATTATTTAGAGCAACAAAATCTGGCATCCGCTTATTTTATACAACAATTAATGCAACTTACTTCGCAATTTCAATTTGAAAAAATTATTCAGTGGATCGACACTGAATATGATGAAGATTCCGAGCAACCGGAAACATCCGAAAAATCTGGAGTAGTTTGTAATGAACGCTAAGCCGCAACGAAATGTTGTATTAGTCATTGATGACAGCATCGAGAGCATTCATATGCTTAACGATGTACTTGAGGAAGCGGGCTTTACGGTCTTGGTTGCATTAGAGGGTTCGCAAGCGTTGACCATTACTAAAAATATCAAGCCCGATATTATTTTACTCGATGCCATAATGCCAAACATGGATGGCTTTGAAACCTGCAAACAATTAAAACTTAATCCGCAATTAGTAGATTCACCGATTATTTTTATGACCGGCTTAAGTGATACCGAACATGTAGTCATGGGTTTAACGGCTGGTGGCGTGGACTATGTAACTAAACCTATCAATGCCGATGAGCTTATTGCACGGATGCGCGTTCACTTAAGTAATGCACGTATGGCGCAAAGTGCGCGTATGGCTTTGGACACTGCGGGACAATATTTATTTACAGTCGATTTACACGGCCAATTATTATGGACAACGCCACAAGTAAACCAATTGCTCGACACCGCCATAAGCGAAAATGGAATAGAACCTTTAAGTCAACGCCTGTCGTCACTACTAGTTGATTGGCTGAAACATAAGCCGGAAACCGGGCATCATTTAAAATTGCCACAACTGTTGCAACCTTTAACAATTGAAATGCTCAATTTTATCGACAATCGCGAATATTTATTGCGCTTGTCCAACCCACATAAACCTGCCGATGACACTCACGCATTTAAAGAACAATTTGGCGTAACAGGGCGCGAGGCGGATGTGCTGCTGTGGATTGCTAACGGAAAAACCAATCGTGAAATCGGACAAATTTTAGAAATGAGCCCTCGAACAGTGAATAAACATCTGGAACAAATATTTCGTAAATTGAGCGTTGAAAATAGAACCTCAGCTGCGGCTATTGCAATTAAATGTTTAACACGATTTTGATTTGTACAGTATTTGGAAAATAACGTTAGGACATTTAGTGTTTATTTTTTTGCAATATAAAGGCAGCTGCATTTTGCAAAACATCTTTAGATAACTTTTCATCATCCACCGCACGGGCGATAACTTGAGCACCCACTAAAGTTGCTAAAGTAACTAATGCCTCTTCACGAATTTTCTTTTCACTGAAACTCTTAACAGCCTTATTTCGGCCCCTTAACAGGCCGACCATAGCTTGCAATAAACGTTGCGCATTCTCTGTAAATACATGGCGTACTTTTGGTGATTGGCGTGCGGCATCTGCACCTAAGGCTGCCATTAAACATCCACTGCCCGGATTATCGCGATGCCCGATAGACAAGTAATATTCAATAAACGCGCTAAATGGATCCTTCGCATCAGCACGAGATTCGCCTGCCATCAAAAGCTCATCAACAGCGCGCGTGCACGCTTGCGCCATCAAATCCTCTTTAGAAGCAAAGTGTCCGTAAAAACCACCGTGCGTCAAGCCCGCGGCTTTCATTAAATCGGCGATGCCAATTCCATCAAAACCTTTTTCACGATACATAGATGCTGCCAAGCCCAGAATTTTTTCGCGATTTTCCGCTGCCTGCTCTTTGCTAACTCTCATTAAAATCTCCTCAAGAAATAATGATTGACAGTATACATGACGATCATCATATAATTTATACATTATGATCATCATTTAAAAAATGAGGTAGGAATGAGTCAGTCAACTGTGCATCCTCGTGTAGTCATCACCGGAATGGGAATAGCTTCCCCGCTCGGCTGTGGGGTAAATCTCGTGTGGGAAAGATTGCTCGCAGGAAAGTCCGGTCTGCGTAAATTGGACGAAACAATATATGCAGAGGTATCCGCAAAAGTTGCAGGCGTTGTTCCTGACATCAGTGAAGATCCGCGAGGCGGATTAAATGGCGATGCGGTAGTTTCCACTAAAGATCAGCGCAAGATGGACCGTTTTATTTTGCTAGCGTTAGTTGCTGCTGAAGAGGCATTACAACAGGCTCAATGGCAACCAAAAACAGATGAGCAGAAAGAGCGTACGGCGACCATCATCGCTTCAGGCGTGGGCGGTTTTCCTGCAATTGCTGAGGCAGTGCGCACTGTAGATACGCGCGGGGTTAAGCGTTTATCGCCCTTCACCATACCCTCGTTCCTAGTCAATTTGGCTGCAGGCCACGTTTCCATTAAGTACGGATTTAAAGGGCCAATAGGCGCGCCCGTTACCGCTTGCGCCGCGGGAGTACAAGCCATAGGCGACGCAGCGCGCATGATTAGGAGCGGTGAAATTGATGTGGCGATTTGCGGTGGAACTGAAGCCTGCATTCACCCGGTGAGCCTGGGCGGATTTGCAGCAGCACGAGCACTCTCCTCCAACTTTAACGACCAGCCTGAACTGGCATCACGCCCTTTTGATCGCGACCGTGAGGGGTTTGTCATGGGCGAAGGCGCGGGAGTTTTGGTAATCGAATCACTGGAGCACGCGCTAGCGCGCGGTGCAAAACCTATCGCGGAAATTGTAGGTTACGGCACAAGCGCAGATGCCTATCACCTTACCTCCGGCCCTGACGATGGCGCAGGCGCAAGACGCGCCATGAATTTAGCTCTGCGTCAGGCAGGAATTAACGCACAGCAAGTGCAGCATTTGAATGCGCATGCGACTTCAACACCTGTTGGTGATGCTGGAGAATTGGCAGCGATTAAAACGGTGTTTGGATTAGACAGCTGTGTAGCTATCACCTCAACCAAATCTGCTACCGGTCATTTGCTCGGTGCGGCAGGAGGAATTGAAACTATTTTTACCGCGCTCGCGTTACGCGATCAAATTATTCCGCCTACATTGAATTTAGAAAACCCGGAT
>Ga0247740_1001098_pt1 | contig 11869 bp, 7 predicted proteins | sample UWRJL148409B2_FD_180942 | JGI IMG/M metagenome (GOLD analysis project Ga0247740, IMG submission 180942) | Plant litter microbial communities from Arlington Agricultural Research Station in Wisconsin, United States - UWRJ-L148-409B-2 | ecosystem: Environmental > Terrestrial > Plant litter >...
CGTGCAAATCGACGAGCCACGCTTCGGCGTCGAGTGGCGTGAGCTTGGGTCGATGCGCTTGGCCCTCGCCCGCTTTGCGCGCGTCGTGTTTGCACGCGATGCCCAGGCCGAGGATGCTCAGCAGCAGCGCATAGCGCAAGGCCGCCGCCGAACGCATCGGCGATTCACAAGCGCGCCTGACCACGACACAGATCGTCCCACAACTTCTGCGTCAGCACCACATAGCTCTCGTTCTGTCGCACCCACAGTGACTCACCTTCTCCTCTCGCGAGAGCGTCGGCCAGATCGAGCGCGTGCTTCTTGATCTTGAACGAGCTCGTGTGTTCGAGCGCGGGTACCGCGTGCAAGAAGCAAGGCCGCGCGTGCATCGGCAAGGCGAGCGCGGCGCGCGCCACGGCCTGTGCGTCGAATGGCCCCTCCGAGACGATTTCGGCGCACCCGGCGCGCCCTGGGTAGCCGGGAACCGCCACGCCGAACACGGCGACCCCAGGAAAACCCAAGCTCGCGTCGAGCACGCGCTCGACTTCGAGCGCCGAGACATTTTCCCCTTTCCAGCGAAAAGCGTCGCCCAAGCGATCGACGAAGTAGAAGTATCCGTCGCGATCGCGGCGCAGCACGTCCCCCGAGCGGAAGTAAGCATCGCCGACTTCGAACACGTCGTGCGCGATGCGCGCCGCGGAGGCTTCGCGATCGGTGTAGCCGCGAAACGCGCCGTGCGGATCGCTCGCGCTCGGGAAGACACGAAACAAGAGCTCACCCGGCTCGTCGGCGGTGCACTCGCTCGCGCGCCCCCGTTGGTCTCGCGCGAGCGAGTGTTGCTCGGCGTCGAGTCGCGCCAGGCGAAAGCCGCGCCGGCGCTCGAACGGAACGTGACCCAACGAGCCAACCGTGCCCGTGAGGTTGAGGATCGCCGCGGGCGCTTCGGTGGAGGCGTAGAACTCGCGGATCTGCGGCTGGCCGAAGCGGCGTTGGAACTCGGTCCACACGCGCGCCTCGAGTCCGTTGCCAACCGCCACGCGCAGCCGCAGCGAACGCTCGGCCTCGGTGACAGGAGAGTGCACGAGCGAGCGGCACACGTCCCCGATGTAGAGCGTGGCCGTAGCGCCGTAACGCTGCAAATCGGCCGCGAACTCGCGCACGCTGAATTTGCGGCGGAGCGCGATCGGCACACCGGCCACGAGCGCCGCGCCCACGCCGATCAAGAGCGCGCTCGAATGGTGCAGCGGCAGCGGGCAGTAGAGCTTGTCGCCCGCGCGGAACTCGAACGCCAGACTGCCGAAAATGGTGGCGGCTGCGCGCGCGCGCTCGTGACTCACGCGGCACGGTTTGGGCAACCCCGTCGTGCCCGAGGTGAACACGAACACGAAGTCACCTGCGGGGTCTGCGCGCGGACGGTCGAGCTCTGCCGCGTGAGCCGCAAGCTCATCGAGCTCGCCGTAACCGAAGTCGAGCACGCTCGTCGCAGTCGACGACTCGGGCTCGGTCCAGGACGCCCGCACCGCGCTCTCGACCAATGACAGCCGCGGCTCGACCGCGTTCAGCGCGTGGGCAAGCGGGGCTCCACGCAGCTCGGGGTTGATCAATGCCGCGCTCGCTCCCGCATAGCTGATGGCGAAAATCAGCTCCAGGTAGGCGGGCGAGTTTCCGCCCATCAACGCCACGACGTCCCCGGGCCGAACGCCCTTGTCGACCAGCACCCGCGCCGCGCGGCGCGCGCGACTCAGCACTTCGCGGAAGGTGCGGCGGTCATCGCCCAGCTCGCAGAACAAGCCCTCCGGCGTGCGGGCCGCATGGCCTTCGAGCCACGCGATGAACGGTGCGGTTCCCGACGTTTTCGCGCTCCGAACCGCGGGCAGCACGCGCCCGGTCAGCGTCGGGATGCGCGCCAATTCCGCGCGTCGTTGCTCGAACCATGCCGACAATCGTCGTGAACTCACGAGGCGAGCCTGGGATCGCCTCGTGCCACTCGTCAACCACGCACGATCGAGCATACTTCGGGCCCGGGCATGCGCGAATACAACTTCGACGGCTTAGTCGGCCCCACGCACCACTACGCTGGGCTCAGCTACGGCAATTTGGCGAGCGCGCTCAGCCGCGGTCGAGCCGGCGACCCGCGCAGCGCCGCGCTGCAGGGGCTCGAGAAAGCTCGCTTCCTGGCCAAGCTGGGCGTCGCGCAGGCGGTCTTGCCCCCGCCGCTCCGACCCAACTTGCGCGCTCTGCACCGGCTGGGCTTCGCGGGCGCGAGTCGCGACGTACTGCCGCGGGCCCTGCGTGTAGCGCCCGAGTTGCTCGCGCTCACCGGCAGCTCGTCCTCGATGTGGGCGGCCAATGCGGCCACCGTCGCGCCTTCGCGCGACACCGCCGATGGCCGCGTGCACTTCACGCCCGCCAACTTGAGCTCGATGTTCCACCGCAGCCTCGAGGCCGAGAGCACGACGGCCACGCTGCGCGCGATCTTCGCCGACGGCGAGCGCTTCGTGGTGCACGACCCCCTGCCCGCGGGCGCGCTGTTCGCGGACGAGGGGGCGGCCAATCACACGCGTCTGGCCACGAGTGAGGGCGTGCTGCACGTTTTTGGTTGGGGGCGCGCCGCGGACGCGAGCCTGGCGCCGCGCGCCTTCCCGGCCAGGCAAACACGTGAAGCGAGCGTGGCCTGCGCTAGGTTGCATGGGCTGCGCGAAGATCAGCTGCTATTTCTGCAGCAAGCACCGGAAGGCATCGACCTCGGGGCTTTTCACAGTGACGTGCTGTGCGTGGGCAACGAGCAGCTGCTGTTGGTTCACGAGCAGGCCTTCGCGGGCCCTGCCCCCCTCGCGCAAGTGCGCGCCCGCTTGGGTGACGAGTTCGAGCTGGTGATGGCCACGAGCGCAGAATTGCCGGTGGCGGACGCGGTGCATGCGTACCCGTTCAACTCCCAGCTCGTGAGCCTGCCCGAGGGCGGCATGGCCATCGTGGCTCCCGAAGAGAGCCGCGCGACTCCGACCGCGCGTGCGTTCTTGGAGCGCGTACTGAGCGAAAGTAACAGCGTGCGCGCCGTGCACTACGTCGACGTCAACGGCTCGATGAGGAACGGCGGGGGGCCTGCGTGTCTACGCCTCCGTGTGCCGCTGACCGAAGACGAAGTGCGGGCCATCCCCGCGCGCGTCGTGCTCGACGATGCCTTGTACGAGGCCCTACGCGCCTGGATTTCGCGCCACTATCGCGATCGGGTGTCACCGGCGGACATGGGCAATCCCGACTTCTTCGAAGAGAATCGGCGCGCGCTGAGCGATCTATCGGGAATCCTCAACGTGCCGATCGACCTGTACGAATAGCGCGCTTACTTGAACCAGAGTGAGTACAGCTGCCCGCGCGTGCCCGACGGCCGCCCGCGCGTGACGACTTTGCTGAAGCCGAGCCGGCCGAGCTGCGCTTCGTCCTTGAAGCAGCGGTCCTCGGTGACCGCAATCTCGGCCACGCTGGCCAACGACTCGGTCCAATCATGCGGCATCTCGCTCGCGGGCGCGCCGGGGAAGTCGCGTTGGCGCGGCCCGTACACCGGAACCCGCAAGCTAGAGACCGGATACAAGCCCTCGGGGTAAGAGCCCGAGCAGGAGAACACGGCCACCGTGTCGTTGAAGGGGCCCTCGGGCGGCTGCTCCGGCATTGCTGCCAGGCGCATGCCGCCCGGCGAGCCGAGGCCCTTCGCGCGGCGCGTGGCGAAATCGAAGAACATGATGTCGCCGGCGAGCGAGTCCGTGCCTTTGCTCTTCGGGGCCCACAAAATGTGCGTCGCGCCCAGCGAACGGTACAGGTCGTAGACCGCGCGCGGGTTCGGCTGCAGCCCGTAGCTGATGCCGTACTCGAACGGGAAGCGATCCATGATCGACTCCGCCTCGAGGCCGAGGTGGTTGTTCTCGTCGTGCACGACCACGCGGGCTTTTTTGGGCAATTCACGGGCCACGGCTTGAAATTGACCCTGCACCGCGAAGCGCTTGTCGTAGTTGCCCTCGAAGCCGGCCGACAGCAAGTCGATGCTCTTCTTCAGCGGCGACTTGGCCATCGAATGTGTCTGGAAGAAGTACACGTCTCCGCCCCACACCACCTGCAGCAGGACGAGCAAGCTGAGCGCGATGCTGGCGACCAGGCCGCTCCGCCAAGCCAGGATCAAGAGCGCTGCCGTGGCCGCCGCCATCAGCGGCAGAATGCCTTGCAGGTAACGGTCCTGATGATGCACCCAGTACCAGCACAGGATCGAAAAGTGCACCCAGCCCACGAGGCCCCACAGGCGTAGCCGCCCGCGGCACAAGATCAGGCACGGCAGGAGCAGCGTGAACAGCGAGCCGAAGACCGGGGTGCGTCCGTGCAGCTTGCCCCAATCATTGGGTACGAACGAAAACGTGAACAGCGCCTTCAGCGAGGTGATGAAGCCGTCGAAGTTGTGTGGCGGCTGCCACATGTTGGCTTCTTCGTAGGCCCATTTGAGGCGATATGCAGACTCACTCGTCCAAGGTCGGACGTTCAAGTAACGATTCAGCACGGGGTAAACCGGATCACCGTGTGAGATCCAATTGGTCAGCCAAAGTGGCGAGCTGCACAAGATGCCGACTCCCGCCGCGAGCAGCGGACCACGCCAGATCGCGAGTCGAGAGGCGCTTCCCGCCGCGGGCTTCGCCGTCAGCCAGAGCACGCGCACGGCCAGCGCCATGACCGGGATCGGCGCGAGCAGCATCGCGGTCGTTTCTTTGACCATCGCCGCGGCGCCCAAGAGCAGGCCGAGCAGCGCGCACCAGCGCGGCGAGAGCGTGCGCCAAGCAAAGAGCGTGACCAAGCAGATCGGCACGCCGTACATGGCGCCGAAGTGATCCGCGCCCACCGCCAGGCTACTGTCGTACAGAAGCACGCCGGGAAACAGAAAGCGCACCGCCCACACCGCGCGCGGGTCGGCGCGCGGCACCAGGCGACGCACGAGCGCCGGCAGACCGATCAACGTCGTGATCAGGAAGGTCACGAATTCGAGGTGCGCGGACAGCACCATGCGATCGAAGAGCCGGCTCTTGGGCAGCAGAAATGCCCAAGAAAATAGGTAACTGGTGAAATGAGGCCGCGAGTCGAAGACCCAGCCCTCGTCCAAGCGGCGCACGCCGCCGTGAGCCACGTAATCCTCGGCCAGCGCCAAGTGCTTCCAGCGCGAGTCGAACTGCACGTTCTCGGGCGACAGGATCAAGAAATACACCGCGAGCAAGCCGACGAAGCCGAAGGCGATCGCGAGCATCCCGATGGCGCCGAGCGGGCGCGCGTGGCGCGTGAGCAAGCGGCGGCGCTGTACGAGCCGGTTCCACAATGCGTGCAGCTCGTTCACGTTCACCGTGATCAGCACGATCGGCACGACGAAGAACAGCGCGGACCGATACAGCTGCAGCATGCCCGCGAGGAACATCGCGAGCTCGAACTCGAACAAGCCGATCGCGAAGGCGAGGCTGAGCAGCTCGAGCGTCGACAGACCACGCACACCGAGCAGGCGCAGCGTGCGTGCGCCCATGCCGAAGCACGCGGCCGCGACCGTGAGGGAGCACAGCCAATAGCCGGCGTAGCGCCAGAACAGCCACTCGCCGACCGGGTAAATGCGGTCGACGAAACCGCCGAACAACACGATGCCGCAGGCGAGCAGCAACGCCACCGCCCATTCTCGATACCTGCCGGCTAGCCACTTCACGGGCGAGCCCAATAGCGCGCCTTTGTTCGGCTGGCGAGCGCGAACTCCGCCACGCGGCATTGAGCTCGCGGCAATACCGCGAGCTCGCTACACGAGCGGAGGGCGCGGTCTCAGTCGGCCGCGACGCGCTCGCCGGTGGCGACGACGCGATACGAGCGCACGGACTGATCCATAGCGGCGAACACCGCGCCGATCAGGCCCGCGTCATCACCCAAGGCGCTGACGACGACGGGGATGCGGGACCCTTTGCGGGCGTGACTCTCCATGGACGCGCGCGTGGCTTCGAGCACCATGTCGCCCGCTTCCATCAGGCCACCACCGAGCACGATCATTTGTGGGTCGAGGATATTGACGAGGTACGAGATGCCGACGCCCAAGTGCTCGCCGACGACGGCTAGGATCCCCTGCGCCACGGCGTCACCCTCACGAGCAGCCTCGGTGACAGCCGCGGCATCGAGCGGGGTGGCGGAGCGGAGCGACGTTTCTTCACCCTTGGCCAGCGCGGCTTCGGCCGCTTGCACGATCGCGCGGGCGGACACCAACGTCTCCAAACAGCCGCGTTTGCCGCACAAGCACACCGGCCCGTTGGCTACGACGGCGCAGTGACCAATCTCACCGCTGAAGCCTTGAGTGCCCGGAAACACGTGGCCGTCGGTCACGATACCGGCTCCGACGCCGCTGCTGACGTAAACCCAGACGAACGAGCGCACGCCCTTGGCCACGCCCACGCGGCCCTCGGCAATGGCACCTGCGCTGGTCACGTTGTTGACCACCACGGGCACGCCCAAGGCCGAAACCAGCATGTCGCGCATGGGGACGTCCGACCAAGACAAGGTCGGCGCCATGGCGACGAGACCGCTGTCGGCCTTGACCATGCCCGGCACCGTCACGCCCACGCCCTGTAAACGATCACGAGGGACGCCCGCGGCTTCACACACCTCGTCAACGAGCGCCGCCGCAGCCGCGACCGTGGCTTCGGGGTTGCCACGTTGGGTGGGCACCTCACGACGAACGCGAATCTCCCCGCGCGCGTCGGCCAAGCCGACCGTGGTGGTCTCGGCACCGAAGAAGATCCCCAAGTACGCAGCCGACGCGTCGTTGAACTCCAGCAGGCGCGCGCGACGACCGCCGCTCGCTACCGTCTTGCCGTAGCCGACCTCTTGCACGATACCCCGAGCCAGCAAATCTTCGACGATGGCGGAGACGGTGGGCTTGGTCAGCGTGGAGCGGCGAGCGAGGTCAGTGCGCGAGACTCGTCCGCCCCGACGAATGATGTCGAGGACGATCGAGCGGTTGACCTCGCGCATCGCGCGGCTATCGACCTTCCCTTGGACGTCTTGCTGCATATGTATTTACCGGGGGGCTGTGGAACTGGTTCCAGAAACAGTTTGACTCAAGACTCGGCTTGGGTCCACGAAGTTCGAAGCGGCGGCAAAACTCTCCGAGCGGAGGCACCACCTCGGAGGCATCCCTTGCCGTGTCCAGCTAGACCGTTCGAAGGAGCTTGCAACTTGGCGATATTTGAGCGCACCGGACCTTCCGGGTCAAGGCGTTCGGGGTGCGCACCATGTCCGACGACCGCGTCGGAAAATCGCCGCCGCAGACCTTGGTCTGGCGAATCGCGCGAATCGCGCGAATCGTAGTGAGACGGCCCGTAGCCGTAGCTGAAGGAAACATTTCGGAATTCGACCGCTTGGGACGAAACTCGCAGGCTCGAGCTGCGCGAGGTGACCGTGGCGCGGGAGCCGCACTTCGTTCTGCGCGCCGCGCGCGCGGTATCAGCGGCGCCGAGCGAGCTCTGCGAGAACAGCGGCGGATGACACTTGCGCGAAACGCTCGTGCCCCGTATGCTTTCTAAAGTTCTCATGTGCACTCCCCGTTTTCAGTTTTGGTTTGGCTATTACCAAGCGCACGCAGTAAATGCGGCGTCCGGGCCTCGCCTTCTCTACTGAAAACAGCGTAGAGAAAAGCACGAAACCCCTGGTCGCCGCGGCGCCCGGGGGTTTTTCGCTTTTGTGGTCCGAAGCTTCTGAAACCCCAAAACACGCTCCCTCCCCAGGTCCCCATGCTCGAAACCAAAGACCTCCGAATCGTGGATACGACACTGCTCAAGAGCCCCAACGAAGTCACGGCCGAACTGCCGCTCTCCGAACGCGCAGCAAACGTCGTGTTTGGCGCACGACAAGAGATCCAAGCGGTTCTGCACGGTGAAGACGCTCGGCCTTTGGTGATCGTCGGGCCGTGCTCGATTCACGATCCGGAAGCGGCCATCGACTACGCCGGGCGCCTGCTGGAGCTGAAGCGACGCTACGCGCAGGAGCTCTTGATCGTGATGCGCGTGTACTTCGAGAAACCGCGCACGACGGTGGGCTGGAAGGGGCTGATCAACGATCCGCGCTTGGACGGCAGCAATGACATCCCGGCTGGCATTCGCAGCGCGCGGCGCTTGCTCTTGAACGTAGCCGAGCTGGGCATGCCCGCCGCCACCGAGATGCTGGATCCGATCATCCCGCAATACATCGCCGATCTCGTGTCGTGGACGGCGATCGGCGCGCGCACCACCGAGAGCCAAACCCACCGTGAAATGGCCTCCGGCCTATCCATGCCGGTCGGCTTCAAGAACGGCACCGACGGCGGACTGAGCGTGGCGATCAACGCGATCATCGCCGCTTCGCGCGCGCACAGTTTTCTGGGTGTCGACCCCAACGGGCACGTCGGCGTCGTGCGGACACGCGGCAATCCGCACACCCACTTGGTACTGCGGGGCGGCAGCGCGGGGCCGAACTACAGCCCCGAGCAGGTCAACGCGGCCGCGCTCGCGCTGGCGAAGGCGAAAACCAACGTGCGCATGTTGGTCGACTGCAGCCACGACAACAGCGGCAAAAACCACCTGAAGCAACCGGAGGTGCTGGCCGAGATCGGCGCGCAGATCCGCGGCGGTTCGGACCATCTCTTGGGCGTGATGATCGAGAGCAACATCGTGGGCGGCAAGCAAGAGCTCACGGATGACAAATCGGCGCTCGTGTACGGGCAGAGCATCACCGATGGTTGCGTCGACTTCGCCACCACCGAGCATATGCTCGAGCGCTTCGCGGACGACGCCGCGCGCCGGAGCCCGGCGCGCGCCAGCGCCTAACGCGCGCGGGGCGCTGAGTGCCGCCGAAGGCTAGGCCGAGCCCGGGCGTGGCGCGTGACCATCAACCCAGATTCTTGGGTGTTTTTTGATGGTCACGCGGCGCACGGAGCCGTCGTGGCCTTCGGCGTCGCGGATCGTTCGAGCTCAGTCAGTACACGGCGCGCCACCGAACACGGGCGCGCAGGCCGCGGCGCCGCGCGTAGCCTCGGGCATGGCGAGAGCGCGGCTCACGGCGAGGCCTCGGCATTGCACCGTGTTGCCGCCCTTCTTGGCGTCGGCAACGCTGTACACGCCCTTCTCGGCGCCGCCGAGCCCCGCGCACTGCTCCCTGCAATCGTCATCGTCCGAGTAGTTGCTCGCGTAGCCGCTCGGGCAGGCCGCTCTTGCCAACGCGCAGTACGCTTCGCAGTTTCCGCCTTCACCGCACACGTTGGCGCCCAGCGGCCCGGTGTGCGGGCAATGATCACTCGCGCTGACGAGCAATGCGTTGAAGGCATGCGCGCTGCGGCAGCCAATGGTGTCGACCGACTCGATGCTCTGCTTGTTGCCGGGCTCGGTCGCGCTGCATACGGCGGTGCACTGCTCGACGTTCTCGTACACTTTGAGATCGCCCGCGCAGGCCGTGGTGAGCGCGAGGCAGAAGTTCGGGCAGCTCGGCTCCGACCCTTTGCCGCGGCACGCACCCGCGGGGCGGATGCCCGCAAAATCGCAGTTGGCCTCCGGGTCGACCACGGCCGCGCTCACGTAGTACAGCCGACAACCTAGGGTGTCGCCCGAGTTCTTGCCGGTTTGCCAAGTGTAGCCGGGCTCCGTCATGGGCTGAATGGCGCGGCACTTTTCGATGCAGTCGGCTTGGGTGCCGGTCGTGTCATCGGGGATCGCGCCGTTGAACGGGTTCTTCGAATCGCCGTGGCACGCGGCGTCATACAGGGCGCAGTAGCCTTCACAGTCCGGCGACTCGGTTTTCAGCGTGCAGGTCTTGCCGCCACCGGGGCCGGCTTGCGTGCAATATTGGAGCAGGTCGCTCGGTGCGCCTTCGGAGCGCGCCGCGTCGGCCAAGCTGTTGAGCCGGCACTGCACGGTGTTACCGAGATCGGCGACCGAACCATTGGCGCTCTCGTCGAGCTTCGTGCACACCTCGAGACACGTGCGTCGGTCTTCGTATTGGCCGGCGGGGCCAGTGCACGTGTTGAACATCTGCGCGCAGTACTCGCCGCAGATGGCCGAGTAGGAGACGTCGGGCACGTCGGCGATCGATTGGCAGCCGAGCACACCGAGCGCGCCCAACGATGCCGCACTCAGGGTTCGCCGCAGCCGCAGACCCAGCCGGCTCATAGCGCGAGCCGCCCGCGCAAGGCCAAGCCGACCGTCGATGGATCGATCATCGGGTGTAAGCCCACTTGCTGCTTCGTCGGCAGTGTGAAGTAGAGGACCGCGCCCGCCGCGACGGCTGCCGTGCCAATCACGAACGACACGTTCGAGATCTTGGCCGCGCTGCGTGCGTCTTCAGCGGCCGTTTGCCCCTGTTGCTCGTTGCACAGACCTTTGGGACAAATGTCTTTGGCGTCATTCGCGTTCGAGATTGCCTTGAGTCCGAAGTAGCTACCCACGCCCAGCGCAAGCACGCCAACGCCGCCGACGATCCAGGGCACGGGGGATGCGTGTTCGGCCCGTGTGGTCGTTGCGGAGGGCAGAGCCGCCTGGGGTGCGGGCGGAGTCGACGCGGGCGGCGTTTCGACCGCGGGCGCTTCGGTAGCGGTCGCAGGCGGAGCCGCGACGGGCGCGGCTTCCGGCGACTGCGCGAGCGCTGGCACGTTCACCACGACGCGTGCTTTCGTCGCCACCGGGACTTTGCTCGAGAAGGACACGCGGCCCGGCGCGCTCGCTTCGATCAGCACCTCGCCGGGATCGACCGGCGTGGGTGTGCCGGAGAGCTCGGCCGATACTTGGACGCCATTGCGCCGGATCTGCAAGCCGGGCACGAGCGCGTCTTTCGCGACTTGAATGGTGAGCCACGACAGGCGCGGTTCGAGCCGAGCTGCGCGGGCTTGCGCGGTCTTCATGCGCTCGGTTTGGTTGGATGTTTCCGCCAACGAGGCGGCTTCTTTGAACATCGCCCAGCTGCTCGCGCTGCGATTGGTCTTCTCGTAGCACTCGGCCAAGTAGAGCATGGTGCCGACGGCAGGCTCCACGCGCTGGCTCATCTCGAATTTGGGGCAAGCAGCCGCAAAGTTACCTTGTTTGATCAGGCGGATGCCTTCTTCGAACACGACCTCGGCGGCGGCTTTTTCTTCGGCGCTGGCCTGCGCGAGAGCCACCCGACCCATGGCTAGTGTTGCCATCAAGCATGCGCACGCGCACGCGCTCCGACCCGTTCTTCGCGACATGCGCGCAGCTTACAACGAGCCTTGTTTCAGGTCGTGTAGTGATGAATCCAATTCGGGGCGGGCTAGCGACGCCCGCCGAAATACGTGTATTGAGGCGCGCTCGGCGCGGGGCCATTTTCGCGCGGGCGTGCGCGCTCCGGAACGGGCGCGGAAGGCGGCGTCGGCAGTGACGAAACAGCGACGGCGAGGCTGGGCGCAGCGCTCGGCTCGACCGACGGCTCAGCGGGGGCGGCCGCGTGCACGTCGGAAACGACACTCGCGAGCGGCGCACTTGGTGCCGCGCCCGAAGCGGTCGGCGCCACTCCCGCGAGCGCAGGCGCTTCCGCCTTGCGCCCTGTCGCGTAGAGCAGCAGCGCGAGAGCGGCCACGAGCCCGAGCAGAGCGGCCACGATCAGAGGCAGGCGGCGATTTTTTGCGCCTTTGTGGCCGGTCTTGGACCACGGGGCTTCGGTGACACTCGGCGGCGGAGTAGGCTGATCGTTGATCGGCGGCGCCGAAGCCTTCTGCTCGGAAACGCTCGCCGTGATGGGGGGCATCGACGAGCGAGCGTAGGGCGGATGAGAGCCCCGATTCGGCACGCCACCGAGCAAGCGCGTCGCGCGATCGACCACCAAGTGCCATTCGGGGGCGAAGGGCAGCAAGTGCTCGGCC
>Ga0247740_1001101_pt1 | contig 11861 bp, 11 predicted proteins | sample UWRJL148409B2_FD_180942 | JGI IMG/M metagenome (GOLD analysis project Ga0247740, IMG submission 180942) | Plant litter microbial communities from Arlington Agricultural Research Station in Wisconsin, United States - UWRJ-L148-409B-2 | ecosystem: Environmental > Terrestrial > Plant litter >...
TTATATATGTAAGTTAGGCAGCGAGGAGCTATTGTGCGATGCGCGATGTGCGAGCAAGAGTATGTCATAAAGGTAGGCAGCAATGTCTTGCTACTACGCCAGAATACTACACGAGGTTATTACATAAAGACACTCTATAAAACCACTACACTAAAGCAATATACAAAAACACTACACGAGAAACACAAAATAAGAGAGTTACGATCTTTTCCTCTGCTATACTTGCGCTGTGCGGCTCGCATAATTGGCTTGGACATGAAAAGGTAGAGAACCGAGGAAGTGTGCCCCGCAGCCTCGCATCACCGCGAGGCAGACTCGGGTTCCGACGCTGAGACTGAATGTTTGAAGCGTTCATTAGACAGCACGCCCACACGACGCTCACGCTCAACCAGTTATCGCTAAAAGCGCAGCCTGGAAGCACTTGCTGACCTGTGAAGATTCCGAACATCGGTGGTCGTCTTCATCCGGAGGTGCGTAGCGTAGCGTATTTCCGCCATTGTGGACGGGCATGCGGGCAAGCGATTCGCCACGGCAGACGCTCAAGTTTGCTAGGATATGCGCACATCGTCCTCTATAAAACGCGACACCCGCCCACTGCTGGGCTTGTTGGGTACCGGCCACGTTTTCCTCAATCTACCGACAATGAGGTGCGCGCGTCTTGTTCCATTGGCAGCCCTTGCGGCGCATAGTTCAGCCCGAGCCATTGACGCGTTCGAGCCGCAGGACTTCAATGTCGCAGCCGCCCTCGAAAAGATTGGTGTAGATGTCGCGACGCTGCCAGACCCTTCTCCCGAAACATCAGGTGTCACTTTACGGTCTTTTACGCCATGTTCGCTTGCCGTACGTCTGGTGCCCACTGTTGCGTGGATGACCCAGGGTTGCATTTGCTGACGACGCTCTCAGTGCACTTCTTTGGACATTCTTTTCAGAAACGACCAGGTTTTGTTCGAAGGAACTTCGGCCTACGACTCTTTCACCGGCGCATACTGGTCGGCTCAGCAAGGCGCATTGAATCCCTCCTGCGTGTTCAAGCCCGCAAAAACTCTAGACGTCTCTACGGTAGTCTTGATCGCGCGACTGTACCAATGCCCATTCGCTGTCAAAGGTGGTGGCCATACAGCATGGGCGGGTGCATCGAGCATCAACCTAGGTATCACGGTGTCAATGGAAAACTTCAAGCAAGTCAAAGTGGCCGCCGACAAACATACGGTTGATATTGGCCCTGGTCTGCGGTGGATTGATGTGTACACTGAGGTCGAGAAGGACGGCGTTAGTGTGGTCGGCGGACGGGTAGGTATCAATTGCATACATCGGCGCGACAAAGTCATGACAAATGTACAGTTTCTGCGACTTCTACTGACTGCGTACAGATGGCGCCGGTTGGTGTGCCAGGACTCATTCTTGGAGGAGGCATCTCGCATTTCTCGAACAGACGTGGTTGGGCTTGCGATAACGTGGCAAGCTACGAGCTTGTAACTGCTTCAGGACTCACAATCACCGTCAGTGCGACATCTTATACCGATCTGTACTGGGCATTGAGGGGAGGCGGAAACAACTTCGGAATCGTCACCAACTTCAAACTTGTCGCCTTTCCTCAAGGTCAGATGTGGGGTGGTCAGCGCATATATACAGAAGAAAATTTTTCGGCCGTTCTAGACGCGATCACTCATTTCGCCGTCGCTGGGTCGTCCAAGGATGTAGATGCTGCCCAAATTGTCGTATGTTCTGATGCATTTTCTCTAGTCCAACCTCGAAGCTGACATCTCCCAGACGTTTGCCCACTACCCTGGTATCGGAAAGGTTGCATTTGCCAACTTACACTACGCAAAGCCAGTCGCTAACGCGCCCATTTTCGCCTCCTGGAACAATATCACCGCAATCGATGACACCACCGCCCTCCGACCTATGTCTGGATTGGCCGACCTTCTGAACCAGGGAGCTCCCGCACCCGGCGCTTACGAGTCTTGGTGGGGAGTCAGCCTCAAAATGGACCGACAGCTACTCGGTTTCGTCGTCGATACCTTCTTCGCCCAGGCAGCAACTGTCGCAGATATCGAACATATCTTCTTCATCATGGCCATTCAGCCAATCACCGAAGGCGCGATGAAAGGTATGCAGAAGAACGGAGGCAACGCTCTGGGCCTTGATCCCGAGAACGGCCCTTATTTTGTGCTGAACTTTAACCCGGCGTGGAACAGGGCAGAGAATGAGGTCAAGTTTTTCAAGGCCGTATCTATTGTCATTGATCTTGTGAAGTCCGAGGCGAAGAGAAGGGAGCTAGACAACAGTTACATCTACATGAACTATGCGTCTGAATACCAGGACCCGATCAGTAGCTATGGAGCGGCGAACAGGCAAAGACTGATTAAAATCTCGAAGAAGTACGACCCGGCGCAGGTCTTCCAGTATCTACAGCCCGGCGGCTTCAAGTTGGCCAAGGGCGCGCCAAACCTGGATGCGTTGTAGGAGGCGGTTTCAAGTCGAATATCAAGTTTTAGAGTTTCTTAGGCTGATGCATGACCGCTGTACTCAGAGGCGTTCTGCTTCTCGCCGAGTCCATCGTGGTAGCCGGTTATGATCTTAGTGACTCCGGTATCCTTTTCGGCTATGTTGTGAATGTTGCGACAACGATGCTGTAGCGGGTGCGGAGAAGAGGCGATGCGGGTGATAAGAGTGTTGAACGGATGCCAAAGGCTTTATATAAAGCACGAGGCAGTCTCAAAGTTTCTAATGACACGAATAGTAGCATTGATGCATTAGTAAGAAATGTGACGATGAGGCTAATCTCAGCTGGAACTGATCTTGAAAGCCGTATCTACCCAATTCAAGTTCTAGGGTAGCATACAACCCTCACACCCTTGGATTTAGCTAACAGCTACTTGCTTCTCTTTCACTTCCTGTAGTAAACTAGACACATTTTTGTCAGCACGCTCAAACACTGTTTCGACAGTTTGTTTCCGATCCTGCTCTTTGGCTCAAACACAGCTTCGAACGGTTTTGGGGCGGATACAAAACCTGCCGTAAATTTCCGTCCACCAAAAGCCTCTTTCCGTCTTTACTTTTGATATCGAAAGTCCGCAGTAATCGTGCGATTGCAATTGGGACAGTGTTTATGGCAATGAAGCGTCCTAGACACACGCGACGTCTGTAACCTCGGTTAGATTGCTGGTTTTCTTTAAGCCAGCGCTCCGGGCGGAAGTCCACAGGCGAATCGAAGAGCTTAGTGTCGTTACGCATGGTCATGAACAGTGGGGGACGGCGGAACCTTCCGGGATAAGAAATCCTTTGTATTAGTCGTCCTGGGTGGTAGCGTGGGGAAAACCGGCTGGTAAAATATGCCGCCAGCGAAAATTATCTTCCACTAAAACTGACAACCATCCCTTCCCGACGACTTCATCCAATTCTCTCTGCGCCATAGGGGTCTAATCCAGGTACGCAAGGCGCGCAAGGGTGAAGATCGGCAAAGTCACATTTGCTATCTCGACGCCTGCATCGCACAGGATACCCTAATCTCATGATATCTCGACCTCCGAAAGCTGTTTCGCCTCTTTGGAGTTGTGGAAGTCCTTGCTCCAGTTCCATACAAGTAGATTCGGAGCATTCTGCATGTTTCCATGTAGATGCGTCTCGATTTAATACCACTCTTTGGCTTTTTTCCTCCAGGGTGTAAGCGGAGCAGGAAGATGGTTCAGAAAAGAGAACGAGTCTACCATCCACGTTCCGACCTGGACGGCGTAATTGAATTTATTGAAAACGTTTTGCGCGGTTTGTAATTGCCACTCGATGCCAGTTTCGATTCGAAAATCATAAGTGAGTGCATAGACAATGTTGGACGCTACGACCTACTTTCATACCATTCGAGCCCGACAGCTATATATGTTGGCCTTCTTGTCCAGTAGTTTCTTTGCCGTCTCAAATTCGTCGATGATAATGATATTGGTTCTTCCGAAGTCTACGCTCACAAGCGGACATTACGCTGCATTTATTGCGAGAATGTGAACCAAGCAGCATCTTTTGGCGCTTGATGTAAGTTTTCCATTAGTGGGAGACGAAGCGGTCCAGGCGGAAGCTTCGCTCTACGACGCTTACGTATGAGACAAAGAATGTGCCCAAACTAAAGACAATCCTCGGCGATAACATGGCGGCGATAGCTCAAAAGATCCGGTAGCAGTGGGCGAGAAAAAGGATGAGGACTAGTGAAAATATTGCGACGTGCATGGGAGGTAAAGGATCTCGCACGAGGCGACCAATTTGACTCCAGCAGATTCGCAGGTTCAGATTCGCGGTCGGGAACACCGTATTGGCTGTTGCTTTTGGGGACAACAGCCGGGGAATTAACATCTGGACCAGTCGATCTCGTACATGCCCGACGCCAAACCCACCCTGTAGCGCTCCTATAATTGGGTGGCAAGCTCCCTATCCATATTGGATTTGCGAATGGCGCTCTAAAACCTGTTACACTACACCTGCGCGCTGCCTAAATGTACAGTCGACGACAAAAGTTGGGCAATATGTACGAATATTACGTGAAATGATATAAGCTCAGACAATACTATCACTTCGAAAGACTGCTTTAAGGCTGCATGGTCAACGGTATTATTTATCTATACTTACAAACCTGCTGATAGGGCGCCTGATTTGATCACGATGTAAACAGAGCATTCATGCTCTTTTCTTCCGGACCCGAAATTGCATTTGTGCAAAGCACATTACGAGGTCTATGTATGTTGTGGTCTTCAACGCTGGTTTCTCGGAACCATAAATTCCTCCTTTTCATTTCAAATAAATAGAATAGGTCAAGAGAAGAAAGCTTCCCTAGTCTGAGGCGAGGCCAAATGGCGCCACTTCGTCCGCGAATAATCACGTCTGTTTAGCCGCACCCCTCTAATGACTTCTGGACCTTTGTGTCACATTGAGAGGAGGCCTCTCTCTGAACAAAAACGCCCTCTGCTTCTCAAATGCAAATCCTTCGTCAGCCAAGCCGAAGTGGAAATTCCAGACCAACCGTGCCAAGATCAATTTGATTTCCGCATAGGCCAGTCCCTTCCCAAGACATGCTTTTGGTCCGACACTGGACGGCTGAAACATATCCTTTTTGTCATGAGTAGTAGCAATTGGAGAATCCAGATGATCTAATGGGAGCCATCTCTCTGGAAGAAATAGTTCCGGCATTGTAACACTATTTGGCAGGGTAAATGCGAGGAGCTGATAGACAACCACAAATCTCTACACCGTCGGCCAGTCAGTTAAACTGCGGCGTTTTGGGGGCGCGTCCACCTCCATCTCGCCTAGTGTGAGAGATTTGTCGCCATCTGATCTCATAACGCGCATGTCCAGATATCTCGCTTCTCCGCGTTGTCTTCAACAGCAAGTATTCCCCGAATCTTCTCGGCACACTTTTTTTAGGTGTAATTTGATACCCATAAGGTTATTGATGTATGCCAACATCATAACGAATGGAGAGAGCATGACAAACGTATTTGCATTTGCTGCAAACGCCGTTGCTCGAAACCACCTCTCCAAAATCGATACCCAGGGATGGTTTTCGCTGTTCTCTACGCACCCAAGTTGTATTCCTAGAGTGAATTCGCAAATAAGGTCAAAGGTCAACCAGGGGAACCACTGGCTCATGTCGGTTACCAATCTAACCTCGGCATTGTGGCGAAGCTTGTTGATAAAGATGGTTATATGTGGCGTCAGTGAGGCTTCTTGGTTGTTGATCGCGCGCTCTGAGAAGCCGTGAGATTGCCGCTCGCTGCCTAGGATAGTCTTTGTCGTCGGCTGTGAGTAGGAGCTGAGCATCAGCGCGCACTTTGAAGGATCCGTACTTGGCAAATTTCTTTGACTCCGCATGGCCATGTATATCTTTCCATGAAGATGGTGTCGTGAAAGAGAGCATATCGGGTGCTATTTGGACAACTTCGCCATATCTCCGGTGTGACTCGCATACTTCAGCAGCTTGACGCCCTTTCGCACCCGCATAAGCATGGGATAGGTGGGAAATTGCGCGAAGTCTCGGCCCAGGAAATGCGCATAGCGGATGAATTGTTACGCTGTATATGGACCGTATAAAGAGATGTATCGTTGGCTACGACCATGGTTACTTATGTCGTAGGCTCCCGGGACGTGTTTCTTACCAGAGCTACCAAAAGTGCAAGGAGCGAGAGAGAACTGTGTCCGGAGAGCACATTTGGGGGACTAGTAAAGAATACTCATAGCTATCGCGGACTCAAAACTGTCTACAGAAATGACTTTCGATTTGTGCTGTTGATGTTTGAAACTGGGACATCAATCTAAGAAATGTTGGGGAAAGAAATGCGGCACAGCGCCGCGGGGCAGGTCACGGGATGTTCTTCTGTCACCGCATTGTTTAAGAGGAAAGTGAGAGTCTTGACCCCGCTGTCGAGCCAGTGTGTTGGAAAAGGCACTGGTGAAATCGGCACGTTCAAATTCGCCGAGAAGGTTAAACTCGGGGCCAAAGCTTCAATGCGTTCTTGGTAGTCAGCGTACTGTCAGGAACAGTTACGAGACCATCGATTGTCATTGCCTTTGCAAAAGCCACCGGCTCCCGAACGAAAGGGTAATAGAGCGAAGTACTGTAGTGGATTATAACAGTCCTAAAAGCTAACAAAAACGAGTGGTTTGCATGAAGAACGTAAATTCCAAACACGACTCTACATCCAATTGTTTGACCCAAGAACCACATCCCTGACGTAATTCATGCTACACATCCAGTGCTTGGAGACCAGCCCTAAAGAGGAACCATCCTCGTTGTAGTTAGTTCCCGTCGTCTCTGCCAACCCTTTGGTGGACTTCACATACTTGTTCACCCTTAGTCGCGAATGGCTTCCTCAGTACGTTTCTTGATCCATTCGGGGAAAGGTCCAGCGTCGACATCGACAGCATCAGCGTCTCGCTTCTTGATCCATTCAGGGAAGCCTGCGTCGACAACATCGGCGTCACGCTTCTTGATCCATTCAGGGAATCCTGCGTCGACAGCATCGGCGTCACGTTTCTTGATCCATTCAGGGAATCCTGCGTCGACAGCATCGGCGTCTCGCTTCTTGATCCATTCAGGGAAGCCTGCGTCGACAGCATCGACGTCTCGCTTCTTGATCCATTCAGGGAAGCCTGCGTCGACAGCATCGGCGTCTCGCTTCTTGATCCATTCAGGGAATCCTGCGTCGACAGCATCGGCGTCACGTTTCTTGATCCATTCAGGGAATCCTGCGTCGACAGCATCGGCGTCACGTTTCTTGATCCATTCAGGGAAACCCGCGTCGATTGCATCAGGGTCTCTTTTCGCCGGCAGGGCCAGGATGCCGGTTGAGAGGCCCAGGAGGCAAAGAGCTGAGATCGTGAGTCTCATAGTGGATGCTTGGATGAAAGATGGACAGAATGGATTTGGTGGAATATGAAGTAAGACGCGTTGGTAGAGATTATACACGATGGATTGGAGACCGTACTGACATACATGCATATATATACTGAGAGATCACAGTTTAGAGCGCTTTCCCAAACCTTAGAAGGGCTTCTGATACGGTTCATTCGATCATGGTATTACGAATTACGCTCGACCGCTCATCAATCGTGCTAGAATGAGGGCTCAAAATAGTACTAGTGCTCAGCAGCCCATTAAACTAACATGGACCATCTTCCGCTGTTTCCAAATCCTGCGCAGTGGCTCTTTCTGCGAAACCGGCCCAGATCCACTATCATGCAGACGTTGCTGCACAAGCATCACACGATCGACAAATCTTGTAGGCCTTGGACACTGTAGTGTCACGCTACCTGAACACCTTCTTTTTGTAGATTAAACTGAAACGGCTAAATACAATCGACGCTCAAATGATTACTGTGCTTTGGACCCAAGCATGATTTCATACGAGGGCAGACTGCTTGAAAATCATTGTGTTGATCCATTTGAAGACTTGTAAGAATTGTTCGCTAAGACGCTGCTGGACTACTCTCGCAACAACATTGAACTACCAAACTGAAAAACACACCTATATTTATGATTTAGACTAAGTGTGAAAATAAATCCTTATAGAACCCGTATATGGGCTCGTGTTTAGCAATCATCAATCACCTTTCGTTTTCCACGTAGTCAACACGTCCCATCTTCAAAGACTACGAGAGGGACACTGAAAGATGGATAGATATAGGCTAAAATGCGGGCCCCGGAGCGACCGCCATAGCCACTGCGGGAAAATACCTACGCTCGTCGTTTACAAGGTACGATGTACGTTCCGTCAACAAGTATGGGGACCGGCGTTACTCTAGGAGCTAGTGCAGTGGAGAAATCCGATAATCTAAGCCCATTGTCTCCTTACGCTCAAGTGGAGTACAGTGCATTGCCAAGTTACCCTACCGTCATTACGTTTCTGCCATGCATGCATGATCTGTCAGATGTGTAGGGCGTAGATTACGCTTTGCGCAACTAGTGACGTGGGAGGCGGACAATCTAGAACACAGAGACTCACGAATCAGAACTGCGATGAAGCCGAGAAAATGCAAGTGTGGAGGTCGTAGTAAATTATCATGCATCACTGATTTGATTTATCCACAAGACTAATCTCGAGTATGCTCACATGTCAGCCAAGGTTAGCTATTGGGATCTAACCAAAGTTGAAACCCAAATGAAGTGATCAGAGTAGCTTGCACACCAAGATGTTTGGCCATAGGAAGAATCTCATATCTTCACACCTCAACTATCCATACACTCCGGAAACTTCATCCTTATGATCGTATTTCGATCGTCCAGCGCCCAATTCCTTTCTAGTAGTGTTTTGGTGCAATGCATCGTATGCTCAATTCTTCCGACATAAGAGTCTAGCGGTCGTCCAGCCAATACTGCGCGATGCATCTTTTTCCACATGAATGTGCAATGTGTGATGTGGTACTCCCATGAGACATATAGCCTCGTATGCTGTCCCAAAGAAACTTCCTTGAAAGGTACAGGTTTGCCATCATTTTGGTCGGTCTCGTCCCACCAAGTCCAGTTTTTGAGCGAGAGAAACTCGTCCATGAGCTTCTTGTCAAAGCAACGTGGATGGGACCAAGTGAAAGACATGATGTCGAAATGGCAACCCAGAGCGCGTGCGTCGTCACTGGAATTTCCGCAACGGTGAGGCTTTGTCAAAGATGTGAAATCATCTTGCTGGGTAGGTCGTGGTTGAGTAGTCGCTGCAACGAAGAAACTAATGGCGAGAAGAGAAGTGAAGGTTCCAAATGCTATGAAGCGCCAATATCGACCAGTCTTTGGTCTTGAAGGGGCAGAACGTGGTGCTGATGATGGTGATGCCGGCGGTGCGGACTCGAGTCGTGTGTATGTGTGTGCCATGATTGCTTGAAGGTACGACAGTGAGCATGAACACCCAACCTGAAAGACACTCTCCAGCTTATCAACCAAGTAACGCGTAGTTCGGCTTCGATTGACGAAAACTCTAGGCATCTAGTCAGCTCGGCTCAATTCAATGGGTGGACTTTGGCCCCGCTCCAGGCGAGACAACAATGTGCAGAATAGCTTCCGGTTTTGGTAGTATTGATCCTGTTACTGCCTTCGCATCCTTCATGCATTGTTGACTCAACACGAGACCCACAACGCGGGATTATCATGATAAGATCGAAGGTCTATTGGGCATCGACAAAGCTGGCTGAGTAAACTAGAGGTAGTAGTACCATTCAACACGTAACGCTAATCCCTGATTAGGAAGGTAAGGTTGTACACGGCAGATAATTATGCATCGTTCGTCCATTGCGGAACGCTTAAATGTACAGGTCTCTGCCAAAAGCTCCGAAGACAGACCACAATGCAAGACGGATCCATGAATTTAACCAGACGCATGTAGGTATGGCAATCATTCTGGGGGCCAGCTTACTACCGTGAAAAGAACGCTAGGTGCTTAGGACCAATAGCGTGTAAGTGACTAGTATAGCGTTTTCCTGATGCGGGAATTCGCCGGAAAATCACCCGAGCGCAAGTGCTGGTTGAGTAGGCACGCTTCGTCGTCACAGAACCCATGCAGAGCTAACGACCTTGCCCTAGGAAACTGCAGATGCGGACCCTGTCGGCACATACATTAGCGCATCCTCGATGCCATCCGCGGAGATCCTACGAGTGAATTCAAAGCTTAATGTAGGGATGATGTTGCGGATGGATGCCTAGTCAAGCTTATCTCGGGTTACAAGCGTTTTTAGGCTGAGCCGAAAGCTTAAAAGGACTATGACATATGTATAGCATAGCTTGCTTACGGCCGCGCAATGTGAACCCTGATCTGGATAATGGCGAGCAGTGAGCTGTTACGCATATGAGACCATTCCCACGAATAGGGCGGCCTCGCTCATTCTTGACTTTCTCTATTACATTCTGCTACATTCATGGCCGCTGTACTTCATCGCTCCAACTCTCCGTCTAGCGACGACAGCTTCGAATATGAGAAGGAGGGACTTTTGAGCCATCATGCAAAACGGCAGTACAAGAGAGGGGTGGCAGTATATGTGCTAGCATGCATACTAGCGATTTCCCTTGTCGCAAACACCGGGCAGGTTTTACTTGCACAGAGGAACGACGAAAGGAAGACCTGGAAGCCTACTTCTAAACTTTACTGTAAAGCGAGTCCTCGAGAGTTTCGGGTTACGCTTTTGCTGACACTTGATAAGCACCTGCGAACGACGCCATTCAGTACAAATTAGTGAATTTTGGAAGTACTGTTGGAGATGGGAGCTCGGTCTATCAGGGCCCTCCAGACGAGCACAACAATAAGCTTTGGAGATTACTCTACACTGGTATGTGACGTCCATTTTCTTACTTTCTCGATCCAAAGTCCGTGAACACTGAGACGTCTTTACACAGATTCCCTCTCCGGCATCTCCGCTTCCGAAGCCCGTCTCCTACCTAACAGAACCGCTTCCTCAACGCCATGGCTAAACGCCGAAGAGTCAAAATACGCTATCCTTCTAAACGCTTTCCATAACCTGCACTGCTTAGACCGATTGCGGCAGACTATATGGTACTTCCACGAGCCCCAATTCAACGCCACGTGGAATCCATACAGTCTTTACAACGGGAACGTGACTGCTGCGCTACGAGCTCGCGGAGGACGGTTTATGAGTATCGCTCATGCAGACCATTGCATCGACATGTTGAGGCAATCAGCCATGTGCGAAGGTGATGTCACGCCTATCGTGTATCAGTACAGCGAGAGAACTGGTAAGGTCATGGGGAGAACTGGGGTGTTGCATCAGTGTAGAGATTTCGACCAACTCCAAAGATGGGCGAAAGCGCATGTGACAAACAAACCCGAGGTTTGGGGCAAGAGAGTCGAGTTAGGATTATGCGCTGCGGATGAACCAGAGACTTGTTTGAAGCCAGCAATGTAGCTTTATTGCTAAGGGAATGGTAGAAAAGAGGTTATAGATTTAAGGTTGTTCTACATAGCTATAAAGGAGAACTGTTCTTCGCCCTAGGGCACGAGGAGGTCGTTGAAATTGCACCTATCACGCGTAATAATATTCTTGTTAGACACTATCACAGATTGGTACAAATGGGCAACGTGGAGATCGAATTCGTAGTGATAGTGTTGCGGGTCACTTACTTACTAAGCCTAGGCCGGGTGAGGAGGACAGCTTAATGTATAGAGCCGAGGTAGTATTAGGGTTAAATTAAGCGAAGGAGTTAACTGCCTTCGTATAACGTGTTTTACAAGCGAGTGCGCATTATAAGCGAGTGCTACTTAAAGAGGGAAAACGGGCTTAATTGTTACGGGTGTTATTCCACTTACTAAGCCTTAGCCGGATGAGGGAAGGATAGTCTTGGTATAGGGGCAACCGAGATAGTATTTAGTAAGTATTAAGCATAG
>Ga0247740_1001102_pt1 | contig 11857 bp, 8 predicted proteins | sample UWRJL148409B2_FD_180942 | JGI IMG/M metagenome (GOLD analysis project Ga0247740, IMG submission 180942) | Plant litter microbial communities from Arlington Agricultural Research Station in Wisconsin, United States - UWRJ-L148-409B-2 | ecosystem: Environmental > Terrestrial > Plant litter >...
TCCGTACTCGCTGCTGCCGCAACCCTCGCCGGGTGCGCGCCCGAACCGACGGGTCCGGTCGTCGCGTTTTACGGTGACTCGTACACGCTGGGCACGGGCGCATCGACGCAGAACGCGCGCTGGTCGACCCAGGTTTCGCGCGACAGGGGCTGGAACGAGTTCAACCCGAGCGTCAACGGCCTCGGGTTCGTGACGAATCGGGCCGGTACCAATCTCGTTGAAGACATCATCGCGCGCGACCCCGAAATCGTCTTCGTGACGATGGGCCTCAACGACAACTTCTCGTTCTCGGGGGAGTCCGAGAAGATCCACGACCAGATCGACATCGACATCGATCGGCTTGCGACAGAGCTGCCCGACGCGCGTCTCATCGTTGTCGAACCGTTCTGGTACACCGACAATCGGCCCGAATCGGTCGAGACGATCATCGGCTGGGTGCACGATGCGGCTGATCGCGTTGACGCCGACTACATCGAGGGGGCCTCGCACTGGATCGAGGGACACCCCGAGTGGATGGCCGCCGACGGCCTTCATCCCAACGATGACGGTTACGCGGAGATGACAGTGCGCATGGAAGAAGAGCTTGTCGCCCTTGGCCTGCCGCCGACCGAGTAAACTTGCCGGGTGAACAAGCCCGTGGACGTCGCACTGATTGGTGGCGGCATCATGAGCGCCACGCTCGGAACGCTGCTCAAGCAGCTCCAGCCTGACTGGGAGATTCGTATCTTCGAGCGGCTCGGCGAGATGGCCGTCGAGAGCTCGAACCCGTGGAACAACGCGGGCACCGGTCACTCGGCCCTGTGCGAGCTCAACTACACGCCGCAGCGCCCCGACGGCAGCATCGCCATCGAGAGCGCCGTGAAGGTCAACGAGCAGTTCCAGGTGTCGCGCCAGTTCTGGTCGTTCCTCGTGGAGAACGGCGAGCTGCCGACCCCCACCGATTTCATCAACCCGACGGCGCACATGAGCTTCGTCTGGGGCGAGAAGAACGTCGAGTACCTGCGCAAGCGTCACGAGGCGCTCAAGGATCACCCGCTCTTCCCCGGCATGGAGTACAGCGAAGACGCCGAGGTCATCCGCTCGTGGGCTCCCTTGCTGATTCCGGGGCGTGCCAAGTCGCAGCCCATCGCAGCCACGCGAACGGATGCCGGAACCGACGTCGACTTCGGTGCCCTCACGCGCAGCCTCATCCATAACCTCACCGACGCGGGTGCAGAGCTCACGACCAACGCGAAGGTCACTAACCTCAAGCGCCGCAAAGACGGCACCTGGCGCGTCTTTTACCGTGACGCGATCGGACAGACGCCGTTCTTCACCGACGCGAAGTTCGTGTTCGTCGGCGGTGGCGGTTACGCACTCGGCTTGCTGCAGAAGTCGGGAATCCCCGAGATCCGCGGGTTTGGCGGTTTCCCGGTGAGCGGCGAGTTCCTCCGCACCGACAATCCCGAGGTCGTCGCCCGTCACGCCGCGAAGGTCTACGGCAAGGCGAGCGTTGGCGCGCCTCCCATGTCTGTTCCGCACCTCGACCTGCGCGTTGTCGATGGCAACGCGAGCCTGATGTTCGGCCCGTACGCCGGCTTCAACACAAAGTTCTTGAAGACGGGCTCGTGGGTCGACCTCTTCGCGTCGATCCGTTGGCACAACCTGTACCCGATGATTGCTGCGGGCCTGCAGAACCTCGATCTCGTGAAGTACCTCGTCGGCCAACTCGCCGCGAGTAAAGACACAAAGTTCGAGTCGCTCAAGGAGTTCTTCCCCAACGCCGACCCGAAGGACTGGTACCGCATCACGGCGGGCCAGCGTGTTCAGGTAATCAAGAAAGACGCCAAGAAGGGCGGCGTTCTGCAGTTCGGCACCGAGGTCGTTTCGGCAAAAGACGGCTCGATCGCTGGCCTGCTCGGTGCGAGCCCGGGAGCCTCGACTGCCGTTCCGATCATGCTCGGCCTCATCGAGAAGTGCTTCCCCGAGAAGATCGACAGCTGGAAGCCACAGCTCGCCGCCATGGTGCCGAGCTATGGCACGCAGCTCTCTGACGACGTCGAGGCCGCTGCCCGCACGATGTCGAGCACTGCAGCGAGCCTGAAGATCCCGCGCTAGCCAAAACCACGGCGAGACGCGTAACGTTGCATCTCGTGAAGTTGTAACGACCCATCAGTCCTGCGCCCGAGGCATTGCCCGGCAGGAGTTTCTCATCTCGAGAAGGGGCGTCTCCATGCGCATAACCACTTACAACTTTCGTATCGACCGCATTTCGCACGCCTGGGCCGGCCAGCCCGTTCTGAGCGATGTCAGTCTCACCATCGACGCGCACGACCGCATTGGCCTCATCGGCGAGAACGGCGCGGGCAAGTCGACCCTGCTGGGCATCCTCGCCGGTGTGACGCAGCCCGATGTCGGTACCGTTGCGCGCCCCGATCGCACCGGTTTTCTGAGGCAGGAGGTCGAGAGCCTTGACGGCGACACCGTGCTCGATTTCATCGAAAGGTCGCTCGCACCCGTGCGCGCTATCGAGATCGAACTGATGGATGCCGCGGCCGCCGTCTCTGCGACCGGCGACGCAGAGCGCTACGAACTCGCCCTCGCGGCCGCTGAACGTGCCGACATCTGGACGATCGACGCGCGCCGCGACACGATCCTCGCCGGACTGGGAGTCGGCGACGTACCTCTCGACCGGTTGCTCGTCGAAGTGTCGGGCGGGCAGCGCAGCCGCATCGCGCTCGCGGCCATGCTGCTGGCGCGGCCCGATGCACTCGTGCTCGACGAGCCGACCAATCATCTTGACGATGGGGCGGTGGCGTTTCTGCGCGATCAGCTCATCGACTGGCCGGGGGCGGTGATCTTTGCGAGCCACGATCGGGCGTTTCTCGATGAGGTCGCGACGAGTCTCGCCGATATCGACCGAAACGGCATCGGCTCGAACGGTGTGCGAGGCAGCTCGGTGACGCGCTTCGGCGGAACGTATACCGAGTACCTCGCCGCGAAGGCGCGCGATCGGCAACGCTGGGAGGCGCAGTTCGCCGCTGACGAGGCCGAACTCGCCGACCTCGAACTCACCGCGAACGTGCGCGCGCACGAGATCGCCCACAATCGCGAGTGGAGCGACAACGACAAGATGGCGAAGGGGCTCAAGAAGAACACAGTCGAGGGGCAGATCAGCCGGCGGGTGCGCAACGCGCGCGTGCGCATCGACGATCTTGAGCGCAACCGGGTCGAGCGGCCCACGGAGATCCTGCGGTTTGCTGGCATTCCGGCCGGGGTGCAGACGCTCGAGATCGAGGTTCCGCTAATGGCTCTGCGCCGGGCTGTGCTGCCGGGACGATTGGATGTCGCGCAACTCGACATCGCGCCATCCACTCGCCTGCTTGTCACTGGTGCCAATGGTGCGGGTAAATCGACGCTGCTTGCGGTGCTCGCCGGTCAGTTGCGCGCCGGAACTCTTGCGCAACGCAGGGGTCTGCGCACGTCGCTGCTTGCCCAGGATGTGTCGTGGCCCGATGCGACGCTGAGCGCCCGCGCGATCTATGCGGCGACACTCGGGCAGCGCAGAGCCGAGTTGCTGCCACTCGCCGATCTGGGTCTGCTCGCCGGTCGCGACCTCGACCGCCCCGTGGCGCAACTCTCGCAGGGCCAGCAACGTCGACTCGCCCTCGCCGTCATCATCGCGCGGCCGCCGCACGTGTTTTTGCTCGACGAACCGACCAACCACCTGTCGCTCGCCCTCGCCACGGAGCTCGAGGAGGCGCTGGGCGGCTTTCCGGGTGCGGTCGTGGTCGCGAGCCACGATCGGTGGCTGAGACGGCGCTGGGAGGGCGCGCACGTGATGATGAGTGAGGGCCGGCTGGTGTGACCCTTGCTCCCGCACAGGTTTTCCGCTCAACCGCGCCCCGTACTGGGGCAAGCGAATTGGTCTAACCACGACGTAACGTCGTTAGCGAACAGTTGCTGGGGAGGCGTTCGCGGTGTCATTGGGGCTGCCCGTACATCTTGCGCCAATGGGTGTCAGCAGGGCCGTGTCGAGTTCGATGCATGCCATGGCGCTCGTGGCGCTTGTCATCGCGCTCTGCAGCGTTGTGACCCTGCAGTCGATCGTTCCCGACAGCATTGTCTGGCCGGCGGGTCTCGCTCTCGTGCCGATGTTCGGCGCGCTGTGGCTTATCCATCGCGAGCAGAGCTGGTTCGCAACCGTCGCCTACCTGCTTGTCGGCGCGGCAAGCATCTACTGGTTTGTGCTCACCGGCACCATCGAATTTCCGGGCGGTGCCCGTACCGACGCCTTCGTCATTTCGATGGTGAAGGTCGCACTCATTCTCGTCGGCGGCGTTGGCGTCGGCAGTGTTCCCGCCGTCGGCTGGACCCTCGCGGGATTCGCTCTCGCCGAGGGAGCGACGATTCTCGCGGCGTCCCAGACCGGTGCGGTCATCGTCTTCGACGGAACGAGCGCCGTCGCCCTCGGTCTCATCGTGCTTGTGCTCGCGGCGATCGGCATCAACCGGCACAGAGTGCGCATAGCGAAGCCGAGCCTGCACCGCGCGGCCCGCGACGAGCACCTGTCACAGGTGCGTCACCGCATGGAGGTGCGCGCCGCCGCGATGCTTCACGACACTGTGCTCAACGACCTCGCAGCGCTCGCGAGTGCGACAGACGGCTCACTGTCGACCGAAGCGCGCGCCCAGATCTCGCGCGACCTCGAACTTCTCGTTGGCGAGGAATGGCTGCTCGACGAGACCGACGGGGCCGGGGCCGATGCCGCGATTATCGCCGAATGGCAATCGACAAAGCTCGCCACTTCGATCGATGAGTCGCGCAGGCTCGGTCTCACGGTTGAGGTCAGCGGCGACCGTGGTGCGATAGGCCGCCTCAGCAAGGAGCGCGCGACTGCCCTCGCTCTCGCGGTGAAGCAGTGCCTCGTCAATGTCTCGCGGCACTCGGGCACCGACTCGGCCGAGATCGTTATTTACGGCTCTGACGATGAGGTCTCGGTTATGGTCATCGACTCGGGCAAGGGATTCGCTGCCGACGAGACCGGGCACGACCGCCTAGGGCTGCGGCACTCAGTGTCGCGGCGCATCGAAGACGTCGACGGAACGGTGCAGGTCTGGTCGACACCGGGCTTTGGCACGTCAGTGCTGCTGCGCGTGCCGGCTCCTGTGGTCGACAGCGCTTCGAGTGAGCAGGAGTCGCGATGACGGGCCGCGAGCGCACCCTGCAGCAGCGAGATCCCCTCGCTGCCGTTGTCGGTCGGCCGACAAGCTATCTCGCCGCAATCGGCATCCCCACCTACGCGGCGGTAATGGTCTGGCTCAATCGCGAAGACATCACCGACCCCGGGCTCGCCATCGCGTCGATCGCCGTTATCGCAATAACGGGTGTCGCCTTCGCTTTCGCGTCGAGCCCGCTTCGCGCTCCCTTCACCTCAAGCATGCTCATCGGCGTCACGGCGATGAGCATCGCGGCCTACCTGCTCGGGCAGGCCTCGATGTGGCAGTCGAACGCGTTCGTGCGCGACGATTGGGGTGCGTCATCCATCGCCCTGTTTTTGCTTGCCTCCGCGCCATTCCGGCCCGGTCGCCAGATCGCGATCGCCGGAGTCGCGTCTGCAGGCGTCGTCGCGATCGTGACGGTCGCAGCGTCGCAGTCGTTCGTATCGGCGATTCCCGCGCACCTCTTCGCCATAGTTGCGACGGCGCCTCTGCTCATCCTGTCGTTCGGGGCAGCGACCTTCGCCAGCCAGCTGGTTCGTCGGCTTGAGCTGTGGGAACGCAAAAGGACGATGTCGGTCTCGACCCTCGACGAGTCGCGCAGCGAGTGGATAGCCCGCTCGGTGCAGCAAGACCGCGTGACACTGCTCAACCAGGAGATCGTGCCGTTCTTCACCGAGGTGCTCGCGAAAGACGAGCTCTCGCCTGCCGATCGTGAGCGCGCGCGTGAGCTCTCCGAATCGGTGCGCTCAATCATGGTCGCCGAGATCGATCGAACCTGGCTCGGCGCCCTCATCGCGCAGATCGGCGAAGGGCGCCTCGACGACCCACACGGGTTCGCCGACGAGATGAACCCCGACCAGCGCACCGTTGTGCGGGCTTTTCTTGTTGCTCTCAACGCCGTCGATGGGGTGTCTGCTGACTCGCTCAACGTGGAGATCGCTGAGGTCGACACGCGTCGATGCGTGACCGTGAGCTGCGACATCCACACGACTGACTACGTTGTGCGCACGGCGCTTGACCCCTATTTGGCGATCATGCGCATTCTGTTTCTCGATCTCCATGTCGACTACCTGCAGCCCACGCTGGCGCTAAGGTTTTCGTATGGGCAACGATGAAACCGGACGCGCTGTCGAGCCGGGTTCGAGCGCCCCTCTCCGTACGCGAGTTCGCCTTGCGATTCTCGACGACCACGAGGTGCTTCTCGACAGTTTGGGCAGCTGGATCGCTGCCAACGCGCCCGATTTCGAGCTGGTTCTGAGCGCGAGCACTTGGCTGCAGCTTGTGCACAGCGACAGGTTTCCGACTGACCTCGTCTTTCTCGATTTTCAGCTCAAAGAGCCCGTTTCGATCGAAGCACGCGTGCGCACCTGCCGTGCTGCGGGCGCCAAGGTCATTGTGCTTTCGAGTCTCGACAGCCGTGAATCACGCGATCGCGCGCTCGACGCCGGGGCGTCTGCGTTCCTCTCGAAGAGCCTGTCGATGCGCGAGGTTATGGATGCCGCACGCGGCGTTATGGGCGTCGACCACGACTCGACGATGCAACGTGACTGGCGGCCGCTTCCGGTTGGTGCAAACACCGCCGCGACGCGCCCCAAGCTCAGCCCCGGCGAGATCGAGGCCTTCAAGCTCTACGTGACCGGCTCGAGCACGGCCGACGTCGCCCAGCGCATGAACGTTCAGTACGAGACAGCGAAGACGTATCTGCGTCGCGTTCGCGAGAAATACGCCAAAGCAAACAGGCCCGCGAGCAAGCGTGCGGAACTCATCCGTCGCGCCGCGGAGGATGGGTACCTCAACTAGATGTCAAAGCTTTACTTTCGCTACGGTGCGATGAACAGCGGTAAGAGCACGGCGCTGCTGCAGGCCGCGTACAACTACGAGGAGCGCGGCCAGCAGGTTTTGCTCGCCAAGCCCGACGTCGACACCAAGGGCGACTCCGAGATCGTGTCGCGGCTCGGCGTCACTCGCCCCGTCGACTTCACCGTCTCGCGCGACGAAGACATCTACACGGCTTTCGCAGCGCAGCGCGCGCGAGTCAAAAAGGCAACGGGCTTGGATGTCAGTTGCCTCCTCGTCGACGAGGCGCAGTTCTTTACCGAGACTCAGGTCGACGACCTGTTGCGCATCGCGATCCTCGAAGGTGTTCCCGTGCTCGCCTACGGCATTCGCACCGACTTTCAGACAGTCGCTTTTCCCGGTTCGCGTCGCCTGCTCGAGATCGCCCACTCCCTCGAAGAGCTCAAGACCATCTGCCGCTGCGGACGCAAGGCAGTCTTCAACGCCCGCACAATCGACGGCGAGTTCATCTTCGACGGCGACCAGGTCGCTATCGACACTTCGGCGGGGCTCAGCTCAAGTGGCGCTGCAGAAGTCTCGTACGAGAGCCTGTGCGGCCAGTGCTACCTCGAAGAGAGCGACGGTGTTCTCAACAATGGCCGCCGCCCGCGCGCATCCTTCGCGTACACAGAAGCGCCCGACCCCGACTTTATGTAAGTCTGCTGCGGCAAGCGACGCCCTCGCTAGTCGCCGATGAACCACATCTTTCGGTGTGGTTTTGCCTCGGTAAGAGTGCACATCGCCTTGATCTCGGCGATCAGTTCTGGCATGTCGGTTTTCACCGAGAACCCATCGATTCTTGAAACTGACCCCATTTCCTCCATGCCGAGACGGAGGATTGCTGTGTCAATTCCGGTCTCGATGATAAGCGCCTCCACGTGTTCGAGTTCTTCGCGCAAAGTTGTCGCCTGTGCGCCATTGAAGATCGTGACGCCATAGCGGTCGATGTGCGCCAGCATCGGATATTCGTGGCGACGATCCCATGCCACAAGAGGCTGGTAGGCGACGATCTGGCTGATGTCGTTGTCCGAATAGTCTCGAACCCTGATGGATATGGTCATGGCGTTCCCAAAGGCGTTGTCACAAGTGCTCCCCACAGCGTTCGGGTCAATGTAGAGACCCTATTGCCTGCGTGCAACGTCGGCGCATACAAAAATAGCTCGAACCCACAAAAAGTGAATTCGAGCTATTTGGATGTCATCGACATCACACTGTCGGGGTAACAGGATTTGAACCTGCGACCTCGTCGTCCCGAACGACGCGCGCTACCAAACTGCGCCATACCCCGAGTGATCTACGCCTTCCGGCGCGAACCTCATCAAGAATAGCCGATATCTCCACCGGTCAATGTCACAAGTACCGCTTCGGGCTTGCAGGCGAAGCGAACTGGCGCATAAATGCTCGTTCCGAGACCCGCAGAGACGTTCAACCACGAGGTCGAGCGCGCGTGATGCCAGAGGCTGAGGCCGCTTGCCTGCTCGCGCGGGATGTCGCAATTGGTGACGAGCGCGGGAAGACCGGGCACGCGAACCTGGCCACCGTGTGTGTGCCCGGCGAAGATGACCTCGGCGCCGTTGTTGACAAAAGAATTGAGAACGCGCTGGTACGGAGCGTGGGTGACGCCGATGCTCAGGGTGTCGAGGCCGGAGCGGCCGTCGTTCCATTCGACGTTCTCGCGCAGGTCGTCGAGGGCTCCAGGGAGCACGTCGAGACGGTCCCAGCCGCGGTGTGCGTCGTTTGTGCCGAAGAGCTCGAGACGAGAGCCTCGCAGCGAGAGAGCGCGCGCAGTGTTGTTGAGGCTGAGCCAGCCCAGCTGCTCGGTGAAGTAGCTCTCGAGGCGGGGAGTGTCGAGCTTCTTCGGAATGCGCGGGTGAGCCGAGGGCCCGGTGAAGTAGCGCATGGGGTTCTTGAACTCGGGGCCGTAGTAGTCGTTCGACCCGTTGACGTAGACGCCGGCGACGCTGCGGAACGGCTCAAAAGCCTGCTCGATCGCGTCGATGCCGTCTCTGTGCCCGAGGTTGTCGCCCGTGTTCACGATGAGATCGGGTTCGAGGCGTGCGAGCGAGCGGATCCAGTCGATCTTGTTTTGCTGCCACGGTGCGATGTGCAGGTCAGACAGGTGCAGCACGGTGATGTCGCGCGCACCCGGCTCGAGCACGGGCAGCACTTCGTGGCGCACTGTGAACCGATTGCGCTCGACGAGCGAACCCCACGCGAATGCCCCTATGCCGGCAGCGGCCGCCACGCTAAGCGCAGCGGCCGCAACCGATCGAGGTTTTGTTAACACGACAGTGCGCCGACACCGAGCTTTATCTCCTTCGTGCGGGAATACAGGGTTCCCGGCGAGGGGTCGCTCGATACGACCTTGTCGATGTTGAGGTCGCCCGGTTCGAGCTCCACACACACCTGTTTGACGTTTTTATAGCCTTCGGCGGCGAGTATCGCCTTCGCATCCTCGTAACTGGGATTACCGGTTACCGCGTCTGGAACGTTCTTCATAGTTCCGTTGCTGAGGTTTACGGTGACGGTCTGGCCGCGAGCCAGGATCGAGCCGGAACCCGGCGACGTCGAAGCGATGAGCCCCTTGGCGAGGTCGGAGTCGACGTCCTTGCCCTTTTTGTAGGTGAGGCCGAGTGCTTCGATGAGGCCCTTGACGACCTCGGGGCTCTGGCCGACATAGTTCTCGAGCTCGATGCCCGTACCGGTCTTGAGGCGGTCCGGCGGTGCGTCGAACGAGCCACCCTTGTAGAGCTGGTTGGCCTTGCCGAAGATGATCTTTCCGATCACGTGTCGCACGGTTCCACCACCGGGGTAGTTACGCATCGGGTAATCACCCTTGATGTTTCCTACCCAGACGATCGTCGAGACCTTCGTTGTGGCGCCGATGACGTAGGTCTGAACCGAGCCGTTCGTCGTACCCGTCTTACCGATGATCGGCGTACCGTCATGAGGGTTCGACGCGTAACCGTTCATCGCGCCCGCGAGAGCGGACTGCGTTGCGGCTGCGACATCAGCATCGATAGCTGTCGAGCACTCTTCTGCCTGACCGGGGAGGTCAGCGCCTGATGAGTCGATGATTCGGTCGACGGCGATGGGCTTGCAGTAGACACCGTCGTTTGCGATGCCCGCGTATGCGGCGGCCATCGTCAGGGGAGCGATGCTATCGGTACCGAGGATGACCGAGGGGTTGGTGCGCAGTCCCGAAGCTTCGGGCCCCGCCTCGAGATCGTCGACGGTCTTCGATGCGATGTGCACACCGAGCGATGCCGCGATGTCGCGGGTGTCGCACTGGTCGAGCTCAGACGCCATCTGGGCGAATCCGCCGTTGACCGAGCCGGCGGTTGCCGCAGCTACCGTGCGCGATCCCGTTTCACCCGAGTCATTTCGTGGACTCCACGTTCCACCGTGCGGACCATTACATCTGTCGGCGAAGACAGACTGGTTCCACGTTTTCGGAGTGACGTTGAGAACTTCGTTGAGCCCGAAGCCCTGCTCGAGCCAGTTGATGAGCGTGAACACCTTGTAGGTCGATCCGACCTGGAATCCGCTCGATCCGCCGTAGGCATAGTCGGTGTTGAAGTTGATGGCAGAGTTGCCCTTCTTCTTCGCACCGCTGGCCGTGTCGTCAAAGACCTTGTTCTGAGCCATCGCGAGGATGCGACCCGTACCTACCTGAACCGTTGTGGTCGAGCCACCGAGCTTGAGCAGGGTTTCCTTGCGGTTCACGAGGTTGCGCACGGTGTCTTGCGACACCTTCTGCAGTCGCAGGTCGAGGGTTGTGTAGAGCTTGTAGCCACCGATTGCCCAGGCGGCCTTGCGCTCCGCCTCGGTTGCGCCGAGAGACTCGAGGTCTTTGACACTGCGGATCACGTAGTCACAGAAGTTCTTTGCGTACTTGGATGCCGCGACGCAACCATTTTTCGGGCTCTGTAGTTTGACTGTCGTTTTATCGACCGGTGTCGCGAGAGCTTCGTCGCGTTCGGCTGCCGTGATCTTCTTGATCTCGTACATGTCATTGATGATCTTGTCGCGACGTGCCTGGTTTGCCGCGTAGTTGTCAGGGGTCGCGAGGCTTCGCGATGACGGCTTCTGCACGATTGCTACGAGGCTTGCGGCCTGGGCGATCGTGACGTCCTTCGCCGAGACGTTGTAGTAACGCTGGGCTGCAGACTCGATGCCGTAGGTGTTGTTACCAAATCCGGCGATGTTCAGGTACTTGAGAAGAATCTCGTCTTTTGTGTAGATCTTCTCAATGCCGATCGCGAGCTTCATTTCTTTGAGCTTGCGCTCGAAGCTGGTGCGCTGGGCGTCTTTCACTCCGGCCTTCTGGGCTTCTTCGGTAGGAAGCTGCAGTGCGTTCTGAATGAAGATGTTCTTGATGAGCTGCATGGAGAGTGTCGATGCACCACCCTCGATGCCACCGCTCGTGGCGTTCGCGACAGCTGCACGGATCACACCGGTGATGTCTACACCGCCGTGCTCGTAGAAGCGGCGGTCTTCACCGGCGACAGTTGCGTCTTTGAGGTACTGCGAGACTTCGTCCCACTTAACTTCCTGGCGGTTCTGGTTGTAGACGGTCGCGACGAGCTTGTACTTCTTGTCGCCGTTCTTGTCTTTACCGTCGTAGGCGTAGATCTCGTTCTGCTGAGGCTGGTCGTTGATCGAGATGAATTCGGGGAGATTCTCGAAGATGCTGATGGTGTTACTGGCGGTCATACCAGTAACAGCGAGCGCCGGTGTGACCATGACCGTGACAAGGAGGCCAGCGAGAGCGCTGAAGCCAACCATGCCCAGACCGGCACTGAGCGCGCCACGGCGCA
>Ga0247740_1001106_pt1 | contig 11842 bp, 10 predicted proteins | sample UWRJL148409B2_FD_180942 | JGI IMG/M metagenome (GOLD analysis project Ga0247740, IMG submission 180942) | Plant litter microbial communities from Arlington Agricultural Research Station in Wisconsin, United States - UWRJ-L148-409B-2 | ecosystem: Environmental > Terrestrial > Plant litter >...
ACCTCGATCGCTGGGACGCCCTGGAGGAGCAGCACTACCACCGGTACCTCACCGGCGAGCTCGACTACCTCGGCCAGCGCCGGGCGCGCGCCCGCGACTTCATGGCCGGGTTCGGGGTCACCTTCGAGAGCGACGCGGCGGCCGAGGAGTGGTTCGAGGTGTACCTCCTCGAGTACGTGCGCGCGTGGGTGTTGTTCGACGACGCGCTGCCGTGCCTCACGGCGCTGTCGGCGGCGGGCATCCGTATCGGGATGATCACCAACGGCATCCCGAGCTTCCAGTGGCCCAAACTCGACACCCTCGAGCTCGCCGCGCACTTCGAGCACGTGGTCACGAGCGGCGAGTTCGGCGCGCCCAAGCCCGACCCGAGCATCTTCCTGCACACGTGCGGGCTGTTCGGCGTCGACCCGTCCGAGGCGGCGTACATCGGGGACCGGCTGCACACCGACGCCATCGGGGCGTCAGCTGCGGGGCTGCTCGGGGTGTGGCTCGACCGGGACGGCACCGCGAGCACCGACGAGCTCGACGAAGCACGGGCATCCGGCGCCCGCGTCATCGCGTCGCTGAACGAGCTGCCGGCGCTCCTCTCGCACTAACCCCGCCGAGTTCGCCGAAATCGAGCGCGGCGGGGCGATTTCGGCTCGATCTCGGCAAACTCGCGTGCGTGTGACGCGGGGGCGTAGGGTGGTTCTCCGTGTCAGCCACCGCCGCAGCCCCCGCCACCAACTCGCGCTCGCGCATCGTCATCGCGAGCCTCATCGGAACGTCGATCGAGTTCTACGACTTCTACGCGTACGCGACCGCGGCGGTGCTCGTGTTCCCGACGCTGTTCTTCGCGAACGCCGACCCCACCATCTCGCTGCTGCAGTCGTTCGCCGTGTTCGGCGTCGCGTTCGTCGCGCGCCCGATCGGCTCGATCATCTTCGGCCACTTCGGCGACCGCATCGGCCGCAAGCAGACCCTCGTCGCCTCGCTGCTCACGATGGGCATCGCGACAGTCGTGATCGGGATCCTCCCGAGCGGCCTCACCCCCGGCTGGGCCGTGCTCGCACCGGCGTTCCTCGTGGTCCTGCGGTTCTGCCAGGGCCTCGGCCTCGGCGGCGAGTGGAGCGGCGCCGCGCTGCTCGCGACCGAGAACGCCCCGGAGGGCAAGCGTGCCATCTACGGCACCTTCCCGCAGCTGGGTGCGCCGATCGGCTTCATCCTCGCGAACGGCGTGTTCCTGCTGCTGGCGACCACGCTCGACGAGGCGCAGTTCCTCGCCTGGGGCTGGCGCGTGCCGTTCCTCGCGAGCGCGATCCTCGTGATCGTCGGTCTGTACGTGCGGTTCAAGCTCATCGAGACGCCCGCGTTCCAGAAGGTCGTCGAGCGCGGCGAGGTCGCGAAGGTGCCGCTCGCGCGCGTCTTCAAGACGAGCTGGCGCCCGCTGATCCTGGGCACGTTCATCATGCTCGCGACGTACACGCTGTTCTACCTGATGACCACGTTCACGCTCACGTTCGGTACCGCCGCCTCGTCGGTCGACGTCGCACAGGCTGCCGCCGACGCCGCCGGCAAGCCGTTCAACGCCGCCGCGTTCGTGCCCGGCCTCGGCTACCTGCGCAACGACTTCCTCATCATGCTCATCGTCGGCGTCGTGTTCTTCGGCATCTTCACGCTCGTCTCCGGCCCGCTCGCCGAGCGCTTCGGCCGCCGCGCGCACCTCATCGTCGTGACCGCCGCCATCATCGTGTTCGGCTTCCTGTTCGTGCCTCTGTTCGGCGGCGGATTCGTCGGCGTCATGGCGCTGCTCATCATCGGGTTCTCGCTCATGGGGCTGACGTTCGGTCCGATGGCGTCGGTGCTGCCCGAGCTGTTCCCGACCAACGTGCGGTACACGGGGTCTGCCATCAGCTACAACGTGTCGAGCATCCTCGGCGCCGCGGTTGCCCCGTTCATCGCGGTGGCGCTCTGGGGTGCCGCGGGCGGCAGCCCCGTATGGGTCGGCATCTACCTGTCGGCCATGGGCGTCATCACGCTGGTCGCGCTGCTCATCAGCCGCGAGACGAAGAACGTCGACTACACCGACGCCTCGAGCTGATCCGAGCGGGAATACCCGGCGCGACCGTGCGTTGAGTACACTCGTATAACAAGTAACAACGTGCTCCGGGGTCGGTGAGAATCCGAACCGGCGGTGATAGTCCGCGAACCTCGCGGTGTGTGAAAGCACTGTGGGGTTGACCTGGTGAAACTCCGGGACCGACGGTTATGGGTTGGCAACAGCCCTCAGTCCGGATGAGAGGTAGCACGGAACGGTCTGGCGACGCCATCCCGTTCAGCGTTGAAGCAGACGCAGCCCCGGAGTCCGTCTTTCGAAGACAGGACCGACCGGATGACCGAGCTCTACGAGACCGCGATGCGCCACGCGCTCACTCTCGCGGCCAACGGCCCGGCTCTGGGCGTCAACCCGCAGGTCGGCTGCGTGCTCCTCGCCGCGGACGGCACGATCGTCGCCGAGGGCTGGCACCGAGGCTCGGGCACACCGCACGCCGAGGTCGACGCCCTCTCAAAGATCACGGATGCCACGGGCCTCACCGCCGTCGTCACCCTCGAGCCGTGCAATCACACGGGGCGCACCGGCCCCTGCTCCCTCGCCCTTATCGCCGCCGGCGTCGGGAAGGTCGTGTACGCGATCTCGGACCCGGGCGCCGACTCGTCCGGCGGCGCGCAGACGCTGCGCGACGCGGGCGTCACCGTCGAGAGCGGCGTGCTGGCGGAGGAGGCCGAGGAGTTCCTGCACGTGTGGCTCACGGCGGAGCGGCTTCGCCGGCCGTTCGTTACCGTGAAGTGGGCGTCCACCCTGGACGGGCGGGCCGCCGCTGCGGACGGCTCGAGCCAGTGGATCACCGGCACCGCATCCCGCCAGCGCGTGCACGAGCAGCGCGAGGCGAGCGATGCGATCCTCATCGGCACCGGCACCGTGATCGCTGACGACCCGAGCCTGACGGCACGCGGCGACGCGGGCGAGCTGATGGAGCACCAGCCGCTCCCCGTCGTCATCGGCGAGCGCGCGATCCCCGGCACCTCGAAACTGTTCGAGCACCCCCGCGGAGTTCTCGAGTCCGGCAGCCGGAACCTCGACGAGGTGCTGTCGTGGCTGTACGAGCAGGGCATCCGTCGCGCTTTCGTGGAGGGCGGGCCGACGCTCGCGAGCGCCTTCATCGCGGCCGGGCTCGCCGACGAGTACCTCGTGTACCTCGCGCCCAAGCTGCTCGGCGGCGACAAGCTCGCCGTCGGCGACATCGGGGTGGGCTCGATCGCCGACGCCCGCGAACTTCGCATCACCTCCGTCGAAGCCCTGGGCGACGACATCCTCATCACGGCACGGCCGAAGGAGTAACCATGTTCACCGGAATCATCGAAGAGCTCGGCCAGGTCGTCGCGTGGGAGCGGGGCACGGATGCCGCGAGGCTCACGGTTCGCGCGCCGCTGGCCGTGTCCGACGCCAAGCACGGCGACTCCATCTCCGTGAGCGGCGTGTGCCTCACCGTCGTCGAGCAGGGCCCGGACTGGTTCACCGCCGACGTGATGGCCGAGTCGATCGCCATGAGCTGGTTCGACGCCATGGCTGCCGACCGGCCCGTGAACATCGAGCGCGCCGCCCAGGTGGGCGACCGCCTCGGCGGGCACATCGTGCAGGGCCACATCGACGGCACCTCGACCCTTCTCTCCATCGAGGACGGCAGTGCGTGGCGGGTGCTGCGCTTCAGCCTGAGCCCGGATGAGGCTCCGCTCGTCGCCCGCAAGGGGTCGATCGCCGTCGACGGCGTCTCGCTCACGGTGAGCGCTGTCGGGAGGGACTGGTTCGAGGTGTCCCTCATCCCCGAGACCCTCACCGCGACGACGCTCGGCACGCTCGTGCCGGGCGCGCGCGTCAACATCGAGACGGACATCCTGGCCCGCCACGTCGCACGAATGGCCGAGTTCGACACCGTCTCGGTCACCGAAGGAGCAAGCGCATGAGCCTGTCCAGCATCCCCGAGGCCATCGAGGCCATCCGCGACGGACGCCCGGTCATCGTGGCCGACGACGAGGGTCGCGAGAACGAGGGGGACGTCATCATCTCCGCCGAGCTCGCGAGCCAGGAGTGGATCGCCTGGATGGTGAAGGTCTCGTCCGGGTTCATCTGCGCCCCCATGACGAACGAGATCGCCGACAAGCTCCAACTGCCGCTCATGGTCGCCGTCAATGAGGACCCGCGCGGTACCGCGTACACGATCTCGGTGGACGCCGCAGACCGGCTCAGCACCGGCATCAGCGCCGCCGACCGGTCCCACACGCTCCGCGTGCTCGCGGACCCCGCCTCGACTCCCGCCTCCCTCCACCGCCCCGGGCACATCCTTCCGCTGCGGGCGGTCGACGGCGGCGTGCGCGAGCGCGACGGCCACACCGAGGCCGCGGTCGACCTCATGAAGCTCGCGGGCCTCTCCCCCGTCGCGGCGATCTCCGAGATCGTCGCCGACGACGGCGAGATGATGCGCCTGCCCGGGCTCATCGAACTCGGCGCCCGCGAGGGTGTACTCGTCGTCACCATCGCCGCGCTCATCGAGTGGCTCGAGGAGCACCGCTGCGACACGATCCCCGAGCCGATCGCCCCCATCCCCGACTTCAAGCGCGTCTCGTTCGAGGTGGAGACCACGGTGCCCACCGACCACGGGCCGTTCACGGTGCGCGCGTACCGCGACCGCTCGACCGGCGCCGACCACGTGGCGTTCATCAAGGGACCCGTGAAGGAGGGCGCGCTCGTGCGCGTCCACTCGGAGTGCCTCACGGGGGAGGCCTTCGGCTCGCGCAAGTGCGAGTGCGGCCCCCAATTGCAGGCCGCGCTGGACACAGTGCAGCGGGAGGGCGGCGTCGTCGTCTACCTCCGAGGGCACGAGGGCCGCGGCATCGGGCTGATCAACAAGCTCCGGGCCTACCGCCTCCAGGAGGACGGCCTCGACACCCTCGACGCGAACCTCGCACTCGGGCTCCCTGCCGACGCACGCGACTACGGCGCTGCGTACGGCATCCTCAAGGACATCGGGCTCACCTCGGTGCGCCTGTTGAGCAACAACCCGGAGAAGAAGCGCCAGCTCGAGGAGCGCGGCGTGATCGTCACCGAGCTGGTGCCGCTCGTCGTCGGCGTCGGCGACGACAACGAGGGCTACCTCGAGACCAAGCGCGACCGCATGGGCCACGCGCTCCCCTCCCACGAAGTATTGGACGAGGCCCTCGCGGCCTCACGAAAGGCACACTCATGAGCGGCGAAGGCCACCCCGTACTCGACACCGACGGCACCGGACTCAAGGTGACCATCGTCTCCGGCCTCTGGCACCACGCGATCGCCGACGGCCTGCTCGCGGGCGCGCGGCGCGTGCTGGACGCCTCGGGCGCCGAGGTCTCGATCCTGCAGGTCCCCGGGAGCTTCGAGCTGCCGCTGGTGAGCAAGGCCGCCCTGGATGCCGGCGCCGACGCCGTGGTCGCGCTCGGCGTGATCGTGCGCGGTGGCACCCCGCACTTCGAGTACGTCAGCGCCGCGGCCACCGACGGCCTCACCCGCGTCGCACTCGACACCGGCAAGCCCGTCGGCTTCGGCGTGCTCACCCTCGACGACGAGCAGCAGGGCCTCGACCGGGCCGGCCTGCCCGGGTCGAAGGAGGACAAGGGCGCCGAGGCCGCCGAGGCCGCGCTCGCCACGGCGATCGTGCTGCGGAATCTGCGCGCCTCCCAGTAATGTGACCGGGTGACGTCAACCCAGCTCCCCGCCGCCTTCACGCCGTTCGCCGAGCCGAAGAACAAGGTCACCGCCGGGTGGATCGCGCTCTTCGCCACCGCGTGGTTCGGCATCTGGATGGCCCAGCTCACGCCGGTGCAGCTACTGCTGCCCACCCAGGTCGACAGCATCCTGCACCCGACGGACTGGACCCAGAGCGTCGTCGCGTTCGGCATCATCTCGGGCATCGCGGGGGCGTGCGCCCTCATCACCTATCCGCTGACGGGCGCGCTCTCCGACCGCACCACGTCGAAGTACGGGCGCCGACGCCCGTGGATCCTCGCCGGCGGCGGGGTCTTCGCGCTCGCTCTCTTCCTCCTCGGCCTCCAGACGAGCATCGTCGGCGTCGGCATCTTCTGGTCGATCGCCCTGATCGGCTTCTGCATGGTGACGGCCGCGATCACGGCCACGATCTCCGACCAGGTGCCGGTCGGCCAGCGCGGTTTCGTCTCGGGCTGGGTATCGGCCCCGCAGGCGCTCGGCACTGTGCTGGGCATCCTTCTCGTCACGATCTTCTCGCTGAGCCTGCTCGCCGGGTACACGGTCGCCGCCCTCGCGGTAGCGCTGCTCGTGCTGCCCTTCGCGCTCACCATGAAGGACGAGGTGCTGCCGAAGGTGCTGCGCCCTCCGTTCACGCTGAGCGCGCTCATCCGTGGGTTCTGGATCAACCCGGTCGCCCACCCCGACTTCGGCTGGACCCTGCTCGGCCGCATCCTGGTCAATCTCGGCAACGCGCTCGGCACCACACTGCTGCTGTACTTCATCATGTTCGGGCTCGACCGCGAGGCGACCGCCGAGGACGACCTGCTCACCCTCACCGCGGTGTACCTGATCTTCTTCATCATCGCCGCGCTCGGGTTCGGCAAGCTCAGCGACGTGCTGCGCAAGCGCAAGCCGTTCGTCTACGCCGCGGCGTACCTGCAGGGGCTCGCGGCGCTGCTGCTCGCGTTCATCCCCGACTACTCCATCGCGATGATCGGGGCGGGGATGCTCGGCCTCGGGTACGGCTGCTACATGGCCGTCGACCAGGCGCTCGCGACGCAGGTGCTGCCGAGCTCGCACTCGCGCGGCAAGGACCTCGGCATCATGAACATCGCCACCGCCGTACCGCAGGCCGTGGCCCCGCTGCTCGGATCGTTCATCGTCGCCGCGCTCGGCGGGTTCACCGGCCTCTTCATCGCCTCAGCTGTAGCCGCGGCGCTCGGCGGCCTGGCGGTCATCCCGATCAAGTCGGTCAAATAGTGCCGCCGAACGTCTGATCGTCTGACAAACCGTTGACGGGAGTCAACGCCTCCGGATAGCGTCGAGCCACTAGCCGGCTCAACGACGAGAAGAGGCACAACCCGATGGTCGACGTCACCCCGTACGTGCTCCCGGAGGACGTGCTCGCACGGTTCCGCGAGATCCTGCCCGCCGACGCGGTCCACACCGAGCAGTCCGACCGCGACCTCTACCGCGATCCGTACTGGTTCCAGGGCGACCGGAGCTTCGATTCGTCGGCGGTGCTCTACCCCGACTCGACCGAGCAGGTGCAGGCCGTGGTCCGGGTCGCGAACGAGTTCGGGGTGCCGCTCTGGACCTCCTCGCAGGGCCGCAACAACGGCTACGGCGGGCCGTCGCCGCGGGTGAGCGGCTCCGTGCTGGTGAGCCTGCGCCGCATGAACAAAGTGCTCGAGATCGACAATGACCTCGCCTACGCCGTGGTGGAGCCGGGCGTTCGGTGGCTCGATCTCCACGAGGCGCTGCAGGCGACCGGGAACGACGACCTCCTGCTCTCCGTACCGGACGTCGGCTGGGGCAGCGTGATCGGCAACTCCCTCGACAACGGGGTCACCTACCTCCCGAACGGCGCCGACTTCATGGCGCCGACCGGCATGGAGGTCGTGCTCGCGAACGGCGAGCTGCTGCGCACCGGGCTCGGCGCGGTACCGGGCAACAAGTCGTGGCACCTCTACAAGCGCGGCCTGGGTCCTGCGCTCGACCCGCTCTTCGTGCAGTCCAACTACGGGATCGTCACCCGTATGGGCGTGTGGCTGATGCGCAAGCCGGAGGCCTACGCGCCGCTCTACATGACGGTGCCGCGCAACGACCAGCTCGCCCAGGCCGTCGACATCGTGCGGGAGCTGCGGCAGAGCGGAGCCCTTCGCGGCGTGCCCTGCTTCTACAGTTTCACGGCCCTCGCGTGGCAGTTCCCGGAACTCGGGGAGTACCGGGGCGGCAGGGGCGCGCTCGCGGAGGACGAGCTGCAGGCACTGGCCGACCAGTCCGGGCTCGGGCGGTGGGGGTTCCGGGCCGCGGTGTGGGGCGACGGTCCGGTCGTGGAGCACCAGGTCGCGAAGATCCGAGAGGCGTGGAGCCGCATCGAGGGCTCGACGTTCACGCACGACGACACCTTCACTCCGGATCGCTGGGGACCCTTCGAGAAGTTCACGGACAAGGTGCACGCGGGTATCCCGACGCTGGACATGATGGACCAGCTGCCCAGCGGTATCGGGCACCTCGCGTTCTCCCCGGTCGTGCCGCTCGTGGGAGCGGAGGTGGCGAAGGTCGAGCACCTGCTGAACGAGTTCATGGTCGAGCACCTCGACGACAACCTCTCGGCGGGCATCGCAGTGATCAACGAGAGGTCGCTCATCATCGTCTGCAACCTCAACCTCGTCCTCGACGACGAGGCGCAGATCGCGCGCGCACGCGACACCCTGCACAAGATGGTCGAGCACTTCGGTGCGCTCGGGTACGCCGAGTACCGCGCGCACCTCGACATCATGGACACGGCGTCGGAGCAGTACTCGTTCAACGACCACGCCTACCGGAGGTTCGTCGAGACGATCAAGGACGCCGTCGACCCGAAGGGCATCCTCTCCCCCGGTCGGCACGGCATCTGGCCGGCGGCCTACCGCTCCTCGCCGAACGAGTAACGGCTAATCGAGGAACAGCGCCCGCAGCCGCCGGGTGGTGAAGACGAGCCCGACGGCGATCATCACCAGGAAGTACAGCAGGTGCAGGAGCATCACGGGCGCGAGGGCTCCTGTGGTGAGCCCGCGCACGAGCTCGACACCGTGCCAGAGCGGCAGCACCTGGATGATCCATTGGATGGGCGCCGGGTAGACGGTCAGCGGGTAGAACGTGGCTGAGAACAGGAACATCGGCAGCAGCACGAACTGGATCCAGTCCATCTGCTGGAACGTCTTGAGGTAGCTCGTGATCCCCATGCCGAGGCTCGCGAATCCGAAGGCGATGATGAGGATCGCCGGGAGCGCGAAGATCGCCGTCCACGCGAGGTTGAGGCCGAGCACCTGCATGACGAGCAGGAAGGTGAGGCCGTACGCCGCCCCGCGCAGTAGCGCCAGTGAGATCTCGCCGAGGGCGACGTCGAGCGGGCCGAGCCGCGTCGCGAGCATCCCCTGGTAGAGCTTGCCGAAGTGCATCTTGAAGAACACGTTCCACGTCGAGTCGTAGATCGCGCCGTTCATCGCCGACACCGCGAGCAGGCCGGGGGCGATGTATGCCGCGTACGGAATGGTCGTGCCCTGGGCGTTCTCGACGCCGCCGATGTAGCTGCCGAGGCCAATGCCGAGGGCGAGGAGGTAGAACACGGGCTCGAAGACGCCGGTGAGCACGATGATCCAGTTGGTGCTGCGCGTGGCGAGCAGACCGCGGCCGACCACGGCTCGCGCGTTGCCCGAGTACAGGGCGCGAACGCCGCCGGTCGGCTTGCTCGTGGTGACGGTCACTTGTTCAACCTCCGGGCTACCTTGCGCACGCACAGTTGCCAACCGAGCACGCCGAGCCCGACGAGGTACACGACATGGATGACCGTCAGCCAGATCGGCTCGGTGGGTCCGTACGAGAACTGGCGCCCGAGCTCGCTCGCGTGCCACAGCGGGGACAGCCACCCGATCCACTGCAGGAAGATCGGCAGCTGCGTGAGCGGGAACACCGTGCCGCTGAACAGCGTGAGCGGCAGGATGATCGTGCGCTGCAGTATCGCGAACTGGCCCCGGTCCTCCTCGATGGTGGCCGAGTACGCGGCCACAGGCGAGAACGCGAACCCCGCGAGCAGCCCGGCGACGATGGTGAGGGCGCCCCAGCCCCACGTGATGGCGCCGAACAGGATCATCACGAGGAAGTAGATCGTGGTGGTGATGATCATGCGGATCAGCACGAAGATCATGATGCCGTCGACGATCTGCCGCGGGGTGATCGGCGACGAGTTCATCGCGACGAACGTCGGGTTCCACTTGAGCCCGAGCAGGATGCCGAAGGTGTACTCCTCCTGCGCGACGAGGAGGGCGGCCGACGCCAGGAGCGCGGGCGCCACGAACTGCAGATAGGTGATGTTCGGGTTGGGCCCGACGTTCTGGGTGATGAGGGTGGCGAGGCCGACCCCGAACGCGAACAAGTAGAGGAACGGGGTGCCGATGCCGGTTGCGATGAGGGTGCCGGCGTAGCCGCGCATCGCGCGGATCTTGTGCTCGGTGACGTACCAGGCCTTGCCGACGCGCACCGGCGGGATCGAGACCCCGCTCATTCGACCAGGCTCCGCCCGGTGAGGGTGAGGAAGACATCCTCGAGACTGGAGCGCCGCACGAGGCTGGTGACCGGCTCGAGCCCACGGTTCGTGACGGCGACGAGGGCCTCCTCGCCGCTGGACGCGTAGACGAGGATGCGGTCGGGCAGCACCTCGATGCGGTCCCCGATTCCCTCGAGCTGCAGTGCCGCACCCTCGTTGCGATCGGAGCCGAACCGCACCTCGAGCACCTCGCGGCTGGAGTGCTCGCGGATGAGCGCCGCGGGCGAGCCCTCCGCCATGATCTGCCCCTTGTCCACCACGACGATGCGGTCGCACAGCTGCTCGGCCTCGTCCATGTAGTGCGTGGTCAGCACGAGCGTGGTGCCCTGCTCCTTCAGCCGGAAGAGCCGATCCCACAGGATGTGCCGCGCCTGCGGGTCGAGTCCGGTCGTCGGCTCGTCGAGCAGCAGGATGCGCGGTTCGTTGATGAGCGCGCGCGCAATGGTGAGGCGGCGCTTCATGCCGCCCGAGAGGTCATCGACCTTCGCCTTGGCACGGTCGGCGAGCTGGGCGAACTCCAACAGTTCGTCGGCGCGTTTGGCGATCGCGGCTCGCGGCAGCCCGAAGTACCGTCCGTAGACGAGCAGGTTGTCGCGCACGCGGAGCTCGGTGTCGAGGTTGTCCGCCTGCGGAACGACTCCCAGCTGGGCGCGGATCTCGGGCCCGTGCTCGTTCGGGTCCATGTCGAGGATCGTGAGGTCGCCACTCGTGCGCGTGGAGACCGCCCCGACCATGCGCATGGTCGTGGACTTGCCGGCGCCGTTCGGGCCGAGCAGGCCGAACGACTCCCCCGGCGCGACCTCGAAGCTGATGCCGTCGACGGCGGCGAACTCCTTGTACTTCTTGGTGAGCGAGGAGGCGGTGATCACAGGGGCTGGCACGTCATAGACCCTAACAAGAACCTCGGACATGTTGACAGTGTGAACTCGCGATTACGCCCAGCGCAGTACGGGGTCGGTCCCGTGCTGAGGCAGACTTGACGAACCATGAGCACCACAACGCCTGAACGCCGCAGCCGCTCGCCCTTCGCACGGGCATCCAAGGATGACGGCCCTCGCGCCACCTTCCGCCAGCTGCTGCCGTACCTCACGGAGCACCGGCGGGTTCTGGGCCTGGTCATCGGACTCAGCATCCTCGGCGCCGCCGCGTCGCTGGCCCAACCGCTCGTCGTGAGCCAGGTCATCAGCGTCGTCGAAGCCGGCGACCCGCTCGGCTCGATCGTGTGGGCACTCATCGGGCTCGTGGTGGCGTCCGCGCTCCTGAGCGGGTTCCAGCACTACCTGCTGCAGCGCACCGGCACGAGCGTCGTCCTGTCGGCCCGCCGGCAGCTTGTGCGAAGGATGCTCCGCCTCCCGATCAGCGAATTCGACACCCGGCGCACGGGCGACCTGGTGTCGCGAGTCGGTTCCGACACCACGCTGCTCTACGCCGTGATCACGCAGGGACTCGTCGACGCGGTCGGCGGCGCCCTGCTC
>Ga0247740_1001110_pt1 | contig 11824 bp, 8 predicted proteins | sample UWRJL148409B2_FD_180942 | JGI IMG/M metagenome (GOLD analysis project Ga0247740, IMG submission 180942) | Plant litter microbial communities from Arlington Agricultural Research Station in Wisconsin, United States - UWRJ-L148-409B-2 | ecosystem: Environmental > Terrestrial > Plant litter >...
TCGTCGCGAACGAGACAGGCAACCATTCGATGTGCACGCCGCGGTGGTAGGCGTCTAAGACCCTGTTGAAACGGTCGAAGTCCTTCGGCGCCACCGAGCCAGCACCAAGCATCGCTCCTGCACTGCCACCCAAAAGCACCGGCAGCGCTGCGCCGCCGGAAAGGATGACGAGGCCTGCAGCCAACAAGCCGACTACGATACCCCTTCATGCGCTGCTGACGTCGTTGTAGCGTTATCAGCAGCCGTGAACTCACAATAGCGTTGAGCAATGTCGAGGGTGACCATTGCCTTGCTCGAAGCACCACCGCAAGCCTGCCAATGCTGCACCGGTGACCGCGGCCACCGTCATGACGTCTTCGTTTTGAGACCGACTGCGCGGATCGCGAGCGCGCTGGCTCCGCATCTGAAAGGTGAACGACTGTTGGCTGCGCTGAGCGCGCTTTCGTATGTTGGTGACGGCCTGGCGCGTCCGGTGCTGTTGCGCAGCCTAATTCCATTTCTGCCAAAATGAAGTCATATGCGGCGGAGGAAACTCTGCTCGCGCTTTTTCGCGCCATTCAAGAAACGAGCGCTTGGTATCCCTGAACGGCTCGGTCAGCGCCGTGCGAGCGATGTCAGGGGAACGCTGCTGGCTCGGGGTGCTCAAGCGCAAGGAGCGGTCAAAGCCGCAAGCTCGAGTGCACCACCGCTCTAAGGCCCTTGGTATTTCCTGAAAACCAAATCACCAAGGGCCGCGGAGACAGTTCATACGGTGCCCGCTGCCTCGACAACGCCATCCCGACGCCCTTGGTATATTTTGTATACCAAAACCAAGGGCCCCCGAGACGTCAGTCCCAGAAGCCCTTTGTTTTCAACCCGTTGTGCGGAGGTGAGGACCGGATTCGAACCGGCGTATAACGGTTTTGCAAACCGTTGCCTAACCACTTGGCTACCTCACCGTGCTTGGAAGCGGGCGGACCTTGCCACGATGCATCGGCAAGATCAATGGTCGCGGGCGGGCTTTGCGTTCCGGTGAAGGCGGAATTGGCCGGGCGGTTTCTGCTGAAATATCGCGGGGGTGGCTGGGGGACGGGTGATCGTAGCCACCTGGGGCGGAGCCGGCGTAGGCTTTGGCGAATCTGTTCCGTGCGTGGGGCGTGTCCCGGCGCGGTTGTGTGCGCCCAATGAGTGAAACCGTTGCCCTAACCCGTGGTCTCCCCAGCACGATTCGTGAGGGGGAAGTGCTGGGCGGCAAGTACCGGCTGGAGAAGGAGATCGGGCGCGGCTCGATGGGCACCGTGTGGTCCGCGGTGCATCTGACGTTGGGCCAGCGGGTGGCGATCAAGTTGATTGCGGCGGAGCACGCGCAGGCGGTGGACGCGCGCAAGCGATTTAGCACCGAGGCCAAGGCGGCCGCGCGGCTTCGGTCGCGGTACGTGGTGCAAGTTTATGATGATGGCGAGACACCCGCGGGCACGCCATACATCGTGCTCGAATATTTGGATGGGGAGACGCTCGAGCAGCGCTTGGAGCGTGATCGGGATGTGCCGTTGAATGATGCGGTGCGTATTACGCGGCATGTGGCGCGGGCGCTTTCGCGCGCGCACGCGGCGGGCATCGTGCATCGGGATTTGAAGCCGGGGAATGTATTCTTGGCGCGCTCGGATGATGATGAGGCGGGCTGGGTGGCGAAGGTGCTGGATTTCGGCATCGCCAAGTTGGAGGAGCACGGCATCGCGTCGACGACCAAGACGGGCACGTTGCTCGGTACGCCGTTGTTCATGAGTCCCGAGCAAGTGCGCGGGGCAAGCTCGGTCGATGGGCGTTCGGATTTGTATTCGCTGGGCATGGTCTTCTACAACATGCTGACCGGCGGTTACGCCTTCAATGGCCAGTCTTTTGCCGATGTTTTGGTGGCCATTTGTACGGCGCCGTTGGTCGATATACGGGCGCACGCGCCGTGGATCCCCGAGAGCGTGGCCGATTGGTTTCAGAAGGCTTGCGCGCGGGATGTGCAGGAGCGCTTTCAGAGCGCAGATGAGATGATCGAGGCGCTCGACTTGGCGCTGGGCGTGAGCACGGGCGCGTACAACCGGCCGTCGGTGCCCGAGGTGAAGGTCGACACGCTGCGCGGTCACGCGCCACCGGTGGCGCACGCATTACCCCGCGGCACGCCCGCCGATTCTGCTGAGTTAGGCAACGGCGCGACGCAGGTGATCGCGACCGCTGAGGCGGTGTCGAAGATCAGTCAGTCCGAGGCCGCGGGCCGCGCAGCAGGCAGCGCTGCGCGCAGTCTTGATTCCGAGCTGATGACGATACCGACTTCGTCGCGCATGCCTTGGGTGGTCGCAGCCGGGGTGGTACTCTTGGGTTTGCTCGCGACCGCCGCCCTGCTATTCCGAAGCAGTCCGAGCGCTCCGCCCGCTGGAGACGCCGCACTACCGTCCAGTGCAGGCGCTCCGAGCGTTGCCCCGACTCCGCAAGCCGCAACCGAGTCGCCCGCGCCCGCTCCGCCGCCCGCTCCGCCGCCCGCGCCCGCGCCGCCGCCCGCGCCCGCTCCCGAGCCTCCCCTCGCCGTTCAAGCGACGCCCTCGGCCGCGTCCCCCGCGCGCCCGGCCCCTGCTCGGCCGGCTGGGCCGGTTGCGACGCCAACCAGCAAAAGTACCGCAAAAACCGGGGCTGAGCCGGCGGCTCCGCCTGTGGAGAACCCGCGAAACACGAGCACTGATATGGGTTTCTGAGCGCTCCGCTTTTCACGCGCGGAGAGCCATCTTAGAAAGTAGCGTCATGACTCGAGTGTCCTCACCTTTTGCTTCTGCACCGCGGCGGCTGACGTCCCAACGCCACGTGGTTGGCGCGTTGTGCGCGGCTTTGATTGCAACCTTGGCCGGCGCGAGCCGCGCGGATGACTCGCCGGAAAATATCGCGGCCGCGCGTTCGCTCGGGATTCAGGGTGTGCAGTTGGCGGACGCGGGTAAGTGCCCCGAGGCGATCGAAAAGCTGGAGCGCGCGGAAGCGTTGCACCACGCGCCCACGATTTTGGGACGCCTCGGTGAGTGTCAGGTGAAGGTCGGTTCGGTGGTGGAGGGCACCGAGAACCTGAACATGGTCGTTCGCGAGCAGTTGCCCGCGAACGCGCCGCAGGTGTTTCGCGACGCGCAAACGCGCGCGCAGAAGGTGCTCACGGCGGCCACGCCCAAGATTGCGCACTTGGTCATTCGCATCACCCCGGGGGATGTGAAGGCGAACGTTGCCGTCGCGGGCCGGCCCGTGCCCGCCGCGCTGATTGGCGCCGAACGCCCGACCGATCCGGGCACGCATCAGGTCACTGCAACTGCGGAGGGTTATCGACCCGCGAGCGCCACCGTGACCCTGGCCGAAGGCGGTCATCAAGACATCACCCTGCTGCTGGAGAAGGATCCCACGGTCGTTGCGGCTCTGCCTCCGCCCTCGACCGGGGCCACGAGTGCGCCCACCACCGGCACCGCGACCGCTGATGTGAACGCGCCCGAGCCGAGCGGCAAGAGGTCGAATACGCCCGCGTATGTCGCGCTGGGCGTGGGCGGCGCGGGCTTGCTCGTGGGCGGCATCACCGGGGCGCTCGCCTTCAGCAAAGCGTCGGATTGTCCGAACAAGGTGTGCGCCACGCAGAGTGACTTGGACAGCGCCAAGAGCATGGCCACTGTCTCGACCATCAGCTTCGGCGTGGGCATCGCCGGTGTGGCGGTGGGCGCGATTTTGCTGCTCGTGGGCAACAGCGGCAACAGCAGCGAGAACGCAGCGCCGCAGGCCAAGCGCTTGCCGCAGCCGAAGCTGGCCGTGCATCCCTGGTTCGGCGTGAGCAGCGTCGGCTTGACGGGTTCGTTCCAATGAGCGGTCAAATGAAGAAGAAGCCGAGCGCCAAATCTTCACGCGCGTACGTGCTCGTGCCGCTCGCGGCGTTGAGCCTGTTTGGTTGCGCGTCGATCATCGGGCTCGACGAGTACACGGTGGCCAAGGGCGGCGCGGGCGCCGCGTCGGGCGGCGGCGCGGGCAAAGCGGGCAGCACTGGCGCGGCGGGTGAAAGCGGCGCCCAGGGCGAAAGCGGCGCGCTGGGTGTCGGCGGCGCGGCGGGCGCAACCCCCGGCGGAAACGAAGGCGGCGACGCGGGCAGCGCGCCCGTGCCGGTACCCGAGATCGTCGGCTGTGACGGCAAGACCGAATTTCAGCCCAATGCGCAAATCGTGCGCTCTTGCCTGCTGCGCGCGGGCTGCGATCCGACCTTCGATAATCCGCTGCGCACCATCTCCACGTGCGTCACGTACAACACGCAAGATGCGTTGCCTGGCGAGCGCTGCAACCTCACTTCGACGACGTGTAAAGACTACGAAGAGTGCGAGCACGTAGGCATCGCGCATGATGACTTGTGCGGTGGCACCACCGCGACGGGCACGCGCTGCCAGGGTGATTTGGCGATCAACTGCGGCAACTACAGCGGTGATGATCGCTTCTTCGATTGCGCGGCCCTGGGCGGCACCTGCGCCGAGCAGACGACGAGCAGTGGCACGCTGTACACCGACTGCAAGCTCGACGTCTCGCCCGACTCTTGCGCGGGCAACGAGACGACGGACGAGTTGCATTTTTGCCACTCCGGCGGCGGCGTGAGCGACGACCTGCGTTACTACTGCTGGGAGGGCGAAGCCTTCGGCTCCTCGTGCTCGAGTCTCGCGACGTGCATCGACACCCCGGACGATTCTGATCCGAGCGCACCCGCGACTGGCAACGCGAGCTGCTTCTTCGACTTAGATAGCTGCAGCGGCGGCGACAGCGTGAAGTGCAACAACAACGTCGCGACCTTGTGCTCCAAGGGCTCACAGTTCAAGTACAACTGCGGCGCCGTCGGTCTCACCTGCGCGATCACCGCGGGCTACGAGTATTGCTTGGCTCCGGGCTGCAAAGCGGCGGACGTCGACAGCAAATGCGAAGAGAGCTGCTCTGACGACGGCACGCACCTCACCTTTTGCTACGGCGGCGCGCCCATCACCGTCGATTGCACCGAGTACGGGTTCACCCAGTGCGTGAGTGACACCGACGACGACGGGAACCCCTTCGCCGCCTGCCGCAACTAGCGCACGGGAAATCTAGACAAGATCGGCCCGCGCCGGAACGTTCATGGCAACTTCCGGTGCGGTGACCCAGCCTTCGGTGCCCGACCTGCGCGTGCGCGCCGTCAACGCGGCCGACGTGCGCAATGACGGCAAGTACATCCTGTACTGGATGATCGCGGCGCGCCGCACACACGACAACTTCGCCCTCGATCGCGCGATCGAATATGCCAAGCGGCTCGGCAAGCCGCTGCTCGTGCTCGAGCCGCTGCGCGTCGCCTACCCCTACGCGAGCGACCGCTTTCACCGCTTCCTGATCGACGGCATGGCCGACAACGCGGGCGCATTCGAGAAAGCCGGCATCGCCTACCACCCCTACGTCGAGCCCGAAGCAGGCGCGGGCAGCGGCTTGCTCGAAGCGCTCGCAGCCGACGCCGCGCTGGTCATCACCGATGATTTCCCGACCTTCTTCCTACCGAAGATGGTCGCCGCCGCCGGCAAAAAGCTGCGCGTACGACTCGAAGCCGTCGACTCGAACGGCGTGTTGCCCATCCGCGCCCTAGAAAAAGCCTGCTTTCGCGCGTTCGACTTCCGCCGCGCGGTCCAAAAATCTTTCGCCACGCACTGGGCCGCGCGCCCGGCGCAAGCGCCCCTCAGCCGCCTCGATCTGCCCAAGCTCGCATTCCCGAAATCGATCCGCGAACGCTGGCCCAGCGCGAGCGCCGCCTTGCTCCGCGGCGAAGCCAGCGCCCTCGCCGCCCTGCCCATCGATCACGACGTGCCCATCGTGAGCTACCGCGGCGGTCTCAGCGCCGCCAAGAAGACCCTCGCCGACTTCGTCCGCAACAAGCTCGAACGCTACGACGAAGACCGCAACCACCCCGACAAACACGCGACGAGCGGACTCTCCCCCTACCTCCACTTCGGGCACCTCTCCGCCCACCGCATCGTAACCGCGATCGCCGAGCGTGAAGACTGGACCGCCGACGACCTGGGTGAGCGCACGCGCGGTGAACGCACCGGCTTCTGGAAAATGCACCCCAGCGCCGAAGCCTTCATGGATCAGCTGATCACCTGGCGCGAAGTGGGGCTCAACTACTGCGCCCACCAAAGCGACCACAAAAGCTTCGCCTCCTTGCCCAACTGGGCCCAAAAGACGCTCACCGAACACCAAAGTGACCCCCGCCCCAAACTATACACCCGCGCCCAACTCGAAGCCGCGCGCACCTACGACCCAATCTGGAACGCGGCCCAACGCGAGCTCGTCCGTGAAGGCCGCATCCACAACTACTTGCGCATGCTGTGGGGCAAAAAGATCTTGGAGTGGAGCAAAACCCCCGAGCAAGCCCTCGCCACTACCATCTACCTGAACGATCGCTACGCCGTGGACGGCCGCGATCCCAATTCCTACAGCGGCATCCTTTGGTGCTTCGGCCGCTACGACCGCGCCTGGGGGCCCCTCCGCCCCATCTTCGGCAGCATCCGCTACATGTCCTCCGAGAACACGGAGAAAAAACTGTGGCTCGCGCAATACCTCGCCCAGTTTGGAGAACAGGGCACACTCATCGAGTAGTGTGAACGTACTGCGCACGGCTAGAACAAGTCGATGCTGCCGCCTGCGTCCAGTCCCTGCGACACAGGCGAGACGAGCTCGATCGCGTAGTCGCTCTTCAGCAGACAGAGCTGCGAGCGAAGCTCGCCCAGTGACGTCCGCGCGGCGCTCCCCGCGTCTGCAGGCGACCCCTCGAAATGGGCCACGATAGTCTCGAGACGAACCGCCACGGCATCCAGACGCGAGATACGACGCTGCACACAGGCAATCAACTGTGTGGCCATATCTTCGAACTGCAGCGCGCGCACGGCGTCACTCACGCTGCCGGTCACCTCCTGGGAGATGAGCAGAAATCGTTCGATGTCTGCTTGCACGGGGTTCCCAGCGACGAGACCGGGAGATCGCACCGTTGCGGCATCGCGCTCGAGCTTCACGTTCTCGTGGAAGTCCGCAACGTGTCGTAATTGCGCGCGAGTCTGGGCATCGATATTGAGGAAGCTGCGTTGCAGCTGAACACTCGCATCCTGCAACAGTGAGTGCACCAGCTCCAACTCGGTGCGAATTGGACCAACATCGACCTTGACGGCTTCCGCCACGGCCTGAGCCAGCTCACACAAGCTCTCGTTCAAGTCCGCTTGGGGTGTTTCTGCGAGCATGGTCGTGAAGCAGGAACGCACTGCGGGGACAGGAGTTAAGCAGCTCGAGCGTCAAGGCATGACGCACCCTTTGCGCGGACGGGGCGCAAACTATGCAGCTTACGGTTACCTCTTCTCGGTCGCTCTGAGCGTGCAGACGCATGGCAAAAACGATTCTGATCGTCGACGACTCAGCCTCGGTTCGAGCTTTGGTGCGCGCCGTTTTGACCGGTGCCGGCTACGAAGTAATCGATGGCTTCGATGGTGCAGACGCGCTCGCGAAGCTCAAAGGGCAGAAGATTCATCTCATCATCAGTGACGTCAATATGCCGATCATGGATGGCATCAGCTTCGTGAAAGCCGTGAAATTGATGCCGAACTACAAATTCACGCCCGTTATCATGCTGACGACGGAAACGCACGAGAACAAGAAGAAGGAAGGCCAAGCCGCCGGCGCCAAGGCCTGGGTCGTCAAGCCTTTCAGCGCCCCGCAAATGCTCGGCGCCGTCGCCAAGCTGGTGCTGCCGTGAACCAGACGAGCGAAGCGAGCGACGCCTTTCGGGTTTGCATCGAGGGCGAGTTCACCATCTACCGTGCAGCCGAACTCAAGGCCGAGTTGCTGGATGCGTTGCAGAGAGCCGTCGCAATCGAGCTAGATCTGACGAACGTCAGCGAGTTGGATAGTGCGGGCGTGCAGCTGCTGCTGCTGCTCAAGCGCCAGGCGACGGCCCAAGGCGTCGTGACTCGAATCGTGGGTCAGAGCCCGGCGGTGAGCGAGGTGTTCGCGCTGGCAAACCTGAGTGGGTATCTGGGCGAAATAGCGGGCCCGGTCGCCGGTGAGAATCAGAAATGAATCTCGACAATATCGTACGGGGGTTCGTCGCCGAAAGCCGCGAGCTGTTGGATGGCATGGAGCGCGACCTACTCGCCGCCGAGTCCGCCACGTTGGATGCGGAAACACTCAATTCCATCTTTCGGGCCGCTCACACCATCAAAGGGGGCGCCGGGCTCTTCGGCTTGCCTCACGTTGTCGCTTTCACCCACCTCGTCGAGAGCGTGCTCGACGCGCTACGCGATGGTCGAGCGACGCTGGACAGTGAACTGGTCGCTCTCCTACTTTCCTGCCGTGACTTCATCGGGCTCTTGATAGACTCGGCCGAGGCCGGCGAAGTTTCCCCCAAAGAGGAGCAGGCCCAGGTCGGCCGCGAATTGCTGGAGCAGCTCCGCGCTTACCTCCCTACGCTCGCTGAGCCGGGGTCGGAGCCGCCAACCCCTGCGGCCGAGTCGCCCTCGATCGTCGCCGGCGACCCGCTGCTGGCCCCCATCGCCTCCAATCATTGGCACATCTCGCTGCGCTTCGGACCCGACGTTTTGCGTGGCGGTATGGACCCGCTCTCCTTCATTCGCTACCTGAGCAGTCTCGGGACGATCTCCGGCATCGTGACCGTCTTCGATCAGATGCCGAGCGCGGAGCAGATGGACCCGGAGAGCTGTTATCTGGGTTTCGAGATCGCGCTCAGCAGTGAAGCGGATAAAACCACGCTCGAGAGCGTGTTCGACTTCGTTCGCGACTCCTCCAGCATCCGCATTTTGCCGCCCAATAGCCGCATCGCCGAGTTCACGAAGCTCATCGCCGAGCTGCCCGAGGCCGCAGATCGGCTGGGAGAGATACTGCAGCGCTGCGGCACGCTGACGGAACGCGAACTGGACGCGGCCCTAGCCGTACAGCAGGCAGAGCTGCCAATCGCGCGTCCGCTAGGCGAGATCTTGATTCAGCGTGGCAGCGTCCACCCCGAAGTCGTCGAAGCGGCGCTGGCCAAGCAACAGCTAGTCATCGACCACGGCCGGAGCCAAGAAAACCGCACGATTCGCGTGGACTCGGACAAGCTCGACCGCTTGATCAACTTGGTCGGCGAGCTAATCATCTCCGCGGCCAGTACCGAAGTCGTGGCTCGGCGCGCACGGATGCCGGAACTGCAAGCCTGCACGGCTACGTTGTCCCACTTGGTGGAAGAGGTGCGAGACAGCGCGCTGCAGCTGCGGATGGTCAAGATCGGTTCGACCTTCAACCGCTTTCAGCGCGTGGTGCACGATGTGTCACGAGCCACCGGCAAAGACATCGCGCTGGTCGTAAACGGTGAAGAGACCGAGCTCGACAAAACCGTCGTCGAACAGCTGGGCGATCCGCTGCTTCATTTGGTTCGAAACGCCATGGATCATGGCATCGAGTCAGGGGAGCTCCGGGAGCAGCGTGGCAAGCCGACCAGGGGCACGGTCAAGCTGAACGCTTTCCACGATTCGGGCAACATCGTGATCGAGGTCAGCGATGACGGTGGCGGACTTCGATGTGACAAGATCCGAGCGAAAGCCGTCGAACGCGGCTTGATCGAAGCGACCGCGGAGCTGAGTGAAAACGAAATCTTTTCCCTGATCTTCGAACCTGGTTTCTCGACCGCGGAGCAGGTCACGGACCTGTCCGGGCGCGGCGTGGGCATGGATGTCGTCAAGCGCAACATCACGGCGCTCCGGGGCAGCGTCAGCATCGCCAGTCAGGAAGGAATCGGCACCACCGTCACGGTGCGGCTGCCGCTCACGTTGGCGATCATCAACGGCTTTCTGGTCGGACTGGGCAACGCGGTGTTCGTCCTCCCCCTCGACGTCATCGAGGAATGCGTGGAGTTGTCCGCAGAGCCCGCCCACGACTACACCAACCTGCGTGGGCAGCTGCTTCCGTTCATCCGCTTGCGCGAGCTGTTCGGAATCGAGGGCACACCCGGTCCGCGCCAGAACATCGTGATCGTGAAGCACGGCGCGACGCGAGCGGGGCTCGTCGTCGATACGCTGCTCGGGGAGTTTCAAACCGTGATCAAGCCGCTGAACAAGATGTTCAACCAGGTGAAGTGCATCAACGGCTCGAGCATCCTCGGCAGCGGCGAGGTCGCGCTGATCTTGGACGTCCCGACCCTCGTTAGACAAGCCGCTCAAGTCTCGACCAACAATTAACCGTCCCTCGGGTCTCGCGGGCAACCTTTCGAAAGTGATTAGCAGTCATGAATGCACTCAAAGACATGAAAATCGGCAGCAAGTTGGTTGCTGCTTTTACCGTCGTACTCGCGCTACTCGGGGGACTTGGATATTACGCCGTTTCGCAGTTGGCGGTCGTCAACAACTCGACGATCGACATCGCCAGCAACTGGCTGCCAAGCGTGCGGACGGTGCTGGAGCTGAAGTCGAATTTGAACCGCGTACGCGTTCTGGAATATCGCGTCATCGTGTCGTCCCCTTCCGAGCACGGACCATGGATGAAGCTACTCGACGAAAAGCTCGAGGAGCTCAGAAAAGGGCAGATCACCTACGGTGCGCTGATCACCTCGCCCGAAGAAACAGCGTTGTACGAAGGAACGTACAAACCAAACTTCGAGACGTTCGTTAGCGAGAACAGCAGAGTTTTGTCCCTGGCATCTCAGAACAAGCCCACCGAGGCGCTAGCGGCAATGGAGGGCGACTCCGTGAAGAGCTACAACGCTTTACGCGAAGCGTTGGACAAGCTTTCTCGAGTCAATGTGGAGGGCGGTAAAGTGGCAGCCGCGGCAGCGGCGCACACCTACGCCACTTCGAGGTCCACGGTCATCGGCGTGGCGCTCGTCAGCATCGTGCTGGGGATGCTCCTCGCGCTCTCGATCACGCGCAGCATCACCGGCCCCCTCAAGTTGGCGACCGAAGTTGCGGACCGCTTGGCCGAGGGTGACCTGACCGTGACCATGCCCGCTGCCGCCAAAGACGAAGTAGGGCAAGTCCTGCAGTCGATGCAGAACATGATCACGAGGTTGTCAGCGGTCGTTACCGAAGTGAACGGTGGCGCAGAGGCTCTGGCGAGCGCATCAGAAGAGCTCAGCGCCACGGCCCAGGCACTGTCGCAATCCTCGAACGAGCAGGCGGCCAGCGTGGAACAAACCAGCGCGTCGGTCGAACAAATGACCTCGTCTATCGCGCAAAACACCGAGAACGCGAAGGTGACGGACGGCATCGCGACCAAAGCCGCGCAAGAGGCGGGCGAAGGCGGCGAGGCGGTCAAGGCCACCGTCGCGGCCATGAACCAGATCGCCAAGAAAATCGGCATCATCGATGACATCGCCTACCAAACCAATCTGCTTGCCTTGAACGCGGCCATCGAGGCCGCGCGCGCCGGCGAGCACGGCAAGGGCTTTGCGGTCGTCGCCGCCGAGGTGCGCAAGCTCGCAGAGCGCAGCCAGATCGCGGCGCAAGAGATCGGCGAAGTCGCGTCCAGCAGCGTCGAGTTGGCGGGCAAGGCCGGCAAGTTGCTGGGTGAAATGGTGCCCAACATCCGCCGCACGTCCGACCTGGTGCAGGAAATCACGGCCGCGTCCGAAGAACAATCTACGGGCGTCGCCCAGATCAACTCTGCCGTGAGCCAGATGAATCAAACTACTCAGCAAAACTCGGCCGCCTCCGAGGAGCTCGCGGCAACCGCGGAGGAAGTCAGCGGCCAAGCCGAGCAGCTTCAACAAGCGATGCGCTTTTTCAAGATTCACACGGCAAGCGCCGGTGTCACC
>Ga0247740_1001111_pt1 | contig 11820 bp, 9 predicted proteins | sample UWRJL148409B2_FD_180942 | JGI IMG/M metagenome (GOLD analysis project Ga0247740, IMG submission 180942) | Plant litter microbial communities from Arlington Agricultural Research Station in Wisconsin, United States - UWRJ-L148-409B-2 | ecosystem: Environmental > Terrestrial > Plant litter >...
ATGGCGGCGCGCCGCTTAGAAATGAAACACTAAGCCCTGGGCGTTCCGCTGCGCGGGCGCGTCCCTGCCATGGCTCACGAGTGAGTCGACACCAACGGCGAGCGCCAGGCCGAGCGCGGTGCCCACCACGTCCCAGGTGAAGTCGCGCCAGGAGGGATCGCCGTGCCCGGCTAGGTCCCAGAGCTCCTTGCTCGCGCCCAGCGTCAACGAGAACGCTCCGCCGACCAAAGCCCGCTCGCTGCGGCTCTCGAGCCACGGACTCGAGGCCGCGTAGCCGCCCGCGGCGAGCCCCACGGAAACCCCGAAATGCATGGCCTTGTCCGGCCCAAACCAGGGGTCAGTGTCGCTCGCGCTAGCGACCGCGGAAGTCAGCATGAACGCGAGCGCGAAGGGAGCCCCGAGCGCACGTTTCATGTGAAGTTGCGACGACGGCGACCGAGCCAAAGCGTGCCCAAGGCCAAAATCACGCCGAGAGCCGAGGTCCCACGGCTCGATTGCGGCGTGGCGGTCAGCGCGCAGCTCGCGGAGACGTGCGATGTTTTGACCGTGGGTTGGGTGGGCGTGCACACGCCTAGGTCTTCCGCACAGCCATAACGCTCGGGGCAAGTCGAGTTCGAGGCGCTGCACTGAGGGACGCAAATGCCAGGCGGGGTACCGGTCCCCGAATAGCATTGGTAAGTCCCCGGACAGTCGCCCGTGCAGGACGTTCCGAGTGGGTCGATCGTGGGTGCGGCAGGGCCCGCAGGCGGCGAAGTCGTCCCGGCGTTGCCGGAGGGGCTACCACCATTGGCGCTACCGCCGAGCGGGCCGCTCCCGCCATTCGCGCTTCCATTGCCGCCGCCGCCCGAGCCTGGCAAGGCCGGTCCGGCTGCAGTCGCCCAGCTGGGTGGCGCGTAGCCGCCCGAATCAGCGGCATCGAGCGCAGTGTCGCGGACGAAATCTGCCCAATCAGCGACGTTCGAATACAAAGCGTACGTGCATTGGTCATCGCCGCGTGACGTGACGCCGAAGACGCGGCCGTCGCTGTCGAGCGCGGGGCCGCCGGAGTCACCCGAACAGACCGGGCTATTTCCCAGCCATTCGTCGTCTTCGACGCCATACCCGAAGGGGCAGGTGGCGCCGACGCAGTAAACGGACGACGAGTCGAAGCGCATGCGCGTACCGGCCGAACCGTTGTCGTTCGGATCTTGCAGACCGTAGCCGACGGCCGCGAAGGTTTGCTTGGCCGCTGGCGCACGATCGAGCACCGGCTCGATCGTCTTGGCCACGGACCCTGGAATGCCGCTGCCGCTCAGCACCAACAGCGCCAAATCGTAGCCGCACACACGGTTGCTGCCGGGGGCGACGCGAACCTCTTTGATCCGATACAGGGGGCTGCCCCCCGAAGGTTGCCAGTCGGTCGCGACGACGAGCTTACGCGGGTCGAAATTTGCCGTGAACTCGCTAGAGGCGCAGTTGACCTGTTCGCTCGAGCCGTCGTCGATCTGTGAGACACAGTGGCGAGCGGTGAGGACGAGGTTCGGCGCGAGCAGCGAACCCGTGCAAATCACTCCCACCTGTTCGTGCGCGCTCAGGGCGAGCGCGACCACGCCTTTGGTCGTGGTGTCCACCTCGCCACCGACGATCGAAGCGGAGACGGAGCCCGCGTGCTCGTCGTCGTTGCGGCTCGAGCCGGAGGCGCTGGCGCACGCGGCGAGACCTACGAAAACCGTTGGCCAGAGAGCATGCACGTGCCTGAGAGCTTTCAAGTGAGGCCAAAATCGTAGCGTCTCGGGTTGCGGCGCGCAAGCAGCGCCCCCCGTTCGGTGAGGAATGTTACGCTCCGCCTCCCGCTCTCGCGTCCCTCGCGCGTCTCTCGCGTCTCTCGCGTCCCCCGCCGTCTCCTCCGCTCCCCTTTCGAAACGAACACTCTTGCCATGACGACTCCCTCCACGCCCACCGCCGCTCTAACTTCCGGCTCTGACCGCCGCATTTTGGTGACGAGCGCGCTCCCTTACGCGAACGGACACATTCACCTCGGGCACTTGGTCGAATACATCCAGACCGACATCTGGGTTCGCTTCCAGCGTATGCGCGGGGCACGCGTCATTTACATGTGCGCTGACGACACGCACGGCACGGCGATCATGATTCGCGCACGTCAGGAGGCCCGCAGCGAGGAAGACCTGATCCGAGCCATGAACGACGCGCATCGCCGCGACTTTGCCGGCTTTCAGATCGCGTTCGATCACTACGGCAGCACCAACTCACAGCGCAACCGTGAATATTGCGCCGAGATCTGGAGCGCGCTGCGCAAGAACGATTTCGTGGCCGAGCGAGAGGTGACGCAGCTGTTCGACCCCAAGGCGGGCGTCTTCTTGGCTGACCGCTTCGTGAAGGGTACGTGCCCAAAGTGCGGCACGCCCGACCAATACGGTGACTCGTGCGACAACTGCGGTAGCACTTACAGTCCGACCGACCTCAAAGATCCAGTGAGCACGCTCAGCGGCGCGCGACCCGAGCTGAAGAGCGCATTGCACTTGTTCGTGAAAATCGACAAGCTGCGCGGATTTTTGACCGAGTGGACGCAGCAGCCGGGGCGTCTCCAGCCGGAGATAGCCAACTATCTCAATGGCCACTTCCTGGCGGATGAGCTGCGCGATTGGGACGTCTCGCGGCCCGCGCCCTACTTCGGCTTCGAGATCCCCGATGCACCCGGAAACTATTGGTACGTGTGGTTCGATGCGCCGATCGGCTACATGGCGGCCACGCGTGAGTGGTGCGACGCGCACGGTGAAGACTTCGATGCCTGGTGGCGTTCGGAAGACACCGAGATTTACCACTTCATCGGCAAAGACATCGTGTACTTCCACACCTTGTTCTGGCCGGCCATGCTGCATGCCGCCGGGTTTCCGTTGCCGAAGCGCGTGCAAGTGCACGGGTTTTTGACCGTGAACGGCGAGAAGATGTCCAAGTCGAAGGGCACGTTCGTCCAGGCGGCGACTTACCTCGAGCATTTGGATCCGGCGCACCTGCGCTATTTCTACGCCAGCAAGCTGAGCTCCAAGGTCGACGATCTGGACCTCAATTTGGAGGAGTTTGCGGCCAAAGTGAACGCTGATTTGGTGGGCAAAGTGGTCAATTTGGCGAGTCGTACCGCGCGCTTCGTCAAGGAGAGCGGGCTGTCCGAGAGCTACCCCGACGACGGCGGGCTGTTTCGTGAGGCGGCCGCGCGGGGCGCGGAAATCGCAGACGCGTACGAGGCCTGCGACTTCGCTCGGGCCATGCGCGAAGTGATGGCGTTGGCTGACCGCGCCAATGAGTACATCGATCGCGAAGCCCCCTGGAAGTTGAAGAAGCAACCGGAGAAAGCGGCCGAACTACGCGACGTGTGCACCGTGGCATTGAATCTGTATCGACAGCTAGTGGTCTACCTCGCGCCGGTCTTGCCGAAGCTCGCCGAGCAGAGTCAGCTCTTGCTCGGCGCGCCCTTCGACCGCTTCCACGCGGCGGAGCAACCGCTGCTTGGCTCTGCCGTGGGTGAGTTCGAACACTTGATGCAGCGAGTCGATCCGAAGAAGCTCGAAGCCGTGCTCGCCGCGACGCGCGACGCCGCGCTCGACGCGGGCGCCGCGAGTGCGAGTGCGAGTGCGAGTGCGAGCCCTGCCGGTGCTGCGCCTGACGGCGCAACCGCCGCTGAGCGTAGCGAGCTGCCCGTGGACGACGGTGACGCGCTGGCGAGCGAACCGCTCGCCGCCGAGTGTTCGATTGACGACTTTGCCAAAGTAGATCTGCGCGTCGCGCGCGTGCTGAGCGCCGAGGCGATCAAAGAAGCGAACAAGCTGTTGAAGCTGACCGTGAGCTTGGGGGGTGGCACCACGCGCACGATCTTTGCGGGCATCAAAGCGGCGTATGCCCCGGAGGCGCTGGTGGGTCGTTTGGTAGTGGTCGTGGCGAACTTGGCTCCGCGCAAGATGAAGTTCGGCACCAGCGAAGGCATGGTGATTGCCGCCGGGCCCGGGGCGAGCGAGGTCTACGTGCTCGCTCCGGATAGCGGCGCAAAGCCTGGCCAGCGCGTACACTGAAAAAGTGGCGAAACCCCAGCTCTTCTGCGCACTTCGGCCCGTTTGCTGAGGCGCGCCGACGGGCGCACCAGCCAGTCTCGCCGGGAATTTTTGCGGCAGCGCGGAACGGTTTGACGGAGTACCTTCCGGAGGGCAGGCTTTTTCCTCGGGGTGACGGTCAAACGCCCTCCGCGACACCCCCATCTCATCATGCGCCACGTCCCTCGTTTGCTAGGCCCAGCGTGCGCGCTGCTGCTGGCCGCTGCATGCTCCAGCAACGCGCCGTCGCCAGCTCCAGACCTAGCACCGCCCGCGGGCGGGGATGACGGCCTTTCGTGCAACGCTGATGACCGCCCCGTGGCCCCGCTTGCCCTGCTCACGCGCCGGCAATACGACGCGACGATCGCCGACTTGATGGCTGACGACAGTCAGCCATCGTCGAGCTTCCCGGCTGAGAATCAAGTCGCCGGCTTCAACAACAACACCGAAGTGCACATCGCCAACCCGCTGTTGGTCGAGCAGTTCATGAACGCCGCGGAGGGCATCGCGAGTCGGGCGGTCGCCGCGGGCGTCGACAAGCTCGCGCCGTGCGCGGGGACGAGCACGGCCGAGCACGCGCAATGTGGCGCGAGCTTCGTAGCCAGCTTCGGCAAGCGCGCGTTCCGGCGCCCGTTGACCAGTGACGAAGCTCAAGCCTTCAATACGCTGTTTGCCGGCTTGAATGCCACGCGCGGATACTCGGCCGCGGTCGAGCTCACGATCCAGGCGGCTCTGCAATCACCTCAGTTCTTGTACCGCGTCGACTCGACGCGCGCCGCGACACCCGAAACGGGGGCCGTGCCGCTCGACGCCTATCAGCTCGCCTCCCGACTCTCGTACTTCCTCACGGGGTCCATGCCTGACGAGGCGCTGTTTGGCGCGGCGGACGCCGGCGCGCTTCTGAGCTCCGCCGAGATCGAGACGCAAGCGCGGCGGCTGCTCGAGACCAGCCGCGCTCGGTCGATGGTTCGAGATTTCAACCAGCAGTGGTTGCAGCTCGAGCAGTTGTCTGGCCTGGCCCGTAACCCGCCTCAAGGGCTGACGGACGTCCGAGGCATCGGGGACGACTACCGCGAGTCGCTGCTCAGGTTCATGGACCAAGCCTTTTGGGAGCACGGAGACTTGAAGTCGCTGTTCTTGTCGCCGACGACTTTCGTCAATGCGCGACTGGGTAGCGTGCTCGGCTTGGCCGGGCCGGAAACTGGTTTTGCTCCGGTGAGCGACGCGCCCGGCAGCGTCGGTTTGCTCTCGCAACCCGGGCTGATGGCCATGCTCGCGCACTCCGATCAATCCGGGCCGGTCCAGCGCGGCGTGTTCGTACGCCAGCGTCTGCTTTGTTTGGACGTGCCGCCGCCTCCGCCTGGTCTCAACCCGGTTGCGCCGGACCCCGCGCCCGGCTTGACCACCCGTGAACGCTTCCGTGTGCACACGGAGGCGGTCGCCTGCGCGGGCTGCCACAAGTTGATCGATGGAACCGGCTTCGGTTTCGAACAGTACGACGAACTCGGCCGTTATCGCACCGAGGAATACGGGCTCCCGGTCGATGCTTCCGGCGAGATGTTGGGCAGCGGCGAAACGTCGGTTGACGGTCCGTTCGATGGTGTGGAGGAGCTTTCGACCCGCCTGGCGTCGAGCTCACGTGTCGAGCGCTGCTTGGCGACCAACTGGTACCGCTATGCGATGGGACGCGTCGAGACCGAGGCTGACGGCTGCAGTTTGCGTGACGTCGAGCAGAAGTTCACGGCTTCCGGCGGCCAGTTCAAAGAATTGCTGGTGGCCGTGACCTTGAGCGAGGCCTTCCGCTATCGGCCCGCCCTTTCGGGAGACATGTGATGAACCGCGTGCGCAAAAATCCCGAGCTCACTCGTCGCCATTTTCTGCGTGCCGCAGGCGGCGCATCAGTCGCGCTGCCGCTCTTGTCATCACTGCGCGCGGGCGCTGCCGCCGAGGACTTTCCGAAGCGCTTGGTGTTGATGTACACACCGAACGGCGTCGTGCCCGAGGCTTGGTGGCCGCGCAACGTGACCAGCGAGTCGAGCTGGGAGCTCAATACGATTCACCAGCCACTGGCGTCGTTCAAAGATCGCCTGCTGTTCTTGGGCGGCGTCGACCTCAAGGTAACGGACGTGGGACCCGGTGGGCTGCACCAAAAAGGGATCGGTGGCCTGTTCACTGGTCAACAACTGCAGAGCGGCGACCTATTCGTGGATGGCTGCGGGCAGCGCGCGGGTTGGGCCAACGGCATCAGCGTCGATCAGCAGGTCGCGAAAAAGATTGGCGTCGGTACGCCGATCACGAGCCTCGAACTCGGGGTACGAGCGACGGAGAACGACGTGCAGGGTCGGATTGCCTACGCCGGTCCCGGCGCGCCGCTGCCGCCCATGAACGATCCGAGTGAGGTCTTTCAGCGGCTGTTCAGCGGCTTCGGCCAGAACACGGATGAACTCGCGGAGCTACGTGCCCGTCGTCGCTCCGTGCTCGACACCGTGCAGGCCCAGTTCAAGTCCGTGTCGGGCCGAGTCAGCAGTGCGGATCAACAGAAGCTCGAGGCGCATTTGACGCTGGTTCGAGATTTGGAAAATCGCATGGCGGCGACCAACAACGGCAGTACTGCGTGCGTTGCGCCTGCGGTGCCAGCCAGGCTCGACCCGAACATCGAAGACGACATGCCGGTCATCGCTGGGCTGCACCTCGACATGCTCGCCACTGCCTTCGCCTGCGATCTCACGCGCGTGGCAAGCTTCCAAATTTCGACCTCGCTCAATCACATTCGCTATCCGTGGCTGGACAGCCTGGGCGAGGGCCACGCGCTGTCCCACATGGGGCCGAGCGACAGCAACGCCTTCCGAGAGCTCGTCGCCCGCCAAACCTGGCACAGCCAGCTGCTCGCGAACTTCCTGACCCGATTGAGCCAGATCCCGGAAGGGTCCGGCACGGTGCTCGACAATACGCTCGTCTTGTGGGGGAACGAGGTGGCGGAGGGCAACACCCACGCCCATGAAAACATCCCGTTCATCACCGCGGGCGGTGGCTGGCACTTCCGCACTGGGCGTTCCCTCCAGTACACCTCCGCCTCACACAACGATCTCTTGGTGTCCGTATTGAACGCACTGGGCGTCGAGGCGACCAGCTTCGGCCAGGCCGACCTGTGCCGCGGTCCGCTGCCGAATCTCGTGTGAGCGGGCCGGTCTTTGCATCCGGCTCGGTTTTGCGCTTAAAGGCCTGAATGGGCGTCCTCAATCGCGGCCTGTACGGTCCTTTCCTGGCCCAGCTCGTGGTCATACGGCGCTGCAACCTGACCTGCGGCTACTGCAACGAGTTCGATGAAACCTCGGACCCGGTGCCCACGGAGGTGCTGAAGGCTCGCATCGACAAGCTCAAGGAGCTCGGCACCTTCAGCTTGGAGTTCACCGGCGGCGAACCGATGATGCACCCGGACATGACGGAGCTCATCCGTTATGCGCGCACGAAATCATTTCACAAAGTGATGATGATTTCGAACGCGTACCTGCTGAACGAAAAGAAGGTGCGCGCCCTGAACGACGCCGGCTTGATGGAGATGCAAGTGAGCGTCGACGGCGTGCTCCCGAATGACGTCACGGTCAAAGTCCTGAAGCCGATGCTGCCCAAGCTGCGCATGCTGGCCCGCACCGCGAAGTTTCCGGTCGTGCTGAGCGCGGTGTTGGGCGCGACCAGCCCAGGTGAAGCGCTGCAGGTGGTCGAAGCGGCGCGCGAGTTCGGTTTCCGGCCGCGCGTCTTGGTCTTGCACGACGGCAGCGGACAGATGCACCTGGACGAGGCTGGCCAGGAAGCCTTCGCGCGGGTCAAAGAGATGCTCGGCGGGCGCCGCTTCAAGGAGGCGCACGACTACCGCGAGCGGATTTTGCTGGGGGGCACGGCTCCGTTCAAGTGCCGCGCGGGCAGCCGCTACCTGTACGTGGACGAGTTCGGCGACATCCATTGGTGCTCACAGACGCGCGGCGTATTCAAAAAACCGCTGCTCGAATACACGACGGCCGACTTGAAGACGCAATTTTACACCAAAAAGACCTGCGCCGACGCATGCACGATCGGCTGCGTACGCACGCAAAGCGCGTACGACGAATGGCGCGGTCAGCCGCTGGATTTCGAAGGCCCGCGGCGCTTGCCGCTCGTGCAGGGCTAGCCGCATTGTCGTTCGATACCGTTCGCTTCGTCATCGACGCGCGCTACGTGAGATCTCGGCCGAGCGGGATCGGCAACTACGTCGCCGCCTTGATCGCCCGTCTGCCTGCCTTGGCCCCCGAGGATCACTTTCACTTGTGGACGAACCCGGAACGTCCGTCGCCGGTAATGGCTCCCAACGTGACGACGAGCGTGGTGCCGGCCGCGGCGGACGGCTTGCGCACTTTGCTGCGACCTGCGGCGCTGGATTCGCTGTCGCGAAGCGACCTAGTGCACTTCCCGTTCAGTTTACTGGGCCGAGGTTTGCCCTGCGCCAGCGTCGTGACGATTCACGACCTAATGTGGATCGAGCACGCGGAGAAAGTGGACGCTCGGCCGCTGCTGCGCCGAGTGCGGGCGAGCTTCTACCAGACGGGCATGCGCCAAGCCCTACGCTACGCCACGCGGTTGATCGCCGTCTCGCACGCGACCGCTGACCGCATCCGCGCCGTGTTACCCGAGAGCGCGCCGCGGGTACGCGTGATTCACAACGCGGCGGGTCCTGCTTTCGTCGCACCAACGAACCTGGGCGAGTCCATGAAACGTGCGGCGGAACTGATCGGTAGCGACGCCCCGTATTACCTGGTCGTGGGCAAGAACGAGCCATACAAGGCCCATCAGCTCGTGCTGGAAGCGTTCGCCCGTGAAGCGCGCCAAGGCGAGCTCTTGGTCCTCGTGCAGCGCACCCGGCGCGGCGCGGGCCTCGAGCAACTGGCTCGAAAATTGGGGATAGCCGATCGCTTGCGCTGGTTGCCCACGCTGTCCGAGCCGGAGCTGGTCACGGTGCTTCAAGCCGCGCGCGCGCTCATGCAGCCCTCGTTGGTCGAAGGCTTCGGCATCCCCGCATTGGAGGCGATGGCCGCAGGTTGCCCCGTGATCGCGAGCGATACGCCGGCGTTGGTCGAAGTGCTGGGCGGCGCGGGCCTACACGCGGCGGTCGGCGACGCGGCCGGGCTCGCATCGGCGATGAACCGACTACGTTCGGGTGGCCTGCGTGAAGAGCTGCGTCAGCGTGGCTTCGAGCGCGCGCGCGCCTTCAGCTGGGATCGCGCGGCTGAGCAAACGCTCGAGGTATACCGCGAGGCCGCCGCCGCGGGCCCAAGCGGGGCCGACCGTGCTTGACGTCTTGGTGGACATGACGGCGCTGAGCACGCCCTCGCGCGAACGCGGCATCGGCCGCTACGTGAAGCACCTGTGCCGAGCGCTGGCCGCCACCGCGGACTTGCCGAACGCAGCTGGGCTCGGGCGTGACTTACGCATTGCCGGGCTCACCCGACACTGCGGTTCGGTACGCGGCGCCATCGACGAAACGCTGCAGTTTACGGGGGATCCAGAACTCCGCGTGGGCAACTGGCAGTACCAGCGGCACAAGCTCGAACGGCGATTGTTTTTGGGCAGCTTGGCGCGGCGAATCGGGCCGCGGCTACTGCACTTACCGGATCCTCCGGGCACCCCCATGGACATGCGTCAGCTTCGGATCGTGACCTGTCACGATCTGATCCCGCTCGTGCTCGCCAAACAATACTTGGCGCCCGTGCCAGGAGCGCGCGCCGTGCAATGGCTCCGTGACTACGCCCGCTATCGCACGGCATGCCGGGTGATCGCCATCAGCGAGGCCACGCGGCGCGATCTGATCGAGCACGTGGGCGTTCCGGCCGAGCGCATCGATGTCGTCCATTCGGGGGTGGATCACGAGCGCTTCTCCGCCCATGCCGAGGACGGCGAACGAGAGCGCGTGACGCGCGCGCTCGGCTTCGATGGCCCGTTCTTGCTCTGCCTGGGTGCCAGTGACGCACGCAAGAATCTGCCACTATTGGTGCGCGCTTTCGGGCAGAGCGGTGTTGCTCGCGAACTGACGTTGGTCTTCGCTGGGCCGATCTCGGCGCGCCAGCGCGCGCGCTTGTTGGCCGCGATCGCGGGCAGTCGAGTCGAAGGCCGCGTGTCGATTTTGGGCTATATCGACGACGCGCTGCTCGTGGCCCTGTACCGCCACTGCTTGGCTTATGTATTCCCGTCTTCGTACGAGGGGTTTGGTCTACCAATCTTGGAGGCGATGGCGTGTGGCGCGCCTACGCTCACGAGCGGGCTGTCCGCGCTGGCCGAGGTCGCGGGTGATGCGGCGCTGACCTTGCCTTCGCTGGAGCAAGACGTGCTGGCGGACGGCATCGCCCGTATCACTCGTGATGCGGAATTGCGGGCCACGCTGCGTGCGCGCGGGCTCGAGCACGTGAAAGGGTTTACTTGGCAGCGCTGCGCCGAGCAGACTCGCGCTTGCTACGCGCGCGCGCTCGCGGAGGGTCGATCGTGAGCCCGGAGCTGTTGGCGGCGGCGGCGCTCGGCAGCGGCCTCGGCGCGCTGGGCCTCGGCTATCGCGCGCGAATACACGGGCCATTTCAGCCCACGCGCTACGTGTGGAGTCGCGGCCTCGGCTTGCTTTGCGATCACAATGGCGGCGTTGCGTTCGTCAAAGGTCAGCGCGGGGGGCGGGCGGCGCTGCGCTTCGACCCGTCGCTCTTCGAGCGAGTGCAAGACGGCGATCTCGTTTGGATGCGGCTAATCGCGCTCCCTCAATTCATCACGGAAGCTCTGCCGCGCATTCGCGCCCGCTTCGGGCTCGTCACTGGTGACGAGGATTGGGCGATTCCATCGAGCTTCCCCGGCTCGGCTACGTTGCTTGCGGACCCGCGTGTGGTCGCTTGGTTCACCCAGAACTACGACGGCACGGACTCGAACCCCAAGCTGCAGCCTTTGCCGATCGGGCTCGATTTTCACACCATCAGCAACGGTCGCAAGTGGGGTCATTGGCCGGCAACGCCCGCCGCCCAAGAGGCCGAGCTCGAAGCATTGTGCAACGTGGCCCCGCGCAACGGCGAGCGCCTGCTCGCCGTGCACGCGGACTTTCACTTCAACAAGCACAAGGCTCAGGTCTGGGGTGATGATCGCGTAGCGGTGCAACGCGCGCTCGCGGGCAACCCCGACGTCCACTTTCAGACGCGCAAGGTGCGGCGGCGCGAGCTTTGGCGTGAGAAGACGCGCTACGCCTTCGTGGTCAGCCCGCACGGCAACGGTCTGGATTGCCATCGCACCTGGGAGTCACTCGTCTTGGGCAACATCGTGATCGTCAAGCGTTCATCGCTCGATCCGTTGTACGAGGGGTTGCCCGTGGTGATCGTCGACGACTGGCGGGAAATCCGCGCCGAAAACCTGCGTACGTGGCACGCGCAATACCGCGATGCGTTCGACGACCCGCAGGTTCGAGAACGCCTGACGAATCGCTATTGGATAGATCGCATGCGCCGGATCGTGAGCGAGCGGTCAACTTACGGCACGGCGGAACGTGTGCTAAGCGCCACCCCCTGATCATGCCTTCTGCAGCGCGTACGATCGTTTGCTTGTCGTCCCAAGATTGGGGCGATCGGATGTGGACCAACAAGCAGCACATCATGAGCCGGTTGGCCAAGCAGCACCGGGTCATCCATATGGACTTCCGGGTCTCGTCTCCAATCACTTTCGCGGCCCGCGCGTTGCGCCATGA
>Ga0247740_1001112_pt1 | contig 11814 bp, 14 predicted proteins | sample UWRJL148409B2_FD_180942 | JGI IMG/M metagenome (GOLD analysis project Ga0247740, IMG submission 180942) | Plant litter microbial communities from Arlington Agricultural Research Station in Wisconsin, United States - UWRJ-L148-409B-2 | ecosystem: Environmental > Terrestrial > Plant litter >...
CGACCGTAGCGGCTTGGATGAATTCTGAAACGCACCGTGCGAATATCCTTAATAATCGTTACCAAGATATTGGCTTCGCGGTGGTAGATGGCATGCTTGATGGACGAGATACGACTCTAGTAGTTGCTTACTATGGGACGCCGGTAAGCGCCGCGGTTGAAGGTGCTCGTGACGAGCAGGCTGTTGTCTTTGCGCCGCCCGTTTCAGCCAATGTGGGCAACCCGTTGACGTACTTTGGCACGGCGCTGCAATCTTTAAGCCCAGCGACACTTGGCGCCTTGGCATTATTGGCACTCGTTGGGTTGGTTGCGGTTGCAGCGCATCACTATCGTAACAAGCTTCCGGTAGCGTGGCGTAAGACCTGGCGCTTGCACCATGGCATGTTTACGCTGGTTGGCGTGATTGGGTTGGGGGTTGTGATGATCCTTGCAACAGGCGGCGGACAAATCTAGCTTTACAGATTGGCCTCTCTCTGTTAAAATAGAACACTGATTGATATAAATAAGGAACATTATGATAAAAGCAGTCGTTAAGATCGGTGGCAAGCAATTCCTCGTCGCCGAGAAAGAGACCCTTTTGGTGGACCTCCTCCAAGAAGGAACTAAAGAGCTCACACTTGACGCGCTGTTGGTGATTGATGGTGACAACGTTACTATCGGTACGCCAACCGTAAAAGATGTGAAAATCGTAGCCACAGTAGTTGAAGAACTAGTGAAGGGCGACAAAATTCAGGTTATTCGCTACAAGGCGAAGAAGCGTGTACACAAGGTGAATGGTCACCGCCAGAAGTATTCTAAAGTCGTTATCACTTCGATTAAGTAATACCTCTGTAATTTCAAAAGCTGCCATAGTGCAACTGGAGAACACACTTTTAAAAGAAACACCCACTGGGTGTTTCTTTTAGCGTTGGGCTGGAATCAATTATTCAATTGATTCCACACGTTCTCCAGTTGCACTATGGCAGCTTTTGAAGCGAAGAAATTCAAGAATGCTATAATTGTGACTAATGACAGAGATACCTAAGAGATTTACAAAGGACGAGGTATACAGGACGGAGATCGGTCCGGACGATTACGCGACTGGTACCTGGGTTGATATTCCTGGCGTGCTTAATGAGACGCAAATCCTAGGCCAGTGGAGACTCGTTGGCCCTGAGCTCGTAAGAGAAGGTGTCTATAAAAGGGTGATAGCGGCATCGGATGCGCTTCAAACAGGATCATCTGATGCTGATGTTCAAAATCCGTCATTTGTGACGGGGGCTGATCGTCTTATGAAAGAGCTAGAAGTTCTCGGAAAAGACACCAAATTTACTCCTATCATAGAGCAACTCCGCGAGTTGGTGGGTAATGGAATTGAACTGGATTGGATAAAACTCCAAAAACGTGCAGAGTATTTGGGTCGTGTAGCTCGCGGGCGGACGCCACTGTATGCGGCTGGCTGGGAATTATGGACAGATAATCGTGCCATGCGGGCCCCGGGATTTGCCGGTAAATTAAAAGACATCGTTCCTATTAGGAAAGAAGAGGTCATCTCGTTGGAGCCTGTTGTTGAGGGAATTGATGGCAGCGCTGGGTTATTTCCACGTGGTGTTGGATTTCAAGGCCTCTATGCTACACGGTTAATTGATTCTGGTGACAAAAAGTTTCGCATGGGACGTGAAGATGAGATCACCGATGACGAGAGAGCTGAAGCTGCCGCCGCATATGAAGCGGAAGAAGCAGAATATCGCCTACAAAAAAGCGTCTAGCTTTGCATCTAAGCAGAAGGCTTGCGTGCTACAATAGTGTAAAGAAAAGGGAACAGACATCTAGTGGCGACCGTAATTGCGATAACCAATCAAAAGGGGGGCGTTGGTAAAACAACGACCGCTATTAATTTGGCGTATTTCTTGGCAAAGGCTGGCAAGAAAACTTTACTGATCGACTTTGACCCACAAGGCAATGCGAGTAGCGGCCTCGGCATCGATAAATCTGTGCTCGAACTCAGCATGGCTGATGTGATTATCGGCTCAACCCCTTTGAGTCAGATTGCAAAAGAGACTGAGCACAAGGGCTTATGGGTCGCGCCGACTATCTCAGCCCTGGCCAACACTGAAGTTGAACTAGCCCAAGCCGACAAGCGTTTCTCGCGCCTCAAACAAGCGATCGAAGCTAATACTGATGGCTATGACTATATTTTGATTGATAGCCCGCCAAGCCTCAGCCTGCTGACTGTAAATGGGCTCATTGCGGCTAAATACGTCCTGTTGCCGGTTCAGGCTGAATTCTACGCTCTAGAAGGCTTAGGACAGCTCTTAGAGACGATGAAGCTGGTACGAAAGGGGATGAATCCAGGCCTTGAGCTTCTCGGCGTGCTGCCGACGATGCTTGATAGCCGAACAACTCTGAGCAACCAGGTTCACGAAGAAATTAAGAAGCATTTTCCAGGCAAGGTCTTTGATATTACGATTCCTCGTAACATTCGTTTGGCCGAAGCGCCAAGTCACGGCGTCCCAATTGGCGTCTACGACAAGTTCTCGAAGGGTTCACGAGCCTACAAGGCACTCGCTAAAGAGGTGATCACGCGCACCGAAGGTGTTACAGTATGAGTGCTCCTAAAAAAGGGCTTGGCCGCGGCTTTGAATCGTTGATCCCAATGGATCTTTTGGATGATTCGTTTGATCCAACTGCGCAACAAGACGAACAGGTGAGTGAACTGCGCCACCTGAGCCTTTCGAAGGTCCACGCTAACCCTGATCAGCCACGCCGCAGCTTCGACCAAGAAGCTTTGAATGAACTCTCTGAATCAATTCGCGAACACGGTATTTTGCAGCCGATTATCGTCACCCCAGCTGGTGATGGCTACGAAATTGTTGCTGGTGAGCGCCGTTACCGCGCTGCCACGATTGCCGGGCTGGAAACAATCCCGGCTTTAGTGCGTACGATGACCAATCAACATAAACTCGAGCTGTCTTTGATCGAGAATATCCAACGCCGTGATTTGAACGCGATTGAAACCGCGACTGCGTATTTGAAGCTCCGTGATCAATTTAACCTTTCACAAGAAGAAATTGGTCGCCGCGTCAATAAATCACCTAGTGCCGTCAATAACACGATGCGCCTTTTGCGTCTGCCTAAAGATGCGCGCACTGCTATTGCTGAAGGTCGCCTGACCGAAGGCCAAGCCCGCCCGCTCGCTGGCCAAGACGAAGCTTTTGTAAACGAAATCTTGCCGCGCATTATTGCTGAAGAATGGAGCTCGCGTAAAGTTGAGCAGTACATGGTAAATATTAAAAAGCTTCGCCAAGATAAAGAAGCGAAACCGGTGGCGAATGCTGAATCACAGCATGAATCAAAGGTCGTCACGCTCCGTGAACGCCTGAAAACAGATGTCGATATCCGCGTGAATGGTCACGGCGCTGGCCGTATCATCATTAAATTTACCAATGAATCAGATCTTGAACGCCTGCAAAAACTGCTTGGCGATAGCTAACTAAAAGCTGCGAATTTTATTGAAAGGGAAGATCCGGAAACTCACCGGGCCGACCACGTCGTAGAGAGGAATCGTTCCGAGGCCTTGAGCGCCGTTGCGTGAATCATACGAGAAATTACCTTGGCGGTGATCACCAGAAACAAAGATTTCGCCCTCGGGAACAACGACATCAGCCGTACCACTGGTAGGTGAGCCCGGTTCGCCGCGATTGGCTTCATCCGGGTTGAAGCCTTCAGGGTGTTCATCGTTAAAGACAAGATAGGCACCGTTTACGAGTGTCACTCGCTCGCCGGGAAGCCCAATGACGCGCTTGACGATATATTCATCATCGATGCCTTGGCTGAAGTGGGGGTTCTTAAAGACGATGACAGCACCGCGCTCGGGCAGATAGCTTTTGCCTTGTAGCTGCGACCAGGTGATAGGCAAGCGATCGACGATTAAACGGTCACCCGTGTAGAGCGTGGTTTCCATGCTTGGCCCTACAACCCGGTAGCTACGAAAAACGAAGGTATTTATAAGAATCGTCCCGATGATAATAGCGGCGATAAAGATAATGATGCCAATGACATCTTTAATAAATGGGTGGCGGGTAAAGTAAGAAGCTTCCATGTACTCGCATTATTATACCTCATTGGCTCTCTCATGCGAGCAACATAATGGTTATAGTTATGCTTCAAAATTTAAGGCAGGTTCTGTATAGTAGTATGAGTATTTATGAAAAGTAACAAATCATCAGTTGATGGGTTTATCCCACGTCGCACCGGTAGTGAAATCGGTGATCTTCATTCTTTGAAGAATCCAGACCGCGCCGTCGAGCCTATTGATCGCACCCTGCACACAGGGGCGAATAGCAAGGCTGAACTTGTGGGCGTCCCGCGGAGTGACAAAATCATTGGCCGGAGTGATCTTGATGATTCACTGCGCGAAATTGATGATATCGACGTACCTGCCAAGGGCAAGAAAGGCAAAAAGTCTCGCCGCGCTCGTAAGGCCGAGAAGATTCAGCGCCCGCGCCACAAGGCTCTGCGTATCATTAAATGGGTAGCGATCTTGCTCCTCGTTATTGCGCTTGCTATTGGCGGGTATGTTGTCTTAAAGGCAGTACTTGCGAGCAACGGTATTTTCCAAGGCAGTATTTTTGATATTGCCAAGAACGAACCACTGAAAGAAGACGAAAATGGCCGCACTAACTTTGTTATTTTTGGAACAGCCGAAGATGATGAAGGCGGCAACCATGGCGGCGCAAACCTGACCGACTCGATTATGGTGATGAGTATTGATCAGGATGCGAATAACGCCTACATGATTAGCTTGCCGCGCGACCTTTGGGTTGAATACGCGGAAACCTGCTGGGTAGGCAATCAGGGTAAGTTCAACGCGCTGTATTCGTGTGCCTCAGATGATGGTGAAAATGAAGCCGCTGGTGCCGCAGCCTTGCAGGCAAAAGCGGGGGAAATTACCGGGCTCGATATTCAATACTATGTTCACTTGAACTTTACCGCCGTCGTGGAAGCTGTCGATGCTGTGGGTGGTGTTGATGTCACGATTGAGAGTGAAGATCCACGCGGTATCTTAGATCGAAACTTTGACTGGAAGTGTAACTATACCTGTTACTTTGTAAACTACGAGAACGGCGAACAAGTGCATCTTGATGGCGAGCATGCTTTGGCGCTGGCGCGTGCTCGCAATGCTGCTGGTGGTTACGGGTTGCCTGGTGGAAACTTCGACCGTGAAGCAAATCAACAAAAAATTATTAAGGCCCTCCGTGAGAAAGCGGTGAGTGCTGGAACACTGACGAATCTTGGTGCGGTGACCGGTTTGATTGATGCACTCGGCAATAACCTTCGAACAAATGTGCAAACCAAAGAGATCCGCACGTTGATGGACTTTGGCACTAAGCTAAAGACTGAAGATATTCTTTCGGTTAGCCTGGTGAGTGAAGAAATGCCACTGGTTACCACAGGTATGTACAGCGGCCAAAGTATCGTACAACCAATTGGTGGACTCTTTAACTACACCGCAATCCAAGCCTATGTGAAGAAGAATCTCACGAGCGATCCTGTTGTCAGAGAAACGCCGCATGTCACCATTTTGAATGGTAGCGGTACGGCGGGCGTGGCCTCAGCCGAATCGATCAAACTGACCGATAAGGGCTTTACGATTGACGCCACGGGTAATGCTCCTGCGGGAACATATGCTTCAGTTGAAATTTATCAGATCACCCCGAGCAAAACTGCCAGCGCAGCCAAATTGAAAGAGATCTATGGGGTAGAGGTAAAGACGACTCCGCCACCAGTCAGTGTTGTCGGTGAAACTGACTTCCTCATTATTATCGGCGTCGCACAGCAATAACGGCTCGTGCAAACTCTCGCCTCCTCGTGGTATACTAAAAAGCAATTATGGAGTTTTTAAAACTAGTCCGCCGCCGTTCATTCTTGAGCGAAGTAGTGTACATGATCCTGAACATCGGCCTCGCGATCGCGCTATTGGTGGTGATTCGTTATACTGATTCGATTCCACTCGCTATCGGCTTGGTTGCGCTCAGTAAATGGCGCGTCTTAGCGGTGCGTCCGCGCTATTGGTTTGCCAACCTGCGTTCTAACTTGATCGACTTTATTGTGAGCGTGAGCGTTGTCTTGCACCTGTATACCATTAACATGGCCAACATTACCGAATCACGTCAGTTGATTTTGATGGGCATCCTGACGGCTCTTTACATCGGCTGGCTGCTTTTCTTGAAGCCTCGTTCAAAGCGTTCATTTGTGGCAGCTCAAGCCGGCGTGGCGACTTTGCTTGGCGTAGCAGCACTGTTTACTATTTCGTATAACTGGCCCGTTTCAGTTGTGGTGATTGGTATGTGGCTACTTGGCTTTGCGGCTGCCAGGCACGTGCTCAGTACGTACGATGAAGAAACCCACGCACTCTTTTTGAGCCTGGCGTGGGGAACGGTGATGGCGGAAATTGGCTGGGTGGCGTACCACGTCGCCGTAGCGCACGCGTTGCCATTCGTGAATAGCCTTGAATTGCCGCAGCTCGCTATTATCGCCACCGTTGTTGGCTTTGTGGCGCACAAGGCCTACGATTCGTTCTACCACAACCAAATGATCCGCGTAAACGATGTGATCTTGCCGGTGCTCTTTACGATCGCCCTCATGTTGGCGCTATGGTTTGCGCTGCCTTCGATCCAATGTGGCTACCCAACGGTGCTACTCTGTGTCGAAAAAGTGCTTTAAGCGCTTAATTTCTGTAAAAGAATTCCGTACTCTTTTGCTTCTTGAAGCAACAAGCCGTGTTGCTTCGCGTACTCGATAATGGCAGGATGCTGCTCGGGATCTGCTTCTAAAATCATATAGCCGCCAATTGCCAGGCGGCCTTTTGTTTGGGTGATAAGTTCAAAGATGAGGGCTTTGCCTTCGTTGGCGGCAAACAGGGCGCTAGCGGGCTCGTGCTCGGTTTCAGGCGAACGTTCCCAGTTGGGATCAACGTAGGGAAGATTAGCGACAATGATATCAGCGACGAAGGGAAAGCTTGCAAGGAGATCGCTTTGAAGCACGGTAACCTCGGCTTTGAGAGCACGGGCGTTTTGTTCGGCAATATTGAGGGCGTGGCGACTGATATCGGCAAGGGTAACGTCGAGTTCGGGATGTTGCAGTTTTGCGGTAATCCCCAGGGCACCGCTCCCAGTTCCGACGTCAATGAGCTTTAGTTGATTACCAAGAAGGGCTAGGTTCTTAGGTACGGCTTGCTCGAGCAGCTCAATTAAAACTTCAGATTCCGGGCGGGGGATAAGCGTCGCGGTAGTGACGCGAAAGCGGCGGCCATAGAATTCTTTGTGTCCAATAATGTAGGCGACCGGCACACGGTCGAGCCGCAGAGCAATGCGGGCATTGGCAATTTCCAGGTCACGCTCGGTGAGCATTTCGTCGTCGTGGGCGTGCAAATAATGTCGGGGCTGACGCAGGGTATGCGCCAGAATGAGCTCGGCATCGAGCCGGGCACTTGGGATCTCGGCAAAGACTAACTGGCGAGTGGCATCGGCCACCCAGTCTTTAATTGATAGTGGCAGCGGCGAGTTCGCGTTCATAAGCTTGTAAGTTTTCAACTAAATCTTCAATTTGACCATTTAAGGCAGAAGGAATATTGCTGCGGCTGTAGCCGATGCGGTGATCGGTAATGCGGTCTTGCGGGAAGTTGTAGGTGCGGATCTTTTCTGAACGGTCACCTGAGCCAATCAAGCTACGGCGTTGGCTGGAAAGTTCGGCGCTTTCGGCTTCCATTTTAATTTGGAGAAGGCGACTACGGAGCACGCTCATAGCCTTTTCTTTATTCTTGGTTTGCGATTTTTCGTCTTGGTTGGTGACGACCATACCAGTTGGAAGATAGGTGATACGGACGGCGCTGTCGGTGGTGTTTACAGATTGGCCACCGTGGCCGCTAGCGCGGTAAATATCGATGCGTAGATCCGCTGGGCTAATTTCAATATCGGTTTCTTCAGCTTCGGGCAGCACGGCAACGGTCACAGTACTAGTGTGAATGCGGCCCTGAGATTCAGTAGCTGGCACGCGCTGTACGCGGTGAACGCCAGACTCGAATTTTAATTGAGCATAGGCTCCGCTGCCTTTGACACTAAAGATAACTTCTTTGTAGCCACCGGTATCATTCATATTTTCATTGATGAGTTCGGTGCGGAGATTGTGGTTTTCGCAGTAACGGAGGTACATACGGTAGAGTTCGGCCGCAAATAAACTGGCTTCATCACCACCGGCGCCGGCACGGATTTCAATAATAACATTCTTTTCATCGTTAGGGTCTTTGTCAGCCAGCATCGCAAACAGTTCGTTTTCGAGATCTGCGAGCTTTTGGGTGCCTTCATCAACTTCAGCACGAGCGAGTTCGGCAAGTTCGTCGTTGCCGCCAGCTAGCTCCTTAGCTTCTTCTAATTGAGACTCTAAAGATTCACGCAGATGCGCTTTTTCTAAGATAGTTTGCAGTTCGATGAAACGTTTGTTGCTGGTTGTAAACGAAGGGTCGCTGTAGGCATCGGGGCGCGCAAGAAAAGTGTCGAGGCTTTTCAGTTCGGCAGTGAGTTCTTCGATGTTTAAGCTAATCTTTGGCATAATTTATTTCTTTGTTGAAAGGAGGACAATCCCGGTGATAATTCCAGGCAGCCATGTAATAACGCTGATAGTCCCTGCAAGGAATAGGATAATGTTGGCAATAGTAAAACCGATAGGAGTTGGAGTAAGAGCTTCGGTATCAGCGGTGGGCCACATGGTTGGGTTGAAAATCCAGTTAATAATAGCAAAAAGGATAAAGGTCACAATAAATAGTGAAGTCGGTGCGATCAGTGCCCAGAGTGCGCCTTTTGTTCGTTTGCCGAGCTTTGCCATAGTTATTCTCCTTTAATTACTCTCTGTATTGTAACAAAAAAAGAGCTTACGGGTAGGTAAGCTCTTTTTGAAGTAGCGCTATTTTTCGCTAGGAGTTTTCTTAGCTTTAGTTGCAGCGGCTTTTTTCGCCTTGTTAGCGAGCTCAGTCTTGCGAGCTTCTGCTGCAGCAGCACGGTTTTTGAAGCGATCGACACGACCTTCGGTGTCAATGATCTTTTCTTCACCGGTGAAGAATGGGTGAGAGGCACTCGAGATGTGAATCTTTACGAGTGGGTATTCGTTGCCGTCTTCCCATTTAATTGTTTCGGTGGTTTGTGCGGTTGCCTGTGTCAGGAACGCAAAACCAGCCACGTCATCGCTAAATACGACAGGGCGGTAGTCAGTAGGGTGTAAACTTGTCTTCATAATCTGACCCATTGTATCTGTTTTTGTTCGGTTTGTCTAGGGGTAAGATCAAGTTCACAATCTGGCAATGGCATTTTCAAAACATGGGCTCTCTTTAATGTTTTGAAAATGCCATTGCCAGATTGTGAACTTTGACACCATGCAGCAAAAGTGATGAAATGGTAGGCATGGAAGGTACAACAGTAGCCGCGATTGTAGAAAAGGCGCGGAATCTTACAGAGACCGAGAAGTCTATTAAGTTTCTTGAGCAGATGCAACGCCATGGAGCTACTGGTGAAGCTGAGTTTTTCTATTTTGAAGACGACGAAAGCGACATGAATCTATTGGCGCAAATGATAGGGCACGAAGCGCTTGAACCTTCTCAAATTATGGGGTTTTATTATAGCTCCATGTCACATGAGTCGCTTGAAATACTGAAATTCGACATGAATTTTCCCGACAAGCCTGGTGTCGATGAGCTTATTCAGAGAATAGGTAATCTTGGCGGCATGCTAGAGTTCCCTAATAATTTTAAGGTTCGACTTGCCGTTCTTGTTGATGACGAGACGGCTATGATTTATGTCTATGAATCTGATGAGCAGCCTAATGTTTGTGAAGAATGCGCTGGGCTAGAGGACTACGGGCCCCATGGTGGGAGTGCTGAGTATAGCTGCGAGCATATGTCTGACACGATTTATGTAAAGATCTATGCGACACTTATGCCTCGACCTGACCAAGCGTCGCTCGAAGACCTGCTATATATGGCATAGCCATTTGACAGATGGGCCACAGGGGTGGTATACTTCAGGGGTAACAATATTTTAATGACACAACCGCATGCATTACTCCTGAATTTTCAGGGCAAGCGGCGAGGAACAAGGAGTACAAATTATGGCAGTTACTGTCGATATTAAGGCATTGCTCGAAGCCGGTGTTCACTTTGGACACAAAACGAGTCGTTGGCACCCTAAAATGGCGCCATACATCCACAGCAAGCGCCAGGACAATCACATTATTGACCTGACTAAAACTGTTGAAGGTTTGGAAGAAGCTTTGCCATTCCTTACAAAGATCGCTGCTAGCGGTAAGCCAATCCTCTTTGTTTCTACTAAGAAGCAAACGAAGTACTTGGTAAAAGCAGTTGCTGAAGAATTGAAGCAACCATACATGATCGAACGTTGGATGGGTGGTTCACTCACAAACGTTGCGACCGTGACTCAACAAATCAAGAAACTGCGCGACCTCGAAACTCGTATGGCCGCTGGTGATCTTGAAAAGAAGTACAACAAGCTTGAAGTGCAACGTTTCCAAGAAGAAATCGACGAACTTGAACTGAAGTACGGTGGTATTAAAGATATGAGCGGCAAGCCTGGTGCTTTGTTCCTCATTGACGTGCTTGGTGACGCAAACGCGATTGCTGAAGCAAAGACCATTGGCGTGCCAGTTGTGGCACTTGTTGATACCAACGCGAACCCAAGCCTGATCGACTACGTGATCCCTGGCAACGACGACGCAATTAAAGGTGTCAGCCTGATTCTTGACTACGTCAAAGCTGCAGTCGCTGAAGGACAAGGAGCTGCAAAGGTAACTGAAACGCAAAAAGCAGAGGAGAAATAATCATGGCTGTCAGTATTGATGACATTCGTAAATTAAAAGAACTTACCGGTGTTGGCTTGACTGACGCTAAGGTTGCACTTGTTGAAGCCGACGGTGATTTTGATAAAGCTCTCGAGCAAATGCGCAAAAAAGGCCTCACAAAGGCTGACAAGAAATCTGATCGCGAAGCACGTGAAGGGCTGATTGATAGCTATGTTCACGGTGGTCGCATCGGTGTCTTGGTTGAAGTAAACTGTGAAACAGACTTCGTGGCTCGAACTGATGGCTTTAAGGAATTTGCGCACGCCATTGCGTTGCAAATTGCTTCAATGTCACCACTCTACATCTCAGAAGCTGATATTCCAGCTGAAGAGCTCGAACGAGTTCGTTCTGAAGCCAAAGAAAAGGTACTTGCTGATGGCAAGCCGGCCGACATGGCTGATAAGATCGTTGAAGGTCAAGTCAAAAAGCACTTTGCTGAACGCGTTCTCTTGAACCAACAGTACATTATGGATGATTCTATGACGGTTGAAACTTTCGTGAAAGAAAACATTGGTAAGATGGGTGAAAACATCATCATCCGCCAGTTCAAACGAATTGAACTTGGTGTAAACGAATAAACATAGTATTCACACTAAAAGAAGGAGCCCGTAAGGGCTTCTTTCTTGTAGAGCGCTAGCCCTGCGCTCACCGGTGATGTACAATAAATACACTATGTTTGATACGAAACCTTACGAAGATAAATTTGCCGCCGCTGTCGATCACTTTCAAGAAGAGTTGAAGAAGGTCCGTACTGGCCGTGCCCACCCAAATATGCTCGATAGTATCCAGGTTGAAGCCTATGGCCAGCGCATGCCGCTTAACCAAGTGGCTAACGTCACGGCTTCAGAGCCACAGCTGCTCACGATCACCCCGTTTGATCCTTCAAATATTACACTGATTTCTGCAGCAATTCGCCTCGACCAGGCCTTGG
>Ga0247740_1001113_pt1 | contig 11814 bp, 12 predicted proteins | sample UWRJL148409B2_FD_180942 | JGI IMG/M metagenome (GOLD analysis project Ga0247740, IMG submission 180942) | Plant litter microbial communities from Arlington Agricultural Research Station in Wisconsin, United States - UWRJ-L148-409B-2 | ecosystem: Environmental > Terrestrial > Plant litter >...
ACTGAAACGGCTTCTATTTCTGCAACACGTATTCCTGCGCGTTTGTTTTTACATCTTCGTGCCGCGGCAGAATCTGGCTGGGATTTTAGTTCACGATGGTTTAGGAATCCTGATGACATCAAGACAATTCATACGGCGGATATTATTCCGATAGATTTAAATTCACTGCTGTATACATTGGAAGAGACAATTGCGGATGCAACAAATTCAATACTGCATCCAGTGACTGTTAGAAGGTATCGAAAACGCGCAGCTCAGCGCAAAGAGGCTATTGATCAATATCTTTGGAGTGATAAAGATGGATTTTATATGGATTACAATTTCCATCATGGTCGTTCGACGAAAGCATTTAGTCTGGCTGCAGCATTTCCTTTGTTTACTGGAATTGCATCAAAAGAACAGGCTGCGAAAGTTGCTGAAAAATTGAAAGATGAATTCTTGAAACCAGGCGGACTCGTCACGACATTGCACGGGAATGGCCAGCAATGGGATAGTCCTAATGGATGGGCCCCACTTCAATGGGTTGCCGTTGAAGGACTACGCCGGTACGGCTACGATGAGCTCGCAGATGAAGTAACGGCACGTTGGATGAAATTAGTTGAAAAAGTTTATAAAGACTCGCATCGATTGGTAGAGAAATACAATGTTGTTGAAGGTGATGGACTCGGTGGTGGTGGGGAATACGCGCTACAAGATGGGTTTGGTTGGACAAATGGCGTGTACTTAGCCATGAAAAAGCAGCAAACTACATATCGTTAAGTAGTTCCATTCGTCTTTCACCGAGGAATGTTCCTATTGTGTCATTCCAAATACGCTCGTCAGCGAGTGTCTCGTCGGTATCTTTTAGTACGATCGGATCAAGTTGCTTCACCACCGGTTTAAATAGTGATAAGGGTGGGAGTTCGAACTTATGAATAAGCGTTGCATCATGTGTGTCATGAAATCGTTGCAATGCGTTAACAGAATAAAATTCAATCTTTGAAAAATCAGGCAATGTGCTCGCAATAAGTGTTGCGTCGTTGTCGATAAGCGCATCACCCATCATGACACCGCGACATATTCCGCAAGGATGGAGTGTATACATATCTTTGCCACTTTGTTTATCTGCTTGCGTTTCACCGACAACGACGACCATGCTGACTACATCTGCGTGACGGTCGTGGGCTTTTTGTAAGGCGGTTTGCTCGGCATGCACATTCATGTTTGATTCTTCGTCGGGCTTTACGTTTACCCCAGTCATAATTTGATGCCTTGAAGGAAAAAAGCTTAACCCGACAACTGCTGCGCCAACTTTGAAGTCACGATATGATACAGCAATTTCTTGTGCCTCACGGGCACGGTGCATCGCGAAAATAAGGTTTACTGGCGTCAGGCTCAATGCAAGATGTTCGCGAGTATATTCTGGCGTAAGAAAAGACGTGGTTGGGAGTGCGTCAGTGCCCGGAAGACGACTCAAGAGTTCTTGCATTTTTTGAGTAACATTCACCTCTGACATAGTGAGCTTATTTAATATATAAAGTCACGATTCTGCAAGCATGAGCAGGGTATACTAGAAGATTTTTTCATCCTTTAGTTCATCGGGCAAAAAGCCTTTGTCGTGTTTGAAGTCAGCTTCCCATTTGTAACCCTTGCCGTATTCCAAATCCTTCATGAGTTTTGTCGGGGCGTTACGCAGCTGCAAGGGAACCGGTGCATCATTAAAATGTTTTGCAAGTGCTTGTGCGCGGTGCATTGCATCAGTCGTTTGGCGTGACTTTTCACTCTTGGCGAGCGCAGTTGCGACGTGAAACAGAATATAGCTTGATTCAGGCATGCCGATACGTTCGACTGCCTGGAAAGCATTGAGCGCCAAACCAAGTGCACCGTTACCGGCTAGGCCAATATCTTCTGATGCGAAAATAACCATACGACGTGCGATAAATTTTGGATCTTCGCCGGCATCAATCATGCGCGCAAGATAGTAGAGTGTCGCGTCAACGTTGCTCCCACGCATGCTTTTGATAAATGCAGAAATGACATTGTAGTGCATGTCGCCTTTTTTATCGTAGCCAGGTAATCGTTTTTGGGCAGCAGTTTTGACAACTTCGACGGTGACTTTTTTTGCCATTCCAAATGCTAGTTCTAGGTTGCCCAGTGCAACGCGTGCGTCACCACCTGAAAGCTCGGCGATATAGTCGATTGATTTTGCATCGATTCGGGCTGAAGCTTTTTCAAGTTTCACTGCGCGTTTGAGAATCGTGATGACTTCGGGTTTTGCAAGAGGATCAAGTACGAGAACACGAGTTCGACTGAGGAGCGGAGTAATTACTTCGAAACTTGGGTTTTCGGTTGTCGCACCAATCAGGGTAATAAGTCCTGATTCAACATGAGGCAAGAATGCGTCTTGTTGAGCTTTGTTGAAACGGTGGATTTCATCGACGAATAGAATAGTTCGTAGCTGCAGATTCCAGTTTTGACGGGCATGCTCAACAATTCGTTCAACGTCTTTCTTGCCACTTGTGACGGCTGAGATCTCAATAAACTCAGCATTTACTTCTTTTGCGATGATTCGAGCAAGTGTCGTTTTGCCACTTCCAGGAGGTCCCCATAAGATAAGACTGACTGGTTCGCGGTTCTTAACGATCTGTTTGAGGATTTCTTGGTCACCTAAAAGATGTGTCTGACCAATGACATCTTCGAGGGTTTCGGGTCGCATTCTTTCGGCAAGTGGTACTCTTTGCATATTTCTATTATAATTGAATAACATGAAGACTGTTCTATTACTATTTGGTGGCGAATCAAGCGAACACGAAGTGTCGATCGCATCAGCAACAAATGTGAGTCAAGTAATTGACCTCGAAAAATTTAGCATACGTTATGGATTTATCGATAAGCAAGGTGAGTGGTGGCTCGTTGATGGTGTTAGTGCTGAAAAGCCTGATACTGCGCAACGACTACTTCCAATCCTTGGATTGAATAGTTTCGCGATCGAAGGAACAGACCAAAGCGTCACACCCGACGTTATTTTGCCTGTCCTACATGGACGAAATGGTGAAGATGGATCAGTTCAGGCTTTGGCACAACTCTTACACATCCCGATTGTTGGCTGTGATATGACCTCAAGCGCTGCTGCAATGAATAAATACATCACTAAAGAACTCGCGAGTGCGAATGGTATTAATGTGGCGCCCTACGGCGTGCATTATGCCGGCGATCCAGCGTTTTCGTATAAAGGCGTTTCGGATAATCTAGGGGCAACATTATTTGTGAAGCCTGCCAATGCAGGAAGTTCAGTCGGTGTTCATAAAGTGACATCTCAGGAAGAGCTTGATGGTGCATTAGACGATGCACATACCCACGACTCTATCGTGCTTGTTGAACAGGCTATTAATGCGCGCGAACTTGAAGTCGCAGTTCTGGGGAACTATCCATCGATTCAGGCAAGCCTTGTTGGTGAAGTAAAACCAGACGGTGCGTTTTATACCTACGAATCGAAGTACGACAGCACGAGTACCTCTGAAGTTGTGATTCCTGCAGAAATTTCAGCAGAAATTAGCGATGAAATTCGTTCTCAGGCTGTAAAGCTATTCCACCTTCTTGGTGGCAGTGGCCTAGCGCGTGTCGACTTTTTCCTCGATAACGATACGCAGAAAATTTATTTGAACGAAATAAATACCTTGCCTGGATTTACCGATATTAGTATGTATCCAAAGCTTTGGGAAAAATCCGGCATCACTTACGCACATCTTGTTGATCAGCTGATCGAACTTGCACTCGAGAAGAAATAGCGCATATAGCGTATACTAAGTATATAAACAGGGAGTACTCATGGGACTAATTTGGACCTTAATCATAATCGTTGGAATCTTTATCTTGTCAGGATTAAAGGTGGTCAACCAATACCAACGTGGAATCGTGTTAACACTTGGTAAGTTTACTGGTGTTCGTCAGCCAGGACTTCGTGTCATCATCCCCATCTTTCAAAAGATGAGTCGGGTTGATGTTCGTTCGACACCTATTGATGTGCCAAAGCAGGAAATCATCACAAAAGATAACGTCACCGCTGGAATCGACGCGATTGTCTACTTCCGTGTCGTTGATCCTGCGAAAGCGGTTTTGGAGACAACGAACTACGTATATGCGACCAGCCAGTTTGCTCAAGCTGCACTTCGTGATGTGACAGGTAACTTCGAACTCGACGAACTACTACAGAAACGTGAAGAAATTAGCGAACGTATTAAAGAAATCGTTGATGCCGAGACCAGCAAATGGGGGATCGATATCGAGAACGTAAAGATGCAAAACATCGAACTGCCACAAGACATGAAGCGTGCGATGGCGAAACAAGCCGAAGCTGAGCGTGAACGTCGTGCGAATATTATTGGTGCCGATGGTGAAAAGCTTGCCGCGCAAAACCTTGCAGATGCAGCCGCTATTTTTGCAAAGGTTCCTGGTGCATTGAACCTACGTACACTTGGAACACTCGAACGTATTAGCACTGAGCCAAGCCAAAAGACAATGATGCTCTTCCCGGTTGAACTCATTGATGCCCTTCGCGGAGCTTCAACGATTATCAATCCCGAAAAGAAATAGAGCAACCTTGCTCAAATAAAAAACCCGATCGTAATGATCGGGTATTTTATTTGGTGGCTCCTCCCAGACTCGAACTGGGGACACGCGGATCTTCAATCCGCTGCTCTACCAGCTGAGCTAAAGAGCCATAGGTGGTATTACCCCAATGATTATAGATGAAAAGCCGTTTCATGACAATATGCTGAAGGGGGTGTATACTCAATTTAACTATGGTGGGTCATACTGAACCAACTCATACACCTGCAAAACCCGGGCACACGCCTGGCTTTACAATCGTTGAGCTTCTGGTTGTGATTGTCGTGATTGGGGTATTGTCGGCGTTAATCATTGCGGCATTTAATGGAGTGCAGGCACGAGCCCGTGATGCTCAAATGAAGACGGACCTATCTTCGGTCTATAAAAAACTCATGGTTGATAAGGCACTCGGCACTGATTTCCCTTCATCGCTATCAGTTGCCGACGGCGGTAAGGGTATTGCTCCATCAAGCGGTGGGTCATATCAATATACTGTTAATAACAGTGTGTCACCGGCGACGTTTTGTGTATCATTTGTAAAAAATGGGTCAGCTTTTTATATAAATGAGAATAATCAAGTGGTATCTGGTGTGTGTCCGGGTCATAGCTTGACTGGGTATATGGCGCCGACAATGACCGGCTACTCAGATTTCTCACCAAATAGCGGCACAGGGTATATGGATATTACTCCAAGTGCATCAATCCCAGACGGATCATGGATGATTGTTGTTATTACATACGTTGACGATGTATATCCAAGCATGCCGGCTGGTTGGACGACGCTACTCCCTCGAAATAGTGCAGGAACGATGCGCAATTCAGTCTTTGCAAAGATAAAGACGAGCAGTGATACATTCCCAACACAAATTACGATTGCGTCTAGTTCGGCCAGCGCAAATGGTGTTCTTTTCTGGGGTGATGGGGCTGGTCCGGTAAGTAGCTGGATCTTTGGACCGCGACTTGTACGTGATGGGTCTACTGCGGGACAGTTCAAGACCGATGCGTTGTCTATCACAACAACCGTTCCGCAAAGTCTTATCCTGGCGTTAAGTAACGAACGCACTACTGCGAATGAGACAGATGTATCATCGATAACAAATGCAACAAAATGGTTCTTCATTCCACAGATTGGATCAACAAAGATACAAACAATTACAGTGAGTAGCTTTATTCAGGTAAATCCAGGCGCCACACCAGTTGTCACGGTGACCTATCCTAACTCTCAAATCAACAATGGGCTTGGTATACAAATTGCACTTCCACCCCGATAAACCTTGTAAAATACCCCCTATATCCGTATAATTCATTGAGTATGCGGGTGTAGCTCAGCTGTTAGAGCGCATCCTTGCCAAGGATGAGGCCCAGGGTTAGAGTCCCTGTACCCGCACCAACATAAGCATTATTCATGTTTAACAGAGGTCGACTCGAAAAGTCGGCCTTTTCCTTTTTGCTCACTTTTTAGGATCTGACTACTGTCACCTCTGTTGTTTCGAGTAAAGATGCGGAAGGTGTCTTGCACTTATTCTGAGAAAGATTCATAATGCCGCTCAAGAGGAGAAACACATGTATGGCAAAGAAGTGGACTGACTTTACGAGGCGAGAAAAAGTAATCGGCGTACTAGCTGCCGTATTTGCTGTTATCTCAATCGGGGGAATCTCGAGTGCTATGGGTAATGGAAGTGCGAACCCTGCGGAAAACTCCACAGAGCAGGTAGCTGCTCCGGTAACGACATACAAAGACATTCAAGAGGCGGAGGTTATTGCGTACTCGAAAGAATCGAAGGACGACAGTTCCCTCGCGTCTGGAACCACCCAAGTCACGACTACGGGAGTAGATGGCGTCAAGACGAAGACCTACAGAGTCACTTTTACGAATGGTGTTGAGTCGGCCAGGGAACTGGTGAGCGAAGTTGTCACGACCGCTCCTATCAATGAAGTCACGTCTACGGGAACTTACATTGCTCCTGTGCAAAAGGCGGCAAGTAGTGCTTGTGATCCGAACTATTCCGGCGCCTGCGTACCTATCGCTAGTGATGTCGACTGCGCCGGCGGCAGCGGAAATGGACCTGTGTACGTGAATGGTCCTGTTCAGGTGATTGGGGTAGATATCTATGATCTAGACTGTGATGGCAATGGTTGGGGTTGTTAGTTCATACAACGTAAGTGTGACTATTTTTTAAGCCATCCGCCCGTAAGGATCCAAATTATGCCATTGAAAACCGCTTGAGTGTTTGACCAAGCGAGTGTGTAGTCAATCGCGAGCAATGTAACTAGCACAAGTACTGCACTCGAAAGCGACGCAACTGTGGTGTGTTCCTTAAACTGCTTGATAATCAGCCTCACGAGCTGCCAAATTAACCAAACGGGATTGAAGTAGTTCCACTTGTTGTTTCCGCTCTTGCTGCCACGTTCGCGTAGAGCGGCGTCGCTTACTTCCAATAACTCTTCTGCGCTTTGCAAGTTCATCGAGAGAGCGTTAGAAAAACCTTGAGCTTGTATGTGGGGTGGTACGCGAAGACCTTGGTTTATTGCCAGCGAATCGCGGGATATCACCGTCTTTGGTCCCACCGCCTTGATAAAGGTGGCGATAGAAATGTCGATTCGGATCTTCTTTATCATTTCCTCGAGCTTTGAATCCTTCGGGATTACCAGTTCTGTTTCTCTTTTGAGTTTCTTCATTAGCTTTTGAAGTTCGTCGAGCTTGTCGTTGACTTCATCTAGGTCAAACTTTGTCTTCGATTCAGATCGAATATGGGTCCAAACGTCATCAAGGGTTTGAGGACTCCATCCGCTTGGAATCCCATTAAACCCAGCACCGCCCCATTCAGGACTGAACATTCGATTGAGTGGGGGTGTCTGAAAATCGCCGTAATAGAGGTTGGCGTGATAGCCAGCCCATGAGTCTGAGTGCGATCGAATGAGTGGTTGGCATATCTTCGTAATTTCTGACGAAATTTTTGCCATGTCAGCGCTATTCTCATCCAAGAATTTTTGAAGCTTTGCTGCTGCTTGCTTGACCTCTGTTTTTGCCATTCTGGCGCTTATTGTGAACTTTCCCTCTAAAAAGTCAAGCGCCTACCTACCGCACCGCCTTCAATATTGTCTTGTTATCAAATCCGAGCAGCGTCCCAATCCGCCCACTTCCCATGCCCTGGGCGTAGAGCTCTCTCGCCTTCGCAATGTCCGCCGGCTTCATGCTCTTTGACGTATCAATCCCACGACTCGCAAGATGCTTTGCAGCTGTTGCTCGTGAGACACGGAACTCCCGAGCAACTTGTCGCATGTTCCGAGTCTTTGTATATTCACGTACTAAGCGATCTACTTCATGCTCACGCATCTGACGTACTTGACTATGCGGATGTGCATCAACAACGACTGCTCGTGGCTTTGCCTTCTGGAGAGCCAAAAGCATCGAATGAACTGATTTTGACGGGCTGTAAAGTTTCGAGTAAATGTGCAGCAGGTGCACCAAGAACGAAATCATTGGCCTTTACGAACCCTTCATAGGGTTCGTTTAGTTTATAAGAGACTGTTGACCCCTGTGTAAAGCCCTTTTTGTTGCCAGTAATTGTGAAGTTAGAGAAGAAAATACGCAGTAGTGCATCCATAGCCTTCATATCCTGAATTTTACCTAGAATAACGGGGGTAGACTCGAAGAGTTTAAGATATTCTTCATAGGTTGGAATTGAGTCTTTTACGCTGCTGCGTCGTTTGAGGTTCTTGCTGTAGTCGCTTTTCAGCTGCTCAATTTCTTTTGTGTATTTGTTTAGGTCGTAATGGCTTTTAAGCTCTGGGTTATCACGAATAAGTTCTTTGGTTTGCTCGTAAGCATGCTCCTTATTTGCAACAACAATCTTTAACCGACCTATGGCGCTATCGAATTCGGCGCTCCTTGAACTAACGGTCTTTTTAGCTCGTTCAATAAACTCAGCATAATTACTCTTTGTAACGAATAGGTAGTTAGCAAAGAACTTCTGTGCAGCTTTGATGACTACTCCTGCTCTTGCCGACTTACCCTCAAACTCGCAGCTCCTTGGCGAATACAAGCAAGCCTTCAAGGTCAGAGGTCGCCTTATCTTTGAGCTGATTAATATCTCGTATGTATTCTTCTTCCCGTGTCATAGTCCTAAGCCTTATAATAGCAGCATGCAACTAAGTAAAATAACCAGATGGAAGACGAGTAATGAATAACTCACGACGACTCCCGAGCTATTTAGTTCCAATGGAAGAAATAATTCTCAATAAGTTACGTATTATTCCCGCTGAACCAGTGACTGTAAATGATGACTGGCAAAGAGACCACTGGTCTGGCTCTATAATTATTGAAGAAGATGGGCTGAATGGATTAATTGATAACTGGGTATACTTTCACGCGTTGTCAGTTGATAGTAGACTGCCTGTGTACGCACTTCATGCAAAAGGCGAAGAACCGAGTAGTTTCCAAATTAATGAGTTCAATAATGAAGGCAACGAAAACATTGTTCCAAGAGTGATTAACTTTGACTCGGCAGACTTTTTACCAGCAGTATATCTGGATTATGAAGAGCCACCAGAAATATCTTATAAACAGGCATATGAAAATTATATAAAACAAGACGAGGTATATTTTTCAGCAGTGAAGAATTATTTCGCTGCACAAGACATTAACTACAATAAACGATTACGCTATATAGATAATTCGTATTGGCAAATAGTAATGTTGGTATCGACTCTAGAGGCGTTACTGCCTCCTCCTGTGTTTTGCAAAGGTCAATGTGAAACGTGCGGCAAAGGTTTATCACACGTATTAAATGACCCTGGTAAAGATTGGAATGAGTTGCTCTTTAATAAAATTTCAAATAAAAAGATAAGAAAACAATACAGGGATGTACTTGATGAAGCACGCTATAAGATTCGCAATGACACTGTACATAACGGCTTAGCACCTGGGAATACTTTCTGGAAATCACCTTCGTTGCCCGATGGCATTACGGAGTACACAACCGAAAAGTCACTTGTAGAATATAAAACAGACAGGTATTCTTTGGAAAGTTTAATTGAACAGCTTAGACAAATATGCAGATATACATTGTTAAATAAAGTTGTAGCGTGTGACGTTTTCCCCACATTGAAGGGTATAGAAGTCCATAGCACTACTATTAGAAGTACCGAATCATCAACGACGATTAATTTGGGTTGAGGAAAGGAGCAGTAAGTAATATGGCGATAAAGTCTTTCTCTGTCGTGACCAGTTACAGCACTCTTAATGAAATAACGAGTAAGCTTAATGGTGCCAACAAACATCCCGCTGTCGACCTTAAGGGTATGTTTTTTCGTACGCAAGATTTTGAATCATCAACCAAGCAGCTCATGCAACATCTGCACATAGAGCGTATTCTTGCTTTGAAATATGCAGAAAAAGGGTACGACGGTGACGACTTCAAAGAAGAAACCCAGAAAAGTAATGTACGTATACATATGCGCTTTGGAAATAGTGCAGGAAATAGTAGTTTCGACACGTATGACTTGAGTCCTGCATTGCGCCATTTTTTGAATGATTATTGTCGTATCCTTGAACCACTTGTGAAGCTATTGGCTCAGAAACATGTAAATGTATCTGCCAGAAATCATCGGCGACCCTCTGAGCTAATATCCTTCAATCGTTATATAAAGAAATTAGATACTTCTGGAACTAAAACAATGCTTGACCACGATTACTTTATGAATCTATATGATGAGTTGTGGAATGATTATAAACACGCAGAGAGTAGTGGTGTGCAAGCTAGTGGATGGGCAAATGATGGCAAGTTCATCACATCAGAGCCAAAACTCTACAGCAGTAAACTAATTTACTTTAAGGACATGTTAGTCGATGATTTTATCGAGAAGTCGTTAAAAAACATGAACACACTCCTTGACTACATCAAAACTTAGATAAAATTAATTAGCTTCGCCGCGGCGCTCACGATTGCGCTTAGTGCGTGCCTCTTGGGCTTTATGGACAATCGGCTTAATCTTTTTTCTAACGCCCTCAACTTGTGCGGATATAGCTGGTGAGCTTGTTTTGCGAGCTGCTAAGGAAAAATATTTCCATCGCTCACTTTGAAGCAGAAAGGCTTTACCACCTCGAAATCGCCGAGCGAGTGTGTTGCCTCTGATTTGTACATTATCTTCCATGAATACGAATCCAAGGTATTGAGGGTAAAGCTTTAAGTTGAGTGTATTTTTTGGTTCAAGTTTTCTTATGACATTAACAAAAGTGTTGTCTTTCTTTTGGTAGACAAAGCAATCGGTCTTCTTTGTGCTAATTGTTAGACCTTCTTCTTCAATCATGCGCTGGATAACTTCATATACACCGATAAGCTTTGAGGGTTCTACTAGAATTGCAATGTCGTCGCTGTATCTCATGTAAGTTCCATTCAAGCTTTCGACAAGTGCCTTAACTTTAATATCAAAGTCGAGCATATACATATTTGCCAGAAGACCACTAATAGGACTTCCTTGTGGAATTGCTTTGGCGGATTTATTTTTATGTATTAGTTTTTGTTTTTTAATTTTTTTATTAAAGTCAGCAAAATTACACAGTGTAGCTTTTCTATCTTGGCGCAATAACTTCAAGGCTTCTTTGTCTAGGCCAAGAGCTTTGTACGCGTCAGCTGTATGTACATATCGAAAACTTGCTATGTTCTTATAGATTGCGTTGTGGTCGACAGGAAGTTCGGTTACTCCAAGTACACGACACCACTTCTCGTAAAGTCGTTTGTGATTGAGGTTATCGAAGAATCCTGATATATCGAGTAGTAATATCCCTGTGTCACCGTTAAAGTTTTTGATTGCTTGATACAGTTCTATTGCAAAATCAATATTAGATTTATTGCGGTCTGTACCGCTAATCGGGACGGGGCGGTAAGCAATGACGGTATTTTCTAACCCCTGTTGCTGAATAACATCTTCGTATTTAGCGCCCAATGTATAGTTGTATAAAGAGAAGATTGAGGCATCCAGGTGGGACGCATACATAATAGGACGGTTTTTAATCGTAGGGTATCGTTGGTGGTGCCGACGAGGATTTCCTTCCAAGGTAAAAGCAGGTTTATCTCGGTATTTTCTTACCCGTTCATCCTCGCGAAGAAATGGTAAAAACGGGTGACTTGCTATGGCATCGCTCGAGTTGAGTATGCGGTACGCAGGGTTAGCTTTGTCTGAGCCGTCGAGTCTTTTGATGTTTACTCTTCCATCGAAATGAAG
>Ga0247740_1001114_pt1 | contig 11811 bp, 10 predicted proteins | sample UWRJL148409B2_FD_180942 | JGI IMG/M metagenome (GOLD analysis project Ga0247740, IMG submission 180942) | Plant litter microbial communities from Arlington Agricultural Research Station in Wisconsin, United States - UWRJ-L148-409B-2 | ecosystem: Environmental > Terrestrial > Plant litter >...
GCGTGTTCGTCTGGCCGACACTGATGATCGTCGCGCTCGTGACAACGTCACTCGCCGAAAGCTCGATCCTCACCGAGGCGGGCTGGCTCACGTTCACGGTGTGCGCTGTCAAGGTTGCACAGCACCTCAGCTGGCGGCGTGCCCTGCCGGAAATCGTCGGGAGCGGCTACGAGAAGTAGTCCGGCCGGGTCGCCGTTGTTGTTCGCAGCACCGCCGCACTCACGCCATACTGGCTGGGTCGACTAGGAGGCTGCATGCGCACGTCCGCGATCATCGCCATAGCTGCCGCTGCGGTCGCTGTCAGCGCTCTTGCCCTGACACTGTCGATGACCCAGACGCCCGCGCCCGTCGAAGAAGCGCTCATCACGCCCTCGCCCGTGCCGCTCACGCAATACACCTTCGAGGGCGACACCGACAGCCAGCTCTTTCAGGCGCTGCAAGCACTCATGTACGACCACGGATACTCGGGAGTGCTGTCGGGCCCAGACCTCACCGGGCGCCTAAAACTCACGACCCGTGCACCTCAGCCCATCATCGACGCCGTGTTCGACTCAATCGATGTCGAGCTCACAGTGGTCGAGGGTGAAATCGTCGGGCAATAGCCCGCCGCACGGCGAGCCCGCGACATCCACTCAGTCTTTGAGGTGGTCGCGCTTGATGCCGTACTGCATCTCCTTGATGCGCTCGAGCGTCTCTTCGACGAGGATGCGGTTCGTGCGCTGCAGGTCGGCGAGAACGCCGAGTGCAAACGACAGCAGGGCTCCGACGAGAAGTGCGACGCCGAGGATGAGCGACTGGATGTTGTTGCCGTTGTAGTTCGGCACGAACCAGATGAAAAAGAGGTAGCGCAAGAACGGGATGAGCGCCGCGACGAACATAATCGTTCCGATTGTCGCGAAGAAGCCGAACGGCTTGAACATGATGTAGCTGCGCAGGATTGCCTCAGCCGACTTCATCACGTGCTGCGGGGTGTTCTTGAACAGGCGCGACTCGCGGGTCTTCGCGTTGGTGTCGATCGGCACGCTTGCGATCTTGAGGCGCTTGTTGCCGGCCTGGATGATGGTCTCCATGCAGTAGCTGAACTGCGTGACAACGTTGAGGCGAATGAGCGACTCTTTCGAGTACGCGCGGAACCCGCTCGCGGCGTCGGGGAGGTTCGTCGAGGCTGCGATGTTGACGACCTTGCTGCCGAGCTTCTGCAGCTGCTTCTTCGCCCAGGAGAAGTGGGCGATCTTGTGCGTCTGGCGGTCACCGATCGCGATGTCGGCCTCGCCCGCGAGAAGCGGAGCAAGAAGGTCAGGGATGCGGTCTTGCGGGTACTGGTTGTCGCCGTCGGTGTTGACAACGATGTCTGCGCCGTGGGCGAGGGCGTAGTGAACGCCGTCGCGGAAGGAGCGGGCGAGACCCATGTTGCGCGTGTGGTGAACGAAGTGCGTCACGCCGTGTTCGCGAGCCACCTCGAGGGTGCGGTCGCTCGAGCCGTCATCGATGATGAGGATGACGATCTCGTCAACGCCGTCGATCTGCTTCGGGATGCTCTGCAGCACCGCGGGAAGCGTCTCTTCCTCGTTGAGGCAGGGAACCTGGATGAATACCTTCATGTCACTCCTCGAAACTTGCGGAGAGCGCCGCGAGGCCGCCCTCGGTGTCGCCGTCGTAGATGATTGAGCCGTGGTTGAGAACCACGACCCTGTCGCACATTTCGCGAATCTGCTCGGCAGAGTGACTCACGAGAACAATTGAGCAGCCTTCGCGCTGGAACTGCTTGATGCGGTCCATGCACTTCTGCTGAAACTCTTCGTCGCCGACGGCGAGAACCTCGTCGACGAGAAGGATGTCCGGATCGATGTTAACCGCAATCGCGAATGCGAGTCGCACGTACATCCCCGACGAGTAGAACTTGACCTGCGTCTCGATGAACTCGCCGATGCCCGAGAACTCGACGATGTCGTCGAATTTCACGGTGACCTGCTTGCGGCTGAGGCCGAGAATCGAGCCGTTCATGTAGATGTTTTCGCGGCCGGTGAGGTCGGGATGGAACCCGGCACCGAGCTCGAGAAGGGCTGCGATCTGGCCACGACGTTCGACGGTGCCCTGCGAGGGGCGGATGATTCCGCCGACAGTCTTGAGCAGCGTCGACTTGCCCGAACCGTTGTGCCCAACGAGGCCGATCGTCTGCCCGGCGGGGATGTCGAGATTGATGTCGCGAAGCGCGTAGAAGTCGTCTTTGTGCTTGTTCGAGCGCCCGAAGTTGACGAGGCGGTCTTTGAGGTTCTTCTCCTTGCGGATGATGAACCTCTTGGTGAGCCCCGTGATTCGAATGACGGATGGCGCGTTGGCGAGCGTTGTCTTAGCCATCAGATCTCCTGCGCAAAGTTGCCCTGCAGGCGGTGGAAGAGGCGGTCGGCCAGCCAGAGGAACACGAGGCCGATCAGAATCATCACGATGAGGCGCAGGTCGAGGTCCGCCGGGTAGGCGCTGCTGAGCGGGGTTCCGCTTTTCTCGAACGACGCGACGACGTCGGGGCCGTGCAGCCAGAGTGCGCGCTGGAAGGCGAGGATCGCGACCGTGATCGGGTTCGCGAGGTATAGCTGCTCGACGAGCGTGCCACCGACGACGTCGTTGACGTTTGTGTACGAGTAGACGATCGGGCTCGCCCAGAAGAGCATCGTGACGGCGACATCAATGAGGTATTGCACGTCACGGAAGAAGACGTTGAGCGCGGAGAGAGTGAGGGCGAGCGCTGCACCAAAGATAAGCACGAGGAGCACAGCGGGAAAGATGTAGAGAATGTCCCACGAGAACGGGATCTGCTGGAAGATCAGGATCGCCGCGATGAGCACGCCGAACTGCACAAGGAAGTTCAGAAAAGCGGAGCCGACCGACGCGAAGGGGAACACCTGGCGTGGAAGGTAGACCTTCTTGATGAGCGCGGCGTTCTGCAGAATGGACATCGTCGACGACGTCAGCATGTCGCTATAGAGACCCCAGAGCGTGAGGCCGGCGAACACGAATACCGCGAACGACGGAACGTTCTTCGCAGCACCGAGGATCTGGCCGATCGCCAGGAAGTAGATGAGCAGCATCGCGATGGGCTTGATGAGCGTCCACAAGAAGCCGAGGGTCGAGTCTTTGTAGCGGTTCTTCATCTCGCGACGGATGAGGATGCCCTGCAGCTCGCGGCGCTCCCACATCTCGCGGATGCCCGCGACCGTGCCACCGAAGAAACTTCCGGGGCCGGAGGCGAGCTTGACGAGCGGCTGCGCGGCGAGTCGCTCGGCGCGCTGCCTCGCGATATCGGTCACGGGGAGCTCCTGGTGTAGTGGCAAAGTCTCATCCTAATTGATCACAACGCGCCACAGCTCGTCGGCGTACTCGGCCCAGCCGCGGGCCGTGCGGCCCGTTGCTTCGCTCGCGAGCATCGCGCGCAGCGCCGGGTCGGTGAGCAGGCTGCGCATGCCGGCCGCTATCGAGGCGTCGTCGCGCGGGTCGACGAGCACACAGCCACCGCCCGCTGCGATCTCGGCCATGCTGCCGAAGTTGCTTGTGACAGCGGGAACTCCACACGCAAGCGACTCGGCCACGGGCAGACCGAAGCCCTCGTTGAGTGAAGGAAAGAGTGAGAAGGCGGCGAGCCGGTACGACCACCAGAGAACGTCTTCTGACAGACCAGAGTGGGAGGCAACGGGCCGACCTGCCTGCTGCAGCTCGTGAAGACGCAGGCCGAACTCTTCACTGTTCCAAGCGTTGCCGCCGATGAAGGCGAGACTGAACTCGTGCCCCTCGCGCCAGAGAACCTCGCTCGCGTGAAGCACAGCGAGGTGGTTCTTGCGCGGTTCGTGGCTGCCGACGACGAGCACCATCGGCAGGTCGCCGACGGTGAGCAGGTCGCGCGCCTTCTGTTCGGAGGCCGCGGGTGCGTCACCCGCGGCGACCGGAAGCGGCACGACCTCGATCGTCGGCCCGGTAAGCCCGGCAGACGCCAGCATCGCGCGCCATCCCTCGTACTCCCCCGCGGCAGCCCGCGAGATCGTTGCGACCACGTCGAGGCGGGAGGCCGCGGCGAGGTACTTCGCGAAGACACCGGGCATTCCTGGGCCGGTGGTCTCGGCCGTCGTCAACGGAATCGCGTCGTTGCCGACCATTCCGCTGCGCAGCCCGGCATACTGCCCGAGCGCCTGAATGCGCGAGGCGCGCTCCGGCTCGTTGATCGACTCGGCGAGCAGGTAATGGCCGCCCCACGGAACAATCGATCGGCGCGCGAAGAGCCCGGTCTTGATTCCGCCGACGAACTTCGACGACGAGATTGGATGCAACTGCTCGCGCCGCGTCGACCAGCCGACGAGCACGACCCCATCGCGCTTCACCCACTCGATACCGATCGATCGGGCGACGCGCTGCACTCCGGTCATAAGGCGCGAGCTCGCCGAGTCGTGAACGTCGAGCAGCACGGGGTCGGCGACGACCTCGATGCGCGGCGTGAACCACCTTCTGGGGTGCAGTCGCTGCGCGGCGAGCGCGCTCACGAGCGGGGCGACGCCGTCGTGGCGTACCGAACGCACGGCGCTCTCGACCTCCTGGCTCGTCGGAAGCGCCTGACCGAGAACGGCGAGAAGCAACCACGCCTCGCGGCCACCGACCGCGTCGAGCTTCTTGAGTTGGGCGATGCGGCCCGCCGAGGTCGCGGCGGGAGCCACCGACGGCAGCAGAGCCCGAACCAGCCCGCGCGTTCCCGTGCCGAGCGCGGCGCTCATGCGCTCACCTCGTGAAAGTCGTTCCACAGCGTGCGTGCGTAACCGGCCCACGACTCAGCGGGTCGCGCGAGAGCCTCGGCGATGAGGCGGTTGCGCAGCTCGTCGTCGGTGAGGATCGACCTGAGCGCAGCGGCGATGTCGTCGTCGTCGCGCGGGTCGATGAGCAGGCAGCCACCGGCTCGTGCGATCTCGGCGGTTGAGCCGTACCGCGTTGTGATGACGGGGGTTCCGGTCGCGAGAGCTTCGGCGACGGGAAGCCCGTAGCCCTCCTGGAGGGAGGGGAAAACAACGACGCTCGCGTCTCGGTAGGCGGTGGCGAGCGCGGCGTCCGAGACGCCGCGGCCGAGCGAAACCCGGCGCCCCGCGCGCTGCAGGGTGCGGATCTCCTTGTCGAGCTCGGCGAGAAACCAGGCGGTGCCGCCACCGATGATAAGCAGCTCGAACTCGAGGCCCTCGGCCCAGAGCAGTCGAGCCGCGCTCAGCACTGCCTGCTGGTTCTTGCGCGGCTCAATGCTGCCGACCATAAGTACGAGCGGAACATCGCGATTGCTGTCATCGAGAGAAGCGTGGGTCTTCGGCGGCATGGCCACGGGCAGGGCTGCAATCGTCACGCGTGGGCCCGGTAGGCCCTGCTGCGCGAGCGAGACGGCGAAGCCCTCGAACTCGGCCGCCGTGGTCTCGCTGATGCTCGAGACCACTGCCGAATGCTTGACGAGTCCGAGGTAGTGCGCGAAGCGATCTGACTCCTCGTTGACAACGTAGTCGGCGCTCACGATCGGAATCGCGTCGTAACCGATGAGCCCGACAGCGTTGCCCGAGTAGCGCGCGAGCGACGACTGCCGCTCGAGCAGGGCGGCACCGGGAACCTCGGGAATAACAATCGTCGACCGCCACGGAATAACAAGGGGTGCAGTCGCGGGCACGGGCGCCGGCACTACGCGCGGCGCCGTCGACCACTCGAGAACCAGTGCGCGCTGCTCGGCGGTGAGTTCGCGGTAGCCAGAGAGATCGTCAGACCAGGCGACGAAGATGGGGGTGTGCTCGTCGGCCCAGGTCGGCATCGTGCTGCGCACCACGCGCTGAATTCCGGTGTTGTGCACGTTCTTCGCACAGAACTCGACGTCGACAACAGTTGTTCCCTCGACGACGATCGCCTCGACGACGTCTTCGCGCAACTCGGAGGCCGTGCGGGCGACACCGCTGAGCACGGCTCCGAAGGCCGTCGCGTCAGTGGCGAGCTCAAGCCCGCGACGGATCGCCTGCACCTCGGCCTGCGTCGGGTATCCACCGGCGACGGCCGTGCCGAGCAACCAGGCGCGCTCGTCTGTCGAATCGGCGCGGACTGCAACGGCGAGCGCCGAAAGAAGAGGACCGGTGGATGTCGCGGCCGCGACATCCACGCCAAGAAAAGGTGCGACGGCGCGCAGTCTCTGGGTGAGGGCGGCGAGGGCCGCGCTCGCATCGGTCACTTGCGCGTCACCAGGCGGCGGAGCCTGTAGAACACTGTCGACCAGAAGCGGTTGGCACCGTCACGGCGATAAACGAGGGCCGCGGTCTGCGCGAGGCGCACCGGACGGGTCAGGCGCCACGAGAGCGAACGCTCGACAGCGATCGGCACCGTGCTGCTGTAACGCACGAGGCGAACCCACTCTTCGACTTTCTGGTTCTGCACCTCGTCGAGGCGCGCGCGCAGCACCGCGGAATCGTCTGTGGGGGGCATCCTCACATCTTATTGCGCGTGCCTGAGGCTAGGCTAACCCCTAGGTTTTCGAAAGGAATGTCGTGATCGACGTACTCATCGCCGTCGCGACAACCGCGGCCATCTTCCTCGTCGCCGGGGCGCCCTTCGCGCTCTCAATCCGGTCGCGCACCGAGGGCTGGCTGCCTCTACTCACCGACGCAGCGGGCTTCGGACTCATTGTTGTTCCCCTCGCGATTGTCGCGTGGGATCTCTTCGGCGCAGGGGGCATTGTTCTCGCCGCCCTCGTTCTTGTCGCCTTTGGCGTTCTCGCGCTGCGGTCGCGCGTCGGCCTTCCCACGCGCCAGGCGAAGGCTCCTCTCTCACTCGTTCTGCTCTGGATCGCTGTCGGAGTCATCGCTGTCGTTCTGCGCCTTCACAACACGAACTTTCTCCCGTGGGTTGGCGACATGGGCGCCTACGTCAACTGGTCGAACGAGTTCGTGCGCACCGGCGAACTCGCCGCGACGTGGCCGCCCGTCTACTCGTCGTTCCTCTCGCTCAGCACGGCAATCTTCGGCACAGACGGCACTGCCGCCGGTATCGCCGTCACCGGGCTTGTGCTCATCGCGGTCATCGCGCGCGTGCTCACCCTCCTCAGAGTCAACCGCTGGGTTGTCGTGGGCATCGCGGCCGCCGTCGCCTTCAACGTTCACGCGATCTGGTACTCGACCTTCCCGAGCAGCGAATCGCTCAACGCCCCGGTCTTTTTGATCTGGGCTGCGATGCTCATCGTCACGATCAAGGCGCCGCGCGAACAGCTCGCCGCGGCTCTCGGTCTCACCTTCATCGTTATGTTGCACCTCTGCCTGTTGCGCGGCAGCGGCAGCTTCCTTCTCGCGCCCGCCCTGCTCGCCGCGGTCGTGAGCATCGTGCTTCCCGCGTGGCGCGCCTGGTCGGCCCGCATCTGGATGTTCTTTCTCGCGACGCTCATCGCCGCCGAGGTCGGGGTCTGGTACGGCGTCTCGGTGATTCCGCGCTACTTCGTCGACATGCAGCTGCGTATGCTCGCCCCGGGGTCGCTCTTCGCGTGGGGTAAAGAGATCGGTCTCTTCTCCCCCGGACCGCTGCTACTCGGCATACTCGTGCTGATGACCGGTCTCGTGGCACTCGGCCTCGCTTTTGCGCTGCGTCACCCCACCGCCGACCCGGTCAAGGGAGCTCGCGCGACTCGCGTTCTCGCGTACATCTCCGCGGGTGCGCTTCTCGCCGTCATTGTGCTGGCCGGTGTCGTCGGCTCGAACATCTGGTTCATCTTCTGGCGCAGCGGCATGTGGATCCCGGCGGCGGCGATCGTCGCCCTCGTTGTTATCGCCCGGCGCAAGCGCGTGCTCGACGACACCCCCGTCGTCTTTCTGCTCATCGCGACCTCACTTATGCTCATCGCCTTCCACTCGTTCCGCGTCGGAAACGACCGGGTTCACGCCTTCTTCACCTACTGGGATCGCTACCTCTACTCAGAGGTCATCCCCGCGCTCTTCGTGGTCGGTGGTCTCGGCATCTCGGCCGTCGTCGCCTGGGTCGCGGCACGTGAGAACCGCAAACTCGTTCTCGCACCGGTCGCCGCCACCCTCATCGGCGTCGCCGTTGTGACGGTTCCACACTCGGTCGCCATCGCGCGCATCTCGCAAGACACCTACATGGCGGGGGCTTACGACTTCACCGTGCGCCTCGGCGAAGCGACGAAGCCGAGCGACCCGACCCTGTGGGGTGCGACCTCCGACGACGCGGCTCCCGGCTTCTTCTTTCCCAATACCTGGATGGCCTTCGCGGTTCCCCTGCAGCGCAGCTTCGGTTACCAGTTCGACAACGTCACTCAGGGCGACTTCAACTTCGCACCCGACGACGTTGTGACAAGCCTCGAGCTCTACCGAGCACTCGACAAGGCGGCCGGCGACACCGTGTATGTCTATGAGACGCAGACGGGCGTTGGTCGACCCCTCGACGAGCGACTCGCATCCAACCTTCATGCGACACAAATTGCCGAAGAAACAAGCAACATCAGCCTTCTGCAGCAGGAACGCACACTTGCCGACTGGACCCACGCGAAGATCACCGTCATCGTCTGGGCCGTGACGCGCGACAGTGAGTGAAGCCGGGATCGGTAAGCTTGCCGTATGACTCGCGCTCTTATCACCGGTGTGACCGGCCAGGACGGTTACTACCTGAGCAAGCTCCTTCTCGAAAAGGGATACGAGGTTTACGGACTCGTTCGTGGCCAGAACAACCCCAAGCTCGAGTTCATGCGGGAGCACCTGCCCGAGGTCAAGATCCTCACGGGTGATCTTATGGACGTCTCAAGCCTCATCCGCGCGCTCAACGCGAGCCAGCCCGACGAGTTCTACAACCTCGGTGCCATCTCGTTCGTTGCCTACTCGTGGGAGAACGCATCGCTCACAAGCGACGTCACCGGCAAGGGCGTTCTCAACGCCCTCGAAGCCGTTCGTATCTATGCGGGCGAAGATGTCTCGAAGGTCAAGTTCTACCAGGCCTCGAGCTCAGAGATGTTCGGCAAGGTTCAGCACGTTCCCCAGTCGGAGTCGACGCTTCTCTGGCCTCGCTCTCCCTACGGGGTTGCGAAGGTCTTCGGCCACTACATGACGATCAACTACCGCGAGTCGTACGGAATGCACGCGTCGAGCGGTGTCCTGTTCAACCACGAGAGCCCCATGCGCGGACCGGAGTTCGTCACGCGCAAGATCAGCCTCGCCGTCGCGCGCATCGCCCTCGGCCTTCAAGACACGATCGCTCTCGGAAACCTCGACGCCCAGCGCGACTGGGGCTTCGCGGGCGACTACGTCGACGCGATGTGGCGCATGCTGCAGCAGCCCGAGGCCGACGACTACGTCATCTCGACCGGCACAACGCAGTCGGTGCGCACCTACCTCGATGTCGCCTTCAACCACGTCGGAATCTCCGACTGGGAGAAGCACGTCTACCAGGACCCGGCATTCTTCCGCCCCGCGGAGGTCGACCTGCTCGTCGGCGACGCGACAAAGGCACGCGAGGCTCTCGGCTGGGAGCCCAAGGTGAGCTTCCCCGAGCTCGTCGCGATGATGGTCGACGCCGACCTCGAGCGCACCCGCGCAACTCTCTAGCCCTATGCCCACAGCGCTAGTCACGGGAATCACCGGCCAGACCGGCGGCTACCTGTGCGAACAGCTGCTTGAAGCCGGGTGGGACGTTCACGGAATCGTTCGCGATGCCGACGAAATGGAACCCGCTTTTCACGAGCGCAGCCCGCTCGCTGTTATACACACCGGCGACCTCGGTTCGGCAGACTCGATCCGCTCGATAGTCGCAGAGGTCGCGCCCGACTCGATTTTCAACCTCGGCGGGCTCAGCTCTGTCGCCCAGTCGTGGAAGCAGCCCGAGCTCACCGGAGCCATTACCGGGCTTGGTGTCGCTTCTTTGTTGGATGCCGCGTGGCAGCTTCGTGAGCGCAGCGGCCGTCGCGTTGGGTTCGTTCAGGCCTCAAGCGCCGAGATGTTCGGCTACGCAACCGAGATTCCGCAGAACGAGAACACGCCGATTCGCCCAACGAACCCCTACGGCGCAGCCAAGGCGTACGCCCACCACCTCGTCGGCGTCTACCGCGGGCTCGGGCTCGAGGCGTCGAGCTGCATCCTCTACAACCACGAGTCGCCGCGCCGCCCCGAGGCCTTTGTCACGCGCAAGATCACTATGGGTGTCGCGCGTATCGGTGCGGGTCTCGCCGACTCGCTCACCCTCGGCAACCTCGACGCGACGCGCGACTGGGGCTGGGCGCCCGACTACGCCGACGCGCTCGCGCGTGCAGCCACGGTTGCCGGCGACTTTGTCATCGCAACCGGCGAGCCGCACACGGTGCGCGATTTCGTCACTGCTGCATTTGCGGCAATCGGAGTGAGCGACTGGCAGCCGTACATTCGACAGGACGCCGCCTTTATGCGACCGTCAGACGCGCCGGCCCTCGTCGGCGACCCGTCCAAAGCCCGCACCGAACTTGGCTGGACGCCGACTGTGACCTTCGAAGAAATCGTTCGCCGGATGGTCGACAACGACCGCGCCGCGCTGTAAAAGGGCCCGGCACTAGCCAATTTAAGGCCGTCACGTACACTTGGAGCTCCAGTGGTTATCCGGGGGCAGCTGTTTCTCTCGTGCACGACCCAACTGAACGACGAGCGGAACGCACAATGCCCATCCCCTTCTCACGTCTGCGATCGACAGCGTTTGTAGCACTTATAGCCGTTTTTGCATCCCTACTTGTTGGATTTGCGGCACCCGCGACGGCGGCACCGGTTGTCTCGACGTCGAGCACCGCGTCCACCGCGCCCGCAGCCACAACGGCTGTCGCATCGACCGGCTTCGACGCCGGCTACATCATCAGCGACGGTGTCTTCTTCAACTCGGGCGCGATGTCGCAGAGCGCGATCCAGTCGTTTATCGCCGGTAAGAGCACCGCGTGCGTCGACTACACCTCGGGGTCGACCAAGTACACCTGCCTCAAGAACTACAAGGCCAGCTCGACGACACGCCTCGCCGACCAGAACTGCTCCGGCATCTCGGGTCGCTCGAACGAACTCGCCTCGACGATCATCTACCGCGTCGCGCGGGCCTGCGACATCAACCCCCAGGTGCTTCTCGTCACACTGCAGAAGGAACAGGGCTTTATCACCGGCGGCGCCCGCCCCAGCAGCATTTACCGCAAGGCGATGGGCTACGGATGCCCCGACACCGCCGACTGCAACGCCAAGTACTACGGGCTCTTCAACCAGGTTTACGGCGCTGCGTGGCAGCTGCAGCAGTACGGCGTCTCGAACAACTTCGCGTTCAAGGCTGGCCGCACCTCCGCCATCCAGTATCACCCCAACGCAAGCTGCAAGACGAAGACCGTGACAGTGCGCAACGAGGCGACAGCCGCGCTCTACAACTACACGCCCTACACGCCCAACACCGCGGCTCTCAACGCGGGAACGGGCATCGGCGACAAGTGCTCGTCGTACGGCAACCGCAACTTCTACAACTACTTCAAGAGCTGGTTCGGCACTCCCGGAAACCTGATTAAGAACGCCGGTTTTGAGGCGTCCAAGGGAACCTCGTATTGGACAAAGGGCACGACCGGCGGCATCACATTCGTCGCGAGCGCTTCGGCGGGATACGCGCACTCGGGCAAAAAGTTCGTGCGCCTCAACGCGACAAAGGCCGGCGGCCTGATGAAGCAGACGCTGTCGTACAAGACGCGCGTCGGCGGCATTTACACGGGCGGCACGTGGCTACGCGCCTCGGTTGCCGGCACAACGGTCAACGGCAACGTGAGCGTGTGGGGCGTTGGCGGCT
>Ga0247740_1001115_pt1 | contig 11800 bp, 10 predicted proteins | sample UWRJL148409B2_FD_180942 | JGI IMG/M metagenome (GOLD analysis project Ga0247740, IMG submission 180942) | Plant litter microbial communities from Arlington Agricultural Research Station in Wisconsin, United States - UWRJ-L148-409B-2 | ecosystem: Environmental > Terrestrial > Plant litter >...
GTCGGCAAGAAACAAGTCATTGGAGAGCTGTTCCACGACGAGCTTGAAAAGGAGGGTGTTGTTGGTCTGGGTTTCGATTGTACTGGGAGGATGATCAGCGGAGGTGGGAAGACGGTGAAGGTGTGGAGCGAGAAGGGGCCAGAAGCGTTCGATGAGGATGAAGCTGAGGATGATGTGGCCGCAGATGCGGCGGCAGGCTCCAAGCGTGCTCTTGGTAGCGACTCCGAGGAGGATAGCGCGGAGGAGATGGAAGAAAGCAGCGAGGAAGAGAAGCCGACGCAGAAGCGTAAGAAGAGGAAGAAGGGCAAGGCCAGGCAGCAAAAAGGACACGGGATTCTGGGGTTCTCTGGACTGTCGTAGAGACTCTACCAGCTGGTACCTCGCCCCGCTATGCTCCTCAGGTACGAAGGGATGCACTGCTTTTCCATGGTTGCCAAAAGTCTCAGAGTGGAGTGATTTATCGAAGACAGCATTAATCGCCTCTCCCCCCGTGTCAACTGTTCTATTTTTTAAGCAGTATATATCCATGTCTCTTTCCACACAGACTTCAAATGGTGTGCCAGGAACAACACGCCGCAGGGATAGCCGAACGCCCTCTTCGTTGCACTTATCCAAGCAGAGCTTCCTGTGAATGGGTGCGCAATTCCAATCACCATCGCACTACACAACACGCAGCAGGCTTGTCATCATTTGCGTCTTTAGTCGATAGCAGAAAATCTCCGAGCGGTCACTTGGCACGCTCGCCGATGTGAAAGAAAATTCAGAATAGTCTCCTAATTAGGACATGCGTCTCTGCGAAGGAGTAGGTATCTAGCATGAGACATTTCGTACCGACGATCCTGTGAATGGGTGTCTCCAACGTCGCATTCCCATCGCTCCTCACAGTGCACACGAGAGCGACAAAGCGACTCAAAAAAACCATCCGATCTCCATCACGAGCATCTGGTCCTGTAGCGGCACGATCTAAATTGATCAAGAAAGGAAGGACCATCCCAAAGGGGAAAGGCGTCGACCACGTTTCCTACTGATTGGTCTTCGCGGTTGCGCATCACCAAATTACATGGTCGTTGAAGGCGGGGGCGGCGATAAGTATGCAGGTACTTATAGCATCCAGTGCACCGGATTGCTTTCTTTTCGCTGCGCAACCCTTACCGTTCGTTAATATCCAGTGCGCTGCACCCCTACTCCAAGATGCGCTTCCAACCAATCATCTTTAGCCTCCTCGCTGCAACCACCGCCATCGCCCACCCCTCCAAGTCCCACACAGACTACTCCGTCATCACAGGAATCTTCCAACAAGATGACCCCATAACCGACCCCTCCACCTTCAACTTTACCGCCTCCAACTTCGGGCTAATCCAGCGCTCCTATCCCACCGACTCCACCTGTCCCGACCGCAAGAGGTCCACCCAATGGCAACGTCTCGCCCACTACATATCCACCCTAAACAGCCGTGCCAAACACTCTGAACGCTACATTCTCTTTTTCCTAGGCCGCCACGGCGAAGGCTACCACAATGCCGCTGAAACTTACTTCGGCACTCCGGCTTGGAACTGCTACTGGTCTGAACGCGACGGTAACGGCACCGTGACCTGGGCTGATGCGAAGGTTACGCCCAAGGGAGTCGATCAGGCGATTGCTGTCAACACGTTTTGGAAGCATTTGATCAAAGACGAGAAAATTACCCCGCCGCAGACGTATTATACGAGTCCGATGTTCAGGTGTCTGCAGACTGCGAAATTGACGTTCGAGGGGCTGAATCTGCCCCGGAAGAATCCGTTCGTGCCCACAATCAAGGAGTACTTCCGCGAGGGCATTAGTGCGCATACGTGTGATCGCCGGAGTAGCAGGTCGACCATCCAAAAAGCGTTTCCGTACTTTAGGTTCGAGAAGGGCTTCGCGGAAAAGGATCCCTACTGGACGGAGCTATTCGCTGAGCCGAGAGAAGAGCAGGATAAAAGGTCCAAGAAGGTGGTGGATGACGTCGTGGGGAGTGATGCGAGCACCTACATTTCAGTCACTTCTCATTCGGGGGAGATTGCTAGTTTGTTGAGAGGTAAGTCTACTGCACTGAAGCCTATGAGAGTCTACATGTGCTGATCTCTTGCAGTTCTTGGACACCGCGTCTTCAGCCTGAGCACTGGTGCGGCGATGCCCGTTCTTGTGAAGGCGACGACGATCAAGGGCGAAGGCCCTGCGACGACGACGCTGCCATACACGCCGCAGAAGACATGTGCTGTCCCGCCAACCATTCGCGATTCTTCGTGCAATGATTGCTCTTGCTGTACTTGAGCGGAAGGGCGCAGGTGTAATTTACGCATTACATAAACTGAATAAGAATGATGTTCTGCTTGAATTGGACACAGTGGACTTCTCCTCGCCCTCCCTGCAACAGCAGTGTTCCTATACACGAGTTGCCCTGTTCGCGCCCGGGCTTCAATCTGCTTCTTCCCCTTCAAGGTCGTTATCCTCGAGGTACGGCAATTGCCGCGCGGTATACCGCTACATATGAAAGTATCTCCGTAGGGAGTTCGGAAGCTCAGACCTACGGTCATTGTATCCACTTTAAGAAGGTGGCCCCAGCTCTCCCGCTTCGCACCGCTCGGCCCACCGTACTTCGCCCAAAGTGATACCCCACGCCGGAGACGAGCATTGGCATGCAATGCATTTGTTTTGTCGATCCCACTCATTGTTTCCTTTCACCGCGGGACCTTCTCGACAAAGGAATTCCGCTCCGCGTCCGTCACTACAAAGCTGCGCGATACCATAATCTGCATAGCACCCTCCTGACTCCTCAAACTCGCACTCGAACTATCCCTCAGACTCTTCTCGCTCGCATCATCAGCCCCTGTTTTCTTTTTTGGCACAAATGACACCCTGCGCACCTTGTCGATTTTGGTCTGGTACCAATTAGGCGACTTTTGATATTCGGAGACGTCGAAGCCGGATTTGACATTGCCTTCTTCCGCGACCACTGTGAGATTGTACATGTCGAGTTCGTTGCGGCTGGGCCGGCGGCGGCTGCCGCCGAGGATCCCGCTGCCGGACGGGGTGGGCCGTTGGTTGGTCGACTGGGTAGTGAGGCCGAGTCTGCTGAGGATGAGGGCGAAGAGGGGTCGGAGAGTTGCAAGAGAGCCAGCAGTGATGGCAAGGCCCTGCTCGACAGTGGACCAGATGGCGACGTCGAGAGTATCCCCTGCAAACCGTTAATGACATGTTGGGGTGTGAGCATGTACTGCGACTTACATAAGAAGTCTTTGGACTTGAGCCGGGGAACAAATGGTAGACGAGCAACGACTGCTAAGCTTGCACTGCAACATTCGTCAGTTTGGTCCCGAGGAGCGGAGTTCCATACGTACATGCAGCCCATCGCCAGTAGTGGTATGAGAGCGATCTTGGTCCTTCGCCTGAGCTGGAGACCGGCGATCAAGAAAGCCGGCAACAGCGCAAAGGTAAAATCGGTGATAATGGCAAAGCCGCTGTACAAGAATCCAAGACCAATGATTATGTCGTCGTTGATACAGGTACCGTCTTGCGCCTTGTTCCAGAAAAAAGTGACGGGGTTGCACTGGAAAAGCGTGACGAAGAAGAACGTCCCTCCTGCTACAATCGAGACGAACATAGCGGCGTAGATGATGTAGGTGTGTAGCTTGCGCACGGCGATGCGTAGTAGGAAACATCCGATCGAGATCTTGGAGAGGATTGTCGAGCAGCAGTAAAACAGGTAACAGTACCACCAGCAATGTCTCGCGGCATAAACATTTTCGATGGAAAGATCGTGATGGTGTTTGCCGGTCCCGTATTTGACGCCGATGATCGAGGAAGTGGAGTAGGCGATGAAGAAGAGCTGTCCATGGTCAGTTGCAATACTCAAAGGCCGTATGGGTACACCAACAGTGGCAAGGCTCATCAGCCAGTCGTCCAGACCAAATGCTTTAACCATCCGGATGCGCACATAACATCTAAGCGCATTCGCCACGATGGCCAGAATCATGAACAAAATATCGACGGCCAGGAGTTCAGGTCCCCGAGTTGGGATAGAAGAAGCCATGATGCTCCTGCCAACAACGCGCGCAAACTCGAAGAAGTGAGAAAGCTGAAGGAGTAGATGCTTGGGACTCGATAGACTTATGTGGCGGAATTTGATCAGCGAGTTTGCTCCGTATACAGGCCTCGGCCGCTGCAAAGATTTGCGACTACCACTAGTCGGCTGGATGGGGCAGCCGCTGCGGCGCTGCCACATGGTGCCGGGTGTCCCTTAATGCCCCACACTGTCAAGACAAGAACCCTGAATCAGAACATCGGGTCTGGCTCCGTAAGGTCACTAAATAGCGGCGGTGGGTACTTCCGCTGGGGAGCCATTCGTGCCATTGCTCGGGAGCTGCATGAACAGACGACTAAGGTCTGCGTTGGTGACTGCTGATGCATCCAGATTACGCGGTGCTCCGGCACTTCGCTATTCTTGATTTCGTGAAACATGCAATGCGCTCTTTGCAAGTGCGAACGTTCAAGATGCTGTGAGCGGCCGGCGGCTCTCCGACGCCACCGACAACAAAGATTAGCCTTCGTAACTATTGTACCAAGAGGCAGGTAACGATATCGATCGACGCTGCTCCTCGCTGCTTCGAGGCCGACTGTGCCACATGCAAGACCTCGGTCGGGGATCGGCTTCAAAGGAGGTTAGCAAAGGCTTGACTCAATCGCAGCCGCCGGGTCTTTTTGGGAGTCCCTGCCAAGGTCAAGGGCGAGCTAACCGGTTAGTGTCCGCACCATCCGAACCTAGCACGCCTAGACAGGACACCCATTGCACTAGTGCTCATTGTCTATTCATCCGAAATTCCGACTTCACCGCACATAATCTCTCCTTCTCGCGTGCGCGTACGCACGTCATTTGCCTCCTTTATGCAACGAGGTGGACCCAAGAAGAACAAGAAGTAAGATGATACTAGAGCCTTGCAATTGCTAGCCTGCCGCCACCTCGCATGATCTCACCATGCAAAAGTAACTTCGATCCATCAGAACGACGCTACAGAGCGGGCCAGACCAGACGTTTCCCTCGCCGAACTACCACAGTAGTACGAAGTACCGCCCGCGAGCGCCGCTCTCCGCACCTGCATATTCGGCGCGTTCTCGGCGAAACACCTCGCATAGCGAAAGCCGTTTGACGCACTGTGATCGGAACATCGTGCCAATAAGAATTCGCGAAAGTTCTCCACTTTGACATATTGTGGCTACTCGAAAAGCGGTTGTTTCAGCGCGAGCACGAGATGGGTCCTCCGCGGAGGTTTCGTCGTTCGCTATGACGACCATGTCGACAACCCGTGGACACACGATCTCCGGGTAGAGTGCGGGGTCAATCTCCGGGTTGCGGTTGAGTTTGTGCTGCTCGGTGACCTGTACTTGGATGTAGAATTGCCCAAAATCTAGGTTCAAAAAGACAGCATCAGTTTTTACGTTCAGCGAACATTGCTTCATCGCTTGAAGTGATCTTTTCCGGAGGTGTTGCTGACCTCTTTCTCTTCTTAACCTTAGGGGTAATGGTATGTTTAATGAGTGCATTTGGCAGCTTGATCGTATCTTCTGCAGCGACAAGATGTCTGCAGAGCTCCTGGGTCGAAACACCGATTTTCGGCCATTCATCATCAATTGCACCCTTTGTAAACTCCTCACAAGCGAAGTCGGATAAGGAAAGCCGTAGGCCTGGATGATTTGTAGGTTCTCCTTGCTTGTTAAGAAACGCCTATACATATGTCAGCAACAATAGGATGAACATAGACGGATTGCGACTTCATCTGCGACGACCTTGACAATTCGTAGCTCAAGTCCATCAGCAGTATGGAAGATCTGAGTTCGTCATACTAACAATGTTGACTCGCTCGTATCCTTCCTATCAAACCCAGTATCCAGCCCAACAACGCTTGCGTCCGAGTCCAAAAGATAGGTTTCTGCCAACCGGTCTAGCGCCTCTCGCTTCTGACATAATCGTAACGGATAATATAACAGCACAGGGTTGTGGCTGTTAGACTTGTGGCTGGGCAATGTTTAGCAAGCGGGCTGACCAAAGCTCCGCAGTGGCTATCTCCTGGCGGTCCGTCCAGCCAGCTCACCTCTTGCAGAATCGCCACCTTACAACTCTATGGCCCTCGAGCGCGCTACGGCACGACCCCATCGCCGCCTCCCACACCCGCACTGTGTAGTCGTCAGAGGCCGACGCGACCAGCTGACCGCCCGGCGAGAAGGCGACGGCGCGGACGCAGTCGGTATGGCCCTCGAGCACGCTACGGCATGACCCCGTCGCTGCCTCCCACACCCGCACCGTCGAGTTGTCCGAGAGCGACGCGACCAGCGAGTTTCGGGCTGTGGAGGAGTTTCGGGCTGTGGAGGAGTTCCGGGCTGTGGAGGAGTTTCGGGCTGTGGAGGAGTTTCGGGCTGTGGAGTCTTACTTCCTTCAGACTCTTGCTCCTCGGCCGCATCCTGGATCTCCGAGTCCGGAAGCTCGAAGGGAAACTGTATGACGAACCGGGAACCTTTTCCCTCTTCAGACTTGAGCCGCAGTTGGCCGTTCATGTTCTTGATTATTCGCGCTACAACAGCAAGGCCGAGGCCCAAGGTGGTCTTGTCGCCCTGTCTCGTCAAATAATCGGGTTCTGGGACTATTGCATCCTCCAACATGACTGCGGGCTCATCTATCATGAGCACTCTGTGTAGTCAATCAGATGCTGCGTCTATACACGATAGATAGAAGTGCAGAGACTTACGTCTGATCGACTTGGAGCGCAAGGCTGAAAGCATGCCCATACTTCTCAAGATTCTGAACCGTCTTCTCCACCTCCTTACTCGTGATTGGCCACTTCAAGGCTCGAAAATCGAATCGCTGCATTGCTTTTCGGCGTCTGCTAGGCCCGAGTTTAGCTTGCGAGGCAGCCTCGAGCTCCGTCAGCTCCTGAAAACATCTTTGAAGCGAGTCCGGTAAGGTGCGTGTAGTGGAGAGCTGCGACTCAATATCGTCCTTCGCAGCCTTGACCTCGACCGAGTACTGGTAGCAGAGCGACGCGACCTTGGCGGCGATATAGACGACAGCTATCACGCTCGCCACTCCCGAAAGGCCATCCATAATAGGGCGTGCGGTCAGGGCCGCAGCGGACGTTGGGTTGCGGCGGGGCTGAGAAGGCAGCGGCAGCTGAACGGCAGCTGAACGGCAGCGTCTACGCGGGCTGGCAGGCACAGCCGCGTATTATCTAATGCTGTTAATTATCTACGCTTTAGGAAAGGCAACGCATAAGTTTTAATGATGCAAAGCTTAATAGCAGCCTTGTAGTGCACAGAGGTAGCGTTTGCTGTGAAGAACAATCGTTCATAGACTAGGTAAGAATGCGCCTACACGAGCGTAATTTTTCTATATGTGCATCGAAGGGGCTTTAGAAATAGTCTTAGCATGCATTGTTTAGGACATAATATAATATTCAAGGCGTGTGCAGATGTTCCATTGCTGTAAAGCCAAAGTACCTATGGTTTGTTCCGCTACGGCTGGATGCACGTTACAATAGTTTGATGCCGACACTGCCCATGTGGGCCTTCTCGTTCCGCTGTGGAGCGATCCCGTTCTGGTGTTCGGTTCAGGGTCCCCGCTCCACTTCCGACATCCCAACCCGGTTTCAGCTGCAAATACCCATTTACGTCGACGACGTGGTAATTTTCCAATAACAACCGATTGGGCGACCAGTGATAACTCTTTACACCTAACTCTTTACACGTAGTCCAAGCGACGCAGTACAAACATTTAGATATGATAAGGGGTTTTGTTGCTTTGAAGTGTAAGTACCTGTAATTTTGCTCGATACGGAGTGGTTCTCGCTACGTATTGGGGATATTAGGTCCAAAGGGAAATATGTATTGTTGGTGGTGGTAAGTTCTAAATTTGAAGTGCGCGTAGCTCAGCACTATCTTCCTTTTAATTTTGTACGTGAGAAGTACACAAAGAGGTAAATTGTTGAGGACGCGCGTTTGAGGTCTGGTATTATGAACGCGATGATGCGATAGAAGGTGCGAAGCGGAGAGCAATATCCACAGTGAAACTCCATCGTGCTTCGATCAACGGCAAGGCCATCAACAAAGTAGATGTCCTTTTCATTCATCGCTGTAACTACGTGAACCGGTCCAACCTCCGCGGCATCAGCGGCATTGCAGTCTGCCGATCAGTCCTCGTATTCTTCAGCAGCAGCACTCTTCGCCACCTAGCCCGTATCGCGTATGCGAAGCGGTCTATTTGCCTTTGTTCACCCAAACGGCCTGCTGCCAAATGTAAAAGTCTAATCTCGCCGGCATCTCCCAAAATGGTCCTCCCAGCATCGTGAGTAGAAGCGCACCCTTCACTGAATTCAGAGCATCATTTAGCTTCATGACAGTGTAGTTCTTTGGGTCTTGATACTGGCCCATCTTCAACGTCATGGTTCCCAGAAGGTCACGAGACATTAGCTCGTCTTTCAAATTGACTGTTAGCTTCTTGAGTTGGAACTCATCCAGCCCGAGCCCCAATGCCACTTCTGCCTGACTAATGTACCGGTATCCACGTTCAGGTTTAACTGCGTCGGGAAAATTACTGTTCTGGGTCGTAGCGGGATCGGGCGTGGGCTGCCCTCGTCCTTCTAGAGCAGCTTTTGCACCGAAAAAGGGTTCTCCTGATGGGGCCATCTTCAACTTCACGATGAGCGACTTTTTTACGTCGAGTCTTTCATACGGCACCTTCAGCTTCACGATGAGCGACTTCTTCACGTCGAGTCTTTCATACGGCATCTTCGGTCTTACAACGAACGACATCTTCTCGACGTTGAATTGGCCGATCGCCTTGCAGGTGCGCTTCGGAGGTCGTGCTGACGAGTCCATGTCCTGCGGGTGGTCTACTTTACGCTTGATCACTGGTCGTGGCTTCGAAGTGTTCGCCATGTCCGACTGCTCGTCACCGATACGAGAGTGCTCCGTCGGGTTGATCACGACTTCCCAGAATGACGTTTGGGAACGCGTTGCCGGTTGTGCTTTCGATTCAGGGTACCATTCGGCATACTAAATACCATCAAAAGTTTCGAACGCCCGGCGATTGTAAAACACACCACAGCTACATTGTTACGCAGTGTAGCAGCTGTCGGTACCGTGTGCTATCACAATCTGGTGGAATCACCACAGAGTGTGCTAACGCCACTCATTTTATTGGGGGATTAACAATACGCTTGTCGGTTGCAGTTCGACAACGATGAATATGGTAGCGGATTTCGTGTTTGGGATTACGTTGACAAGATGCGTAGGTCCTGCAAGTCCATTCACACATTACATATATAAGATAAGTCTTGGAAATTGATCACTCTGATCAAGACTGATAGTACGGAATGGAGGAAGTATATAGATAGTTGCATCTATTAGTCTTTCTCACTTCGTAGTCACACCTCAATACAGATTGTACCCTTTGGTTTACACGGTCCTGTTAGTTATTCACTGAACGCGATTCCGTGGTTTGGTTTACACCACACCCATACAAAGGCAGTTGACTCCTTTGCTCGATCCGATTGAATACTACCTCGGCGCGGTCTTTCGCCACACCTGAACGCTCCTCGAATTCGCCCCAATCATGGCTACCCTACGGTTTATCCGCTCACATGCAGTCCATCAACTCGCCGGCTTCCATGGCCTCCGTTTCTACACATCAATCGTCCTCGCCGCATACCCATCAACCGCCACTTAGTTTCAAGGCAGGAGAGATTCCGTCTGTTGCTGGATTAATTCGGGGATGCAATTCAAAGATGCTGGCACCACGACGAGGATTTTGGGTTTAAAACTACGGGGCATGTGCTCTCAGACCTGTTTTGACAGTTCTACCTACGAGATCATGTCCGCCGAACTATCTTGTTGCTAGAGTGGGGTCGCCGAGAGAGCTGCACAACATGTCGTTCCCACTGTCTGTCCGAACACGCGCGTGCAGTCACGACGTCGCTTGTCGCCATCTCGCAGCTTTCGTAACATTGCACGTATTGGACCGGAAATCCATCGCTCCATCGAGCCGATGTTGGCGACCGACCAGCGTCAGGCTGATGTCAGCCTCAACCCGCGTCGGGTGATGGCACAGTAGCGCAATCACATCGTCGCCCATCTCGAAGCTCCACGATCTTCACTCAAAAATCACCTTCTCACATCGACGTATTGTCTTATTTTTTGCACAGTTGAATCCGTGTCTTGTTTCAGCTCGTGCGATGCCACGCTACCTGCAACGCGTCGTTTACGCGCACGCGACGCGTCGAATTACCAACGCCACACACGCTCCTCACGGCAACCTTCGCTGGCCGGCTCACAAATGGCCGCGGAATGGCATCGTGCTGAGCGACCCGGAAACCACGATTAGCAATTCATGCCGCACGTTGCGCCCTACCCTAGCTGCAGCGACGGCGAGAATCAAAAGAGCACAAGAAATAGCGCGTCTCTCGTCAACATACCCGAATTTCCGTGCCAAGTCGAGTGTTAGCCGTGCTCACGAAGTCATATTGAGAAGATGGGAAGCCAATGGCCCGCCCCCAATCACTGAGTACGAACTCACATTCGGCAAGCATAAAGGAAAGCGGCTGGAAGAAGTACCCGATTCTTATCTGGTCAAATACTTGATACCGCGATCGGGTCCTACTGGAGGCCTTTCATTGGAATGCCCACTTGTGGTCGAGGCGATCGAGGATTTCCGGAAGAGATACCCCAACATCAAGGGTCAAGCGGGAAGTGTGAAGACCAAAGCGCTTCCGAACAGGGACATGCAGACCGAAGTTCCGGTCCGCAAGGGTCGAAAGACTGCTATAAGAGAAGGTGGAGGTAGTGCAAGCGCCTCGCTCTAAATCCATTCTGGGGGACTGACTGTCTTGGGGGGGCCTTGAGCAACGCGCTTGTTGGAAGAAATTTGTTCGTCGTCAGGGCGTGGTCGCGATTTTGCCCTTTCGGATGCCGCGCGCTGGCAGGCCTCCAAGAGCTGATCTACAGCCGTGTGTAGTTGGATGAGCCGCCCTTTCCCACCCCAATCGATAATGTTCCGAACATGCCGGCGGAACGTAACAATCTCTTCTGGCCTTTGCAGCATGTAATTTTCGATCCGCTGGGTCTGGTACTGCGCGAACTCCTTTGCTTTCCAAGAGATATAAAGGCGAGCTTCAGTAGGACCCAAAGCGATGCTGAACGCGCAAGTGTCGATTTGGTGGACTTCAGGGCATCGGGCTTCTCGGAGCTGCTGGTTCAAGCTTTCGGCGATGCTGACGCAAGTGGAGGCATCTCCCAGACACTGGTTTGTAGCGACCGCAAGGCTTCCAGGACTACTGGGTGCGTCACCTTTCACCTCAAGGGCGAGAAATGGATAAAGCAGGCCTGAGCTGTTCGCGGCCATGTAGTGGTCCAGTTCAATAAGCCGAGGCCAGCGTTCGATCCCCATGGAGTTGCGAATATAGCCAAAAAGGGAGCTCGGAACAGGCTGACTGACTCGGTAGCGGGATCCTTGGGTATGAGGAACTCCAGCCTTGTGCATCTTGGTCCTATCGTCACGCCGGACGTCGGCTTCCCGGTCAAAAAATACGTGCTTTTTGAAGTATTTCTCGACTGCAGGTCCTGAAGCGCCATCTTCCAAAGCGTACAACTCCTTGTCATCTCGAAAGCTCTTAAGTGTGGGTTGCGGCGAGTCGCGCCGTGAGCGAATTTGTCGTAGGATAGGGTCGAGTGTCTGAGGAAGCGTTTCCCCTGGACTTCGCATGATGATGCTATTAGCTGCAAGATTTGTCCACCGGTA